>ERZ651768.1068-NODE-1068-length-20273-cov-4.876807_pt1 | contig 20273 bp, 16 predicted proteins | sample MGYA00514754_ERZ651768 | MGnify/ENA metagenome assembly ERZ651768
GAAGGTGTCGGCACTGGTTTTGATCCACCTAAATTTTTAAAAGTTGGCGATACAGTAAGATGCGAAATTGAAGGTTTGGGTGCAATCGAAAATGAGGTAATTCCCGAGCAGTAAAAATCATCCCGATGGCTTATTGATAGGATACCGAGGCTGATCACCCAACAGAAACCTTACGACATCCTCAGTGGCCTTGGTTTGCAGTTCCAGTAAGGCCTCTTCGGAATAGAATGCTGTGTGTGGAGTTAAAATGACATTATCACGTTTTAGTAAGGGGGAATCGTCTAATGGCGGTTCAGTCTCCATAACATCCAGTGCCGCCCCAGCCAGTTGACCTTCATCCAATGCGCTTGCCAGCGCTTGCTCATCAACCAAAGCCCCTCTAGCTGTGTTTATCAATAAAGCTTCCGGCTTCATTTTCAAAAATGCATCTGCATTGAAGGCATGTTGGGTTTCTGGTGTGAGTGGAGCATGAATTGAGATGTAATCGGATTGTTCAAGCAGAGATTCAAAACTCACCAGTTCAACCCCAAGGTTGGCAGCGAGGTCAGGAGCAACATAGGGATCATGAGCAATTACATTCAAGTTGAATGCTTGCGCTTTTGTAACCAGAGCTTGAGGGATTTTGCCAAATCCATACAAGCCCAAGATACGGTCACGAATTCGCCAAATGGGTGCCACTGATTTGGCTTTCCAGCTAAGACTTTGTACTTGATGATTGCCAAACGAAATTTTACGGGCAAGCGACAAAAGCAGGCTCATTGCATGGTCAGAAACCTCATCCAAGCAGTAATCAGGCACATAACAAACTTGGATGCCTGCTTCGGTTGCTCTGTCAAGATCTACATTATCTACACCAATGCCAAAACGGCCAATTACTCGGCAGTTCTCAAGTTCATTGATAATTTCACTGGTAATGTTGGCATAGGTGACAAGCAAAGCGTCTGCCTCGCGGGCAATCTCGAGAATTGCATCCGGTGTTGGCTCTTTAGCCAAACGGATGTCAGCATTGAGTTTTGCTAAAATTTTATAAGTTGGTTCCAAACTGGCAAATACGGAATCGGTTACTGCAACTAAGGGTGATTTCATATCTTTAGCTTAAATCAAAAGAACAGTTTTATCATTTCTGGCTTAGGTAACCATTGCTGCAGCTGTGGATCCAGCCAAACGACCAAAAGTTGTTGCAGTTAACAGGCCGTTCCCTGCAATGTAGCCCCAATTGGATGGTCCTGATATTCCTCGAGCAGCTCCACCGCCAGCAAATAGATTCGGAAGAGGGTTTCCTTTTTCAGTCAACACCCTCGCATTTTTATCAACAACCAAGCCTCCCTGAGTATGAAAGAGAGCACCTGTGACCTTAACTGTGTAATAGGGAGGCTTGAGAGGTGATTTACCCTCAAAACTTCTACCAAATGTATCTTTTTCAATCCCTTTAGCCAATTTTTCAACCTCAGTAATTGTTGTCGCCAAGGATTGCATATCGATGCCTGTGATTTCAGCCAATGCATCAATATTTGCTGCTTGACGAATGGCTTTAGCATCCATGGCGTTGTTGTAATCTTCAAATTCCATCATTAATTCATGCAATTTCTGATCGTAAATGTTCCAGGCAATATGACCAGGTTGTTTTAGGACTTCTACAGCTTGTTCAGAATAACCTAGGCTTTCATCTGAAAATCTTTTTCCAAGCTGATTCACTTGGAATGCACCTTCCATAATCATCGGCCAAAGTATGGGCACCCCATGACCGACAGCTAAACCACCGTGACCTTGGTACGAAGAGATATCAGCAACGTCAGCGCCCAACATCTGTCCCCACTTGATAGCATCGCCTTTATTGCCAGGGTGTCCAAAAAATTCTGCTTCTACAATTTCAGGAATAAATTGCTCTACCATTTCATTGTTGCCAGCAAAACCGCAGCAACCGAGAATCAGTGATTTGCAACCAATTTCTTCCACTTCACCATCAGGTCTTTGTATTCTTACTCCCAAGACTCTATTTTCATCATCGCTTAATAAATCAGTGACTAGAGCATTGGTGAGAATGTCAATGCCAGCTTTTTCTACTGCATTGCACAGGGTGCCCATCAGTTCACTCCCTGTTCTATTGGGAGATCCATGCATTCGCATTACGGAGTGTCCTGGGTATAGAAAGCTGTCAACAAGACTGAGAGGTATATTGTGATTGTCAATTAACCACTCAATGGTTTTTGCTGATTCTTTTGCAAGTTGGAGGGCTATTTTGGCATCAGTTTGGTTGCGTGTTTTTTTCATGATATCAGCGGTGAATAATTCCGCAGAGTCCTCTATTCCTGCCGCTGATTGTAATCGTGTGCCAGCACCGGGTATTAAACCGGTGGACATGGCTGTTGTTCCCAAAGGAGTAGGGTCTTGTTCTAGGACCAACACATTTGCTCCAGATTCTTTTGCAGCTAATGCAGCACAAAGCCCACAGGCACCTGCACCAACAATGACTACAGGAACTTCATACTCAAACTCTTTTTTGGGATTTACTAAAACATTCATGGCAGATATCCCTTTTGGAATTTAATCGGACTGTGAAAAATACTTGACGCCGTTTTTGTCCACTCTCATTGTTATCAGTCCTTGCCCAATCAAATAATTCAGGTGAGAGAGACTCTCGCCGATGGCAAGAATAATACTTTTACTGTCAATTTTTCGATCAAATAACACTGGAAACACATCTACCGCACGCTGGGGATTTTTGCAGAATTTATGGAGCTTATCCAGCCGTGAGCGATGTTCATCTATCAAGTCTTTAATACGTTCATGAGCACCACGATAAGGGTAGCCGTGTGAAGGCAGCACCAAAACATCTTCTGGTAAAAGTGTTTTGATTTTTTCAAGACTTTCAAACCAGTCAGCCAAAGGGTTGCCATCAGGCTGATGAGGTAGAACACTTACATTCGGTGAAATCCGAGGCAGAAGTATATCTCCACATATAAAGATATTAAGTTCCTCACAGAACAAACAGGCGTGTTCTGATGAGTGTCCTTTAGCAACAATAACGGTCCAAACATGGTTTCCCAAATGGAGTTCTTGTTCATCAGTCAGCAGGTGGTATCTACCTGACAGAGGTGAGACAAGATTTTTACGGATTCCAACACGTTGGATATATGTTTCCACCAATTGATCGTCAAATCCTGAGCTTTTATAAAATTCTATTGCTTGTGATCCTAAGTTTTTTTCAATCTTATTGGCCAGAATACTGGAAGCTACATATTCTTTTTTGGTCATGTGTGGATCAATGTTTAACTTGTCGGCAAGCCAACCTGCTAATCCAACATGGTCGAGATGCATGTGAGTAACGACAAGTTTTGTAACCGGTTTGTCTCCCAGTTTTTTATCAAGAATGTTATTCCATATAGCTTTGTTTTCATCTGATACCATGCCCGTGTCAACAATTGTCCAATTCTCATCATTTTCAAGCAACCATAGGTTGATATGATTCAATGCAATTGGAAGTGGCATTCTGAGCCAGTTTATCCCGGATGCAACTTCAAAAAACTCTCCATTGGGCGGGCGTCTTTCGAAAGGGTAAGTTAATTTTTCCATTTTTCAGGTCAATTTTTATTGAATAAGCTTGAGTTCATTTTGGCACAATACTACTATATCTATTGATCAAATGATAAATAAAACTCAGCTTGATTTAGTAGTTTGAATTTTACCATTAATAAATAATGATTTGACTGGCATCGGTACTTTATGAAAATTTTGGATTATTCTCCCACATGCTAAACTTTAATTGATTCTGAACGACTTTGGACTATCACTGCAAGTGCTTTGGCAGAGTATGGAACAATTCAGAACGGTTAAGGATGGTTATGGTGGATAATAATAAGAAAACAGAGAAACGAAACAATTTGACAAACCAAATCAATAGAAGACAGATGATTGGAGGGATAGGTTCTTTGGTTGTAGCCCCCAGCCTCTTAGCAGCGAATATTCAAAACGCTATAATTAATCCAAGCAACTCATCCATAGATTTTTCCGATCCGATACAAAATGTAGCAGCCTACGTGAAGCTGGTAGGCGCAACCAAAAGAAGCATGCTCCATACGTATATAAAGGGAACAATTTATGGCGTTACCCCTGATGAAGGTGTAAAGCCCATGATTGGTTACGCTACACTCATTAAAAGTATTTGGAAGCCTTGGACAGACAATAGTTTTTTTCGCACACTCTACAGCTCTGGTTATTTCATAGATCTCAAGACGGGATTACCTGCAGAAGAATTCGAAAATCCTTTTACAGGTGAGATTAATCGTCCAGTTAAAATTATTGGTGGTCCATTTGATCGCGTCATCAGACCTGAAGTGAGAAAATTCAATGTTAGAAACAATGACATCTGGATCAATGAAGATGTTTACATCAATGTGTTCAATAAATTAGATCCGGAAATTTGGCCAAAGGCTTCAGCTGGAAAAACGCTCAATTTTCTTTATGTTGAATCTTATAATGGAAAAGTATCTGACTTGGCTGACCCAGAGATTTCCAGTGCTCCCATGAAACTTATCTCTACACACAATACAAGTTGGTATCCATTCTTTCTGATGGGACAAAGACCTGGAGGACACTATTGGCAAGCCATAGGTAAGAAAGTAGAAGACCTTGAAAGCGATGTACCAGTTGAATTGATTAATTATATTGAGAAAGAGAACCCTGGTTATTTTGAGTCTGAAAAACCTTGGAAAAAAAGAAAGGATATCTTTCAGGCTTATAAAGATGAGAGGGAACCTCTAACTTAATTCATTATTTACATCATGTGGTAAACTTCAAGTCATTATGAACAGACGCAGTATTATTAAGGGCGACTTCTTGGATAGAAAGCTGGACTTGTCTGATCCAATAGAAAGCACCAAGGCCTATGTTAAATTATTGGGCATCATAGAAGGTGGGATGGTTCATTATTCCTTAGAAGGGAAAATTTATTCAATGCTACCTTCAGGCCCAAAACCCTTCGTTGGATTTCAAGCAATCTTAAAAGGTGTTTGGCGACCCTTGCAAGATAATGCCTATAGTTATCGTTTATTTGAAGTTGGGTTTTTTGCTGATCTTGAAACTGGCATCCCCATTAAAAAATTTCTAAATCCCATCACTGGGGTTGAAAACGACCTAATCACAATCAAAGGAGGGCCTTATGATGTCGTCATTAAGCCACATATTTATTCTTGGATCATTTCAGGAGATGATGTTTGGATAGAAGAATCCAAATCATTGAACGGTTATTTTGGTTCCTCTGAAAAATTGGACAATAATGATAAAGAAGTAGGTGGTGAGGAGATCGCGTTCTCCAACAGGATCTATCGAGGCAAACTCTCTGAATTGAATGATGAAATTGTAAAGGCATCCTGTCAGATGCACTACAATTATATAAGTCCTTGGTATCCCTTTTTTAGTATGGACAATATTGAAGGCAAGATGTATTGGCAGGCTGTGGGGACAAAAATTGATTCATTTTCCGAGGTTCCCAAAAAGATGAAAAATTTTTTATTGGCAGAGCACCAAGAATTTTTTGATTCAGAACAGCCCTGGAGTGAGGCTACAAGCACTTTGGCAGAGTATCGAAGAATTCAGAACAGATAGGGAAGGTTATGGCGGGCAATAACAAGAAAATAGAGGAACAAAACAATCTGACAACCCAAATCAATAGAAGAGAGATGATTGGAGGGTTGGGTTCCTTGGCTGTAGCCCCCAGCCTTTTAGCAGAAAACACTCAAGATGACAAAATCAATCCTGGCAACTCTTCCATAGATTTTTCGGATCCGATACAAAATGCTGCAGCCTATGTGAAGCTGTTAGGTACAACCGCAAGAGGCATGGTTCATTTGTACAATCAGGGAACAATTTATGGAATTACTCCTGATGAGGGAGCAAAACCCATGATTGGTTACACTTCAGTTCTTAAAGGTGTTTGGAAGCCCTGGACAGAAAATAGCTTTTATTACACACTCTACGACTTGGGTTATTTTATGGATCTTGAGACTGGTTTACCAATTAAAGAATTTAAAAACCCCTTTACTGGAGAGATAAACTGGCCGGGAAAGATAAAAGGTGGCCCCTTTGATCGCGTCATCAGACCTGAAGTGAGAAAATTCACCGTCAGAAACAATGACATCTGGATCAATGAAGATCTCTTCATTAATGTGGTTAATAAATTGGATCCGGAAATTTGGCCAAAGGCTTCAGCTGGGAAAACACTCAATTTTCTTTATGTTGAATCTTATAATGGAAAAGTATCTGATTTGGCTGACCCAGAGATTTCCAGTGCTCCCATGCAACTTATTTCCACACACAATACCAGTTGGTATCCTTTCTTTCTGATGGGACAGCGTCCTGGGGGACAATATTGGCAAGCTATTGGAAATAAAGTCGCAAACCTAGAGAGAGATGTCCCATCGGTGCTGTTGAATTATATTGAAAAAGAAATACCGGGTTATTTTGAATCAGAGAGACCGTGGAAGCAGCGTACTGATACTTTTCAAGAGTATAAAAAGGAACGAAAACCAGTTAAAACCTTGGGTTGATTAACCAATTTTCAGATTATTAGCCAGCTGTAATGGTTGGTTTGATGTTGGCGTTCAGTCGGAACAAATTGGTAGGGTCGTATCGGTTTTTGATCTTTACCAGACGATCGTAGTTTCCTAAAAAGTTTCTATTAACTTGTTGCTGGGTCTCAGAAAATTCATCATTGATATAAAACCCATCCGTATATGGCGAGACTGTTTTCCAGTATCTTCTGGACCAAGCCATATGTGGTGCTGTATCGACCCCGACAGTCCAAAAGGAACCCGTGATCAAATTGTGTTCAGCATATCGACTAGGGAATGCTGTTGCATCTGAAGCAATGGTGTTGATTTTTCCACCTGATTGCTGAAAGAAAGCCATACTTCCTCTTTCTGGATGAGCCTCAAGGTTGTCGACGATGGCATCAATTAAGCCATCTGAAATATTGATTGTATATCCACCTTTTAGATACTGCGATGCTCCTCGCGGGTCATCATCATCGCCACTCTTTTGTAAATCACGATAGTCAATAATATCTATCTCATCATGAATCACCTTACCTGCTTTACGCAGAGGAGCGAAGGCCTTATCAGCATCTTTATGCGGCCCCGAGTAACAAACATCAAAGTACACTGTATTTCCATATCCCATAGGTGGAGCAAAAACAACAGGATCTTGATACATATCCCATGAGGCTTCTAGAGAATGCTCCCCATGAAATCTTAATAATTGCTTAACATCTTTAAAATCAAATGTGATTCTTCCACCCACAACGTCTTTATTCATTGGATGTAATTGAAATTCAAACATAGTGACTATACCAAAGTTACCACCACCACCCCTGACTCCCCAAAACAGATCAGAGTTCTCATTCTCATCTGCATAACGTAATTGACCATCAGCAGTTACAATTTGAATGCTTTTAATATTATCCAATGTCAGCCCATATTTTCTGCCCAATCTTCCAAAGCCACCGCCTGTAGCTAGACCGCCAACACCAGTGTGTGACACAGTCCCAGCAGTTGTTCCCAGACCAAGAGGTAGAGTTGCTTCATCCAGTCTTGACAGTAATGAACCACCCGTGATAAAAATCCGGCGGTTCGTTGGATTAACACTAACACCCTGTAGTGGTGTGAGGTCAATGATCAAGCCACTGTCACAAGTTCCCTTGCCAGAGACGCTGTGAGCCCCGCACTTGACCGCTGTAAGCAGTTGGTAGTGACGGGCAAAATTTACAGCGGCTTGGACATCCTCGCTGTTCTTGCATTGGGCAATCAAGGCAGGTCGCTTATCAATGATCCGATTGCGAACTAAACGTGCCACGTGGTAACCGTCATCTTCCGGTAGCAACAGTCTGCCATTGAGACTCTTGCGAAGCTCCTCAACAGCGGTTCTTTCAATGGCAATGGGTTGTCGGGACCCAGTAACGGCTGGGATCTGGAATGGGATCGTATTATTGTCGGCATAGCCTTTCCAAGAAGGATAAGAAACTGCTGCCAATGAAACCATCGCCGATTTGAAAAATTCTCTTCTTTTCATCTTCTATCTAGTCGTCCGGTGCATTACTATCATACTTACGATGAGTCTATATCTCAGCCCTTTATTAATCAAACGATAAATAATAAAATGACTGAGAACAGGATAACCGAGGATATTTATGAGTTTAAAAAATTTGCAAATTTCGTTTTTGTTTTATCTGCTTCTGGTTTTTTCTGTAAATGTTGGGCAAACAGAAGGTAATTCTGAAACTGGAAGTTTATTGCAAGACTGTGAAAACTGCCCCTTGATGGTGATGATACCCCCTGGAAGTTTTGTAATGGGAGCACCGATTAGTGACACTGGTTCTCGAGATGATGAAAGACCTCGACACCAAGTCAATATAGCTTACAGCTTTGCCGTAGGAAAATTTGAAGTCACACGTGGAGAGTATGCCCAATTTGTTAAAGGCACAGCACACGATGATACTGGAGGCTGTAATCGAGCCACCGCGAGTGGAATCGAATTGATTGAAAACCTCAGTTGGCGTGATCCCAGCTACCCGGTCACAGATAATCATCCGGTTACTTGCGTCAGTTGGAATGAAGCCAATGCTTACACCACATGGTTAAGCGAGAAGACAGGGGAAGATTACCGATTACTAACGGAATCAGAATGGGAATACTCTGCCAGAGCAGGCACCACTACCATAAGATATTGGGGCGATTCTGAAGAAGGATGTGACTTTGCCAACGGTGCAGACCTAGATATAACACCAGAAAGTTTTCTCGAGGAAATGCAAGCGAGAGGCAGTGAGCTCGTCTTACCAGAACACTGGTCTGTAGCCAATTGTCATGACGGGTATGTTACTGCTGCCCCGGCTGGATCCTTCATACCAAATGCTTTTGGTTTATACGACATCTTAGGTAATGTTGCGGAGTGGGTGGAAGATTGCTGGAATAATTCTTACGACGATCATCCCAATGATGGTTCGGCAAGAAAAACTGGAGATTGCACACGTCCTATTTTGAGAGGTGCATCTTATTACGACATGCCAATTTATTTAAGATCATCCAATCACTATGGATTTAATCCCGATCCTTTAAACAACAAAAATATAAGATACATCAATTTTGGTTTTCGTGTGGCAAGAACAATTCAATGAAAAGGTCTATGCTACTAATTGTTTTTTTTCTTGTTTCAATAAATGTTGTCGTTGCTCAAGATCTTGAAACCAGCAATCGACTTTATCAATCATGTGCAGGTTGTCATGGAGTCAATGCAGAAGGCAATGAAAATTTGAATGCCCCAGCTCTTTCAATCTTTAGCACCTGGTATCTGGAGCGTCAAATAAGAAACTTTAATCAGGGCTTAAGAGAAAATCATCCCGGAGGCAATCTGTTATACATCAGTGATGAAGATATCCACCCATTGGCTGATTATATTGCGGGTAAAACTACTGTTTCACCACAACCATCGATCGAAGGAAACCTTGATAGAGGTCAGTTTGTTTTTCAACATTGTATTTCATGCCACGGAGAATTTGGTGAAGGTGATGAGGATGTCAGAACACCAAGATTATCAGGCCAATACGATTGGTATTTACTACAAGAATTAATTAAGTTTAAACGAGGATTACGAGGGGACCATCCAAATGATCTATATGGTGCTCAAATGATGGAGGCGGCAATGATGTTTGATGAAGACATGCTAAGAGATGCCGTGGCTTATATTTCTTCACTGGAAATAAAATCAGATGATTAATCTGTTGGATGTTATTCTTTTATGGTGAAAAAAAGATCTTTAACTGGTTTAATTTTTTTTGTTCTATTTCTTTTCCCGCAATTAATTTCCTTTGCCCAAACTAATGATTCCATTTTAGTTGTTGGGGGGACAGGTCGCATTGGTTCTGAGATCGTAAAAGCCCTTGAACAGCGAGGAAAAAATGTCAGGGTTTTCGCACGAACAAGCTCAGACCGTAAACGTTTACAGGGCTTAGACATCTCCTATGTTATTGGCAATGTTTTAACAGAGAACGATGTTGCTCACACGTTTGAGCAGCAGAAATACGATGCTGTTATCAGCTCTTTGGCTAAAGTTGGACAGGAACCAAACCCACATGCTGTTGGTGGTCAGTATTTGACCAAATGGGCTAAAAAAAATGGGGTAAAACATTTTATCCTTATCAGTTCCCTAGGTGCGGGGCCCAACCCAGTTCACACTAAGTATAAAGAGATACTTCAGGCTAAAGGTGTGGCAGAAACAGCGCTTACCAGTAGCGGTATAGACTACACAATTATCAGGACTGGCATCATTTTGTATGGCGAAGAACCTGCCACTGGTAAAGCCCAACTTATTCTTGATCAAAATGTCTTAGGAACAATAACCAGAAAAGATTTAGCTCAGCTCACAGCCGAATGTGTTTTGAATAATCAATGCATCAATCAAATTTATAATGCAGTTGATTGTTCTTTAAGGTGTCAAGCTCAGTAAAGAGAATAGAAAAAAACAACATGAAAAGAAGAGAAATATTAAAAACCACAATTCTTGGCTCTGGAGCGGCTGCACTGGGTTCAATTGCAACAGAAAAAAATCAAGCACAACAAACCTTAGCAACCAATGTAACTCAACAAAATTCCATAGATGTTCTAATCATTGGAGCAGGCAATGCGGGGATACCAGCAGCCATTGAGGCAGCTGACTTGGGTGGCAAAGTTATGTTAATCGACAAGAATTCCTTTGTTGGCGGCATGCTAATTATTTCTGGTGGTCATATAAGCGGAGCAAATGCCAAATTACAAATGCGAAAAGGTATCCAAGACTCGTATGAGCAACATTATCAGGATGCAATGCGGATCGGGCGCTTTAAAGCAAATTCAGAACTCTTAAAATTAGCCACTGAAAATGCTGCCCAGATGATTGATTGGTTGGAAGAGATAGGGGTTGAATTTACAGATGAATCACCCTTTCTAGAAGATGATCACGATCATTATTCAGTTCCAAGGACTTACGTTGGAAAAAATCTTGCACGTTCTTTGTTGAGTCCATTGCAAAAAGAGCTCGATAAACGAATTGAGCGAGGCAATCTTGATTTGCGTTTGGAAACCACGGCTCTGAATTTACTACAAGATGAGAATGAAAAGGTCATCGGGGTCAGAGTACGAGACAAAGCCGGTAGAGATTCCAATATTTATGCTACTACTGTGATTTTGACCACCGGCGGTTATGGGGCCAATAAAATAATGCAACAGCAATACAATCCCAGGGTTGTGCCTGCTAAATGGATAGGGTTACCCCATGCAACTGGTGATGGAATTCGAATGGCAAAAGGGGTTGGGGCAAAATTGGCTGGCATGGATCATTTGGTATCTTTTCCAGGTACTGTTTATGATTTGAGAGGTTTTCCCACGTCAATTTCAACCAGATTGCAGTTCCCTCCTGAACATTACACTCAAAGCATTTGGGTCAATAAAAAAGGACAACGATTTGTCAACGAGCACACGACTCCCGACAATCGTGAAGTTGCATTTCTTGAGCAACCGGAACTATCTTTTTTCGTTGTCTATGATGAGCAAATAAGACAACAACCAGGAACATTAGATATTGGGGGTCGAAGTCGGGCAGAAATGGACCAAGAAATTACCCGAGGAGGAATTATTGCTCAAGCAAATTCACTCAGACAACTTGCAGGTAAGATTGGTATTTCATCCACAGGTTTGATTGCAACAATTGATCAATACAACGATGACATTGCAACCAAAATGAGTGATCAATATGGGCGAACACGGCAACGTAAAAAAATTAGCAAACCTCCCTTTTATGCATTTAGAGTGGGGGGAAGTATTCTGATCACCCATGGAGGCGTTGCAGTCAATCATTCTTTGGAGGTTATTGATCATACTGGAAAAGTGATTCCTGGATTGTACGCCGCTGGTGAAGTTATGGGTTGTGGCCGCTTAATGGGAGGAGGAGTAGTAAGTGGCATGAGTGTTGGCCCCGCTGTGACATTTGGTCGCATCGTTGCCCGTACGGCGCATCGTTATGCACAATATCAATGTTTAAATAAAACGATTTGATGTTATTAACCAATTGCAGGCCCAGGGTATCCACGGTATTTTAATTAAAGGAGGGTATTTGAGATGCAAGTTTTGAAACGTCACTCGTTAAGATTTTATCTAATCCCGCTTTTTTATGGTGTTTTGCTAGGCAGCTATGTGGTTGCTGAGGAATCAAGTCGGGATAGTCAGTGGGTACCTTTGCAAATCACTGATGTCAATAAGCTCCCTTGGGACTCACGTTTTCGCATGGGAAACAAAAACACCACTAATGGAAAACTTTTGTTTTCAAAAGTAGGTGGAGGCAGTTTGCTCTATGTCAAATTCAACCCAGGTTGGAGCGCTGATGGAACAGAAGCCCATTATCATACATTTCATGAATGGGGCTATGTTTTTGAAGGTGATTTTCCTCTTTATGAATTCGTAAGTCCGAATCAGAAAAAAGGAACACTTATGAAAATGAGGCCTGGAACATTTATGGATCGTCCTGCTTATAGCATTCATGGTAATCGAGCCGCAAGCATGGAAAGTCAAATCGTAACTACAGGCTCAACGCAATTGTTATTTTATGAACCAGGAAAAACAGTATCCTTGAATCCAGAGAATCGATCTTACAGTGAAGAGTGGAGAGAAGTGGAGGAATTTTACTCTGCTAATTTTCAACACACAGCGACGACTGATGTCATGGAATGGGAAGAAGATAGCGAGCTGCCTGGTGTTTATGTAAAGTGGCTTAGTGATCACTTAGAAAAGGGTTTCACAGCCAAACTTCGTTTTGCACCCAGTGGCTGGAGTCATCCAAGACAAGACTTAAAAAGCTTCAATAAACAAGGATATCGGTTTATTTATGTTTTATCGGGAGACATGAGCATAGAGTCATTCAACAACCTCGGAGAGAGTGCTTCGATTACCAAAGCAGGGGAGGATTTTTTCATCAGTCAGCCACCGAGGAGTATTTGGAGTTGGGGAAAGGGTGCATTCACTGAGGATGGTGTAATGTGGCTCGAAATTCAGTATGGGAAGGGCACAATTATTGGTCAAGGGCCCATTGAGTTGCCAGTAATCATCAACGATTAAACCTCAATTCATAACCCTGGTTTGTTCAGAGTAAGTGACCGTACTTTTTGTCTATCCGTTCAAAAATTCTGGGAACGCCTTCCTCCAGATACTGGCGATTCATTTTGGCATATTCTTTTGGACCACCTTCTTGTGGTGTTTGACGAGTAGCATCAATAATGATCCTACTACCAAAACCATGTTCCCTTGCACTGGGATCTCCACCCATGCCTGGCGCTTTTTTTAATATTTCTGTTGAATCATGTGGTTGCCATCGAGAACCTAAAGCATGCATTACTTCCTTGGTATTATGAATGTCAACATCAGCATCAAAAACCACTGTAATCTTGGCTATTTTCAATGATTTTGAAATAGCATTGCCTATTTCAATAGCTTCGCCAGTTTTATTTTTATTGATATTCACAAAACAGAAGCCAGGAGTTTCAAGTGGGTAATGGAGCCCTATGAAATTCTCAAATTTCTGTTTGAATCTTAAATTGGCTGCTGTTTCGATAGGTGAAGTAAGAAAGCCACGTGTAATGCCACTGAACTGATTAACAAACAGAGGGTTTTCTCTGTGAGTAATCGCAGTGACATCCATAAAAAAATTCTTTGATTTTCGTGCTCCCATATACCCATACATTTCACCAAAAGGACCTTCCGGTTCCATGCTGTTCAAAGGAATCACACCTTCAATGACCATTTCTACATGGGCTGGAACTAGAATACCATTGGTTTCGCACTGTACCACTTCTAATGGTTTTCCCAAAAATCCTCCTACAATCTCAAGCTCATCTTCTCCCATAGCCGAGACCTTGGAGCTGCTGAGTGCAAAAACGATTGGGTCAGAGCCCAACACAATTGCCGCAGGAGCAGATTTCTCTCCCCGTGCCCTCATTTCCATCAGAAAATTCCAACCGTGTTGGTTTTTTTCTGGATTGATGCTTATTTTCGATGAATCTTTCACTTGGCATCGGTAGGTGCCAACATTTCGACCATATTTTTCATCCGTAAGGATCACATTGCCCGTGTTGATATAACATCCACCATCTGCAGGATTTGTCTTAATAAAGGGGAACTGTAAAAGATCAACGTCTTTTCCTAGGTATTTAATTTCTTTAGACGGAGCTTCAGAATTTGCAATTGCCACAGGCTTAATGGTTTTCCAGGTTCCTTTCTCAGTGGCAAGACTTTCAACTTTCTGTAGAGCTAACTTATAATTTTTTTGAGGATCATTGCTAGTGGGTTCAATACCCATGGCAAGAGCTTCAAATTCCCAACGACCATATAAATTGCCTAGGACTGGCCCTTGCATCCATTGTCCTTGGGTTTTAATCCGATCAAAAGAGACAACAGGTGCTTCGACAGCACTGTATTTTTCCATTAACCGGTACATGAAGCCGGTGGCTTCATATTGATCTTGGTCAACTTCGTTTATGTGTAAAACCCGACCAAATTTTTCCAATGCTTCAAGGTATTCTCGTAATGATGCATAGGGACCAACGTATTTTTTTTTCTTGGTTAATCCAGACATGCTTGTCTCAAGTTTGTGTCTTTATTTGATTGAATTTTATAGGTTTAATATCAATTACTTTAAAAAGGTTTAACCTGACCCAAAAATGCCATTGCAACAACCAAGACCCATATTAGAAGTGCCGCCTTGTTAAGCATTGCTTGATTTTTTTTGATGAGTTCTTCACCTCGTGTTCTGCTCGTATCACCAGCCAAGACCAAATCAACAGCATCTTGCCACGACCCGACAATGCTCCGAATCCAGATTCCATTGAGTAGAATTGCCCCAAACAGCACGATTTTAAGAGCCAGCCAATCTGTTGTGATCAAAGTGTTGGTAAGCAGGCAGTAAGATCCAAATCCAATTAAAATTGCAGCAAGCAGATACCGAATGGATAAATCTATTTTTTTTAACAGCTCACCAAGAGGCGTGCCTCTTTTGAAATGGACCTGCCATACCAAGCACAGCCAAAGGAAGCTGGCGATCCATATCAAGTAAAGGACATTGCCTTTTATTGGGGAGCCAAATGAAACTGCTAGGTTGAAACCAATAGGCAGCAGTAGTACCAGGCTGGTTCTGGCTGACATATCTACCAGAAATCTCATAGATCTGACTCGAAGCCGTTCTTCTATGCTCAATTGATCACGCGTCATATATTGACCAATGAAATAAACAGCTATGTCACCGCCAATGGCATAGACAAAAAACACAACATGGAAGAAAGCAAGGACATTATGAATTTGGATGTTCATGAAGACCTAAAAAAAGAAAGTTGAATAACGCTTCTATCAAACCGTGGGTTTAACATTGCCATTAAGTTGGAACAGGTTTTTAGGATCATATTTGTTTTTTAGTTCTACCAATCTTTTGTAATTCTTTCCATAACTAGTAGCAACAAATTTTTGATTTTCATCCATTAATTCATTGATATAGATTCTTTCTGCACAATAAGGAGTTAAGCCTTTCCAATAATCTCTTCCCCATTGAGTATACTCTTCAGTTTTATTTGGATCCGTCCAATGGCCGCCGACTTCAATATCCCATTTAGCATTTCTTCCAGCCCACGCAGTTTCAGTTTCACCAACTTCGCTGATAGCTCCACCAAATCGAACCACTCTCATGGTATCAAATCTTCCCTCTTCATAACCCCATCTTTCCATAAGTGCTTGGGTCATTTTTGGGTTGTATTCATCTATTTGCCTACCTTTGATGTAGTATTTCCTATAGTGAGCATTTCTCTTGTCGCCTATTTGTTGATGATCAATAAATTTTTTCTTGATGAGACTATCTGAAACTGGTTTGCCAAAACTTCTTATGGTTTTCAATGCTTGATCTGCTCTATTTTCATTACCCAAGAACATTGCTCCCAGAAAAAAGTAACCTTCATTTTTTGTAACATTCCACATGCCAGCATTAAGCATAACCTCAGAGGACATATCCTCGGTATAGTCATAGTAGAAATCCCAGATTTCATTTGCATACTTTAAATCATAGAGTCTAACGCCGACTATCACCTCACCATTCTTTAGTGGTCTTAGGTTGAACTCAAATGAGGTCACGATACCAAAGTTACCGCCGCCGCCTCGAACACCCCAAAAGAGGTCAGGATTTTCATTTGCACTAGCTTTTCTGATGACACCATCAGCTGTAATGATCTCAACGCTTCGAAGATTATCTATGGTCAGTCCGTACATCCTCATGAGTGAGCCTATTCCTCCTCCCAGGGTTAAGCCTGCAATACCAGTGTGCGAAACCACACCTGCTGGGACGACATACCCATAAGGCAATGTTTTTGAATCTAAGTCAAACAAAGTACAACCCGGTTGAACGGTTGCAGTTTTTCTTTGCAGATCCACGGATGATTTTCTCATTCTTGAGAGATCAATGATAATTCCACCATCACAAGTTGATTTTCCCGAGATACTGTGGCCACCTCCTCGGACAGCAACAAGTAAATTCTGATCTCTAGAAAAGTTAATTGCTTTTTGAATATCAGATATTGATTCACAGAAAGCTATCAAGGCAGGATGCTTATCCCAGACTCCATTCCATATCATTCTTGCTTGATCATAGCCATAATTTTCTTCTGTAAGGATGCTGCCTTCAAAACTAAAAATTAATTCTAGAATATCGGATCTATTTAGGATAATTTCTTCTCCCGTTATCGATATAGCGGGCGTATCTTGAATTGCAGCATAACTCTTTGGTATACGAGATACAGCCGAAATAACTGCAATATTTTTAATAAACTGTCGTCGTTGCATACAGATTTCCAATTAATTTAATTGGTAGTTTAAAACTTTAGTTGATTACTGACCACATGTTCAGTAGCTTCTTCCATCAACATTCTACCTGTCTTCCATCAACATTCTACCTGTCTTCCATCAACATTCTACCTAAATTAAGAACGATAAATGACTAATTAGCAAATGATCAATTAACTTAACATTTTTACTCCAATTTGCTATATTAATTTATCAAAACTTTAATAGAGGGGAACAAACCCATGAGAAAATTCGTATTTAATGCACTCGTCGTGTGCGCATATGTAACGGGCGCCTACATTCTTTCAGGAGCCACTGTTGTCAACGATGTTAACGCACAAGAATTGATGGTTGAAGAAATAACAGTCACAGCAAGAAAGAGAGAAGAATCGTTATCTGATGCGCCTTACACTATAACGGCCTTAACAGCTGGACAGATAGAGAGAGCAGGGATTAATCAGCTACAAGATGTAGTTGCATACGCTCCTGGCTTCTTCTTTTCAGACAATAATGTTGGGGCGAATCAGAGATCTCATAAAAGACTGATCTTCAGGGGCATGAACCCGAGAACGGATATTCCTACAAGAGCAGCATCGTCAATGTTTATTGATGGCGCAGCAACTGTAGGTTCAGAGATTGGAGGTATGGAAAACATTGAGCGAATCGAAGTGTTAAAAGGCCCTCAAGGAGCACATTTTGGACGATCAACTTATACCGGTGCAATCAACGTGGTTACCAAGGATCCTGGCGATGAGTTTTCCGGAAGAGTCAATCTTGAAGCTGGCGAACATGGAACTACAAGGGCAGGCCTAACTTTAGAAGGACCATTGGGCGATAAATTGGGTTACCGGTTGAATCTCAGCACTTACGATACGGATGGCATGTACAACAACTCTAACGTCCCAGGACAGAAACTTGGAGCACAATCAACAGACGATATGGCTTTGACTGTGGTGTTTGAACCATCGGATCGTATAAGAATTAAAGCTCGATACCATACATGGGAAGACAGCGATGGACCTGACGCGTCGACTGGTTATGATTACAGAAGTGGTCGTCACAATTGTAGCCCAGGTGGATTGGTAGAAAGATGGGGTGCAGCGCACATGGTTCCTTGGGATTTTGGTGCAGATAACGTGCCAGTTACCACAGTCTGTGGCAAGGTACCGGTACCAACAGCAGCTGAAATTGGCCATGATACTGGCTCTGCTAGACAAAAAGCTTTGTTAGCTATGAGAACTAATGAAAGCGTTTTCCCTATTGCTAATGGGGTAAGAGATGTTCCAGATTTTCAAGTTCCAAATGGTTTTGGAATGGAAAGAGAAGCTGAAGAATTAAGCATTGTCGTTGATATTAATTTTGATAATGGCATGAATTTAAATATTATTTCAGCAGAACATGAAAATTCTTATAGCAGTATGCAAGATTTGGATAAAAGAGCCACCGAAGGACTCTATCTGCAAGGAATGGGTGGAGGAATGTTTGGATCTTGGGGTGCTAATCACCCAGCAGACGCCTCAGTTTTGAGAATGAATTCAATGCAAGATAGTTCCATAGAATTCAGATTGAGTTCAAATCAAGATCAAAGAATTAGATGGATGTTTGGATACAGTAATACCGATATGGATTGGTTCACACAAAGTATTGGTTCTTTGATTGTTTATTTTCCAAACGATGGACTTGATAACGCAGCCCTTCAAGCGGCTGGCGGAGTTCCCGTTTGCTACAACCCATATTACTTGTTTGGTGGAACCTTGGATGCGAGTAATGTCTGTGGAAACTACGGAGACGTTACTTCCAACAACAATGATTTCAAATGGGATACCATTAATAACAAAGCATTCTATGCTTCCATAGAGGCTGATCTTTCAGATAAGTTAACTCTTAGTGTTGATCTTAGAAGAGCAGAAGATGAAGTTACTTCTGGTGGTATAGGTCCTTATGTAGATGGGGCAGTGGGCGGTCTAATTAACGTCGTAAATGATACTTTTAAGGCTACACTCCCTAGAGTAATCCTGGATTATAAACCTAATGACGATACCACACTCTATGCAAGTTACTCAGAAGGAAGACTTCCAGGACTGTTTAATCCTGCTCTCCTTTCTTTGAGTGCAGCTGAACAGGCAAGCCTCAAAGCAACATCAGGAGCTGGTGTTAATGTTGATGAGGAAGAAGCAGAGAACATTGAATTAGGTCTGAAAAGAACCTTCAACAATGGCGCTGGATTTATCTCAGTAGCCTATTACCAGACGGATCTTAGCAATGTTCATACACCACTTTTTGCAGTCAGCTATACTGGAGACGATGGACTCCAGCAAGTCATTTCCGGTAATACCACCACAGCAGGTGGTACTGCAGAACTGGACGGCATTGAAATTGACGGTAGAGTCTTGATTGATGACAACTGGGCCGTTGCATTCACCTATGCCATCAACAACAGTGAGATAGGATCAGGTTTCCAAAGTGCTGACACTTTTGATCTGATGGGCGATCGAGATGCTGTTTTAGGCAATGAGTTCTCAAGATATCCGGTAAACAGTGGCAGTTTGTCTGTGGATTACAACAGGGCACTGTCTGCTGACCGTGATCTTTTTGCCAGAGCCGATTTGATCTATACAGGAAAGATGTATGCGTCCAACGCTATGCTCGCCCACACGGGATCCGGGCAGAAACTGAACTTGCGAGTGGGACTTGATACCGAAAAGTACCGAGTCGAGCTTTACTGTGTCAACTGCACCGATGATGATCAACCCAAGGGACTCCAGCAGATGTATGATTTGTCTGGAATCACTGGCGGGTTTGGTGACGGGGCGGTTACTGCTGCCGGTCCTCGACTCCTTTCTATGTCGCTTGCAGACAAAAGAGCCATAGGAATCAGAGCTTCCTTCAAGTTCTAATAGAACAAGGCTTACCCCCTCGAGTTCTAATAGAACCGGTTACAACCCCAAGTAACCAAGACAGCGGATCGATAGGAAATTATCGGTCCGCTTTGTATTTACGACTTCAAGTATTCATTAATCGTTTATGTAATTCACCAAATCCTGATAAGTAACTGACTGTCGGTCATGGGAACCAATCAAAATTGGGACATCTAGATTGTAGGCGCGAATCGTTTCGTCGAGAGCCACCGCTGAATGGAATGGGAGAACATTTGGGGCTCTCTTTGTTCCAGAACGTAAATCACGAGCAATGCCACTCACATAGAGATCTCCGGCATACAGCATACTTTGCTTTTCAAGCACAGCCACAACCATGTCATCAGTGTGGCCACCCAGTACTGGGTAGACAGTGACCGATTGAGTTGGATCCTCAATGGTATAGAATTCACCTTCAGCCACTCCGATGATGTCAGCTGGTCGCGGGTTTCGATCCAATGCATCCATT
>ERZ651768.1069-NODE-1069-length-20270-cov-14.835091_pt1 | contig 20270 bp, 18 predicted proteins | sample MGYA00514754_ERZ651768 | MGnify/ENA metagenome assembly ERZ651768
AAGCCAGTTGGTCGATACTGCAGCCGTCTTGATATTATTATGCTCAGCTGGTGTAATTGAGTGGAATAGATTCTGGCCGCTACTGGAAAACGGATTTTTATTTAAGGTCCTGGTGGCCTTAATGGATACTCCCATCATCTACGGAGTAATCTATGCATTAAAAGGCAAAATTGACATTGCACACTATGAGGAAGGATGATTAAATGACAAATCATGATATACTAGAACAAATAACTAGAAAATTGTTAAAAGAAATTGGTGAAAACCCAGATCGAGAAGGTCTGGTAAGAACCCCATCCCGTGTGGCAAAATCCTGGGAGTTTTTTTCCAAGGGGTATAACCAAAATTTGGAAGATATTATAAATAATGCCATTTTTGAAGAAGATGCCAAAGACATGGTCATTGTTCGCGATGTAGAATTCTTTTCTTTGTGTGAACACCATCTACTGCCTTTTTTCGGCAAGGCTCACGTGGGATATATCCCAAATGGAAAAGTGATTGGTCTATCCAAAATCCCGCGCATTATCGATATGTTTTCCAGGCGTTTGCAGGTCCAGGAAAGATTGACCCACCAAGTGGCCGAAGTGTTGCAGGATGTGTTGAATCCAATAGGTGTTGCAGTCGTCATGGAAGGCCGGCACATGTGCATGCAGATGCGGGGAGTGGAGAAACAAAACAGTTTTGCATCAACCAGTGCTATGCTCGGGCAATTCCGAAAGTCTTCAGAAACAAGATCTGAATTCTTATCAATCATAAACAGGACAGTGGTATAAATGGCCGATTATGACCTGGCAATCTTAGGTGGCGGTCCTGGTGGATATGTTGCAGCGATCCGCGGAGCACAACTGGGTCTAAAAACATGTATTATTGAAAAAGATAAATTAGGTGGTATTTGCCTCAATTGGGGCTGTATTCCAACCAAAGCACTTTTGAAGAACGCGGAAGTTTACAACACGATAAAGAATGCGGATAAATATGGGATCAAGGTGGACAAAATTTCCGTGGATTTTCCTGCAAACATTAAGCGCAGCAGAAATGTATCCAATCGATTGAGTAAAGGAATCGAATTTTTAATGAAAAAAAATCGTATCTCCCATATTTCAGGTACTGGAAAACTTACTTCAAATACGACACTTGAAGTGAAGAATGGCAAAATGACTGAAATAATTGAAGCACATAAAATAATCATTGCTACCGGGGCTCGACCGAGATCTTTCCCCGGGATGGAAATTGATGGAAAACGGGTAATCAGTTCGAAAGAAGCCATGGTGTTAGATGCACCACCCAAAAAAATGATTATCATTGGTTCAGGTGCAATCGGGAGCGAATTTGCCTATTATTACAATGAATTCGGGACTGAAGTTCACTTGGTGGAGATGATGGATAGAATCCTACCTGTTGAGGATCTGGATGTATCAAGAGAAGTTGAAAAAAGTTTCAAAAAATCCGGGATTAAGATGTTACTTGGAACCAAAGTATCCCAGATTGACACCCTAAAAACAAAAGTGAAAGTCCACACAGAAAAAGATGATAAAAAAGAAATTCTGGAAGGTGATGTGGCACTTCTGGCGGTGGGTGTAACAGGGAATATTGAAAATATTGGTCTTGAAAATCTTGGAATAACAACTGATCATGGCGCCATCAAAATTAATGAATTCAATCAAACCAATATTTCAAATATTTACGCCATTGGCGATGTGTCAGGACCACCCTGGCTGGCACACTTGGCATCTGCCCAGGGACATGTGGCGGCAGATCATGCCACGGGGCGTTCACCAAAGCCGGTAGATTATTCGAATATTCCCGGGTGTACGTATTGCCAGCCGCAAGTGGGATCATTAGGCATGACAGAAGCTCAGGCAAAAGAAATAGGCCATGATGTGAAGGTAGGGAAATTTTTATTCCAAGCCAGCGGAAAAGCCCTGGCTGTTGGTGACACAACCGGATTTGTAAAACTGGTCTTTGATGTGAAATATGGTGATTTGCTGGGAGCTCATATTGTGGGATCAGAAGCAACTGAGCTTATTGCAGAACTTGGAGTAGCAAAAGCATTGGAAACTAGATGGGAAGATATTGCAATGACAGTTCATGCCCATCCTACTTTATCCGAAGCTGTAATGGAAGCGGCCATGGATGCATTTGGATCGGCAATCCATCAATAGCAATCATGATTGAAACAAAATTAGATCAAATACAGATTAGGGATTTAGGACTTCAACCCTACTGGGATGTATGGCAATTCCAGAAAGAAATGCAGTTAAAACGAATACATGACGAAATAGATGATACATTAATCCTGGTAGAACATGATCCTGTATACACTTTGGGGAAAAATGCGGATGAAAATCATTTACTCCAGAGCAGGAATAAATCTGTGGATGTTTTTAATATTGAACGGGGAGGAGACATTACCTTTCATGGCCCAGGGCAACTGGTAGGCTACCCAATTTTAGATTTATCCAATTATAAAAAAAGTGTGAGTTGGTACATGCGTACCCTGGAACACATTACTATTGATGTCCTGAAAGAATATGGAATCAAGGCAAAACGGACCGCAGGATTAACGGGTGTCTGGGTTGGCGATGAAAAAATTGCTGCTCTGGGTGTACGAATCAGCCGATGGGTCACCATGCACGGATTTGCATTAAATGTAAATCCCGATCTTTCATTTTATGATGGTATTATTCCCTGCGGGATTTTTCATTGCGGTGTGACTTCCATGGAACAATTATTGGGCAAAAAACAAGATATGGAAGAAGTAAAGAAAACTGTGATCGAAAAATTCAACCATCATTTTTTAAGGTTATAGTTCTATGGCCCGGTTGCACGGATTTACAAAAACACAGATTCTGGATGTATTCCGCAAGATGGCCTTATCCAGAAGATTAGATGAGAAAATGCTCATATTATTAAGACAGGGAAAAAGTTTTTTTCATATTGGAGCTTCAGGACATGAAGCAGCCCAACTGGCCGCAGCTGTTTTAATCCGTCCGGGTGAAGACTGGTCCTATCCTTATTACAGGGATGGTGCTTACTGTATTGGACTAGGAATGACCGCTCGGGAACAACTACTCTGTTTCCTGTCCAGGGCCGATGACCCTAATTCCGGCGGTCGCCAGATGCCGCAACATTATGGACATAAGGATCTCCGTATTGTAAGTCAATCCAGCCCAACAGGAACCCAATTTTTACAGGCTGTCGGAACTGCCATTGCCAGAAAAATGGAAAAAACAAAAGATGTGGTTTATGTGTCTTCCGGCGAAGGGACCACAAGCCAGGGCGATTTCCACGAAGCATTAAACTGGGCGAGTAATGCAAAAGCACCGGTTATTTTTCATATCCAGGATAATGAGTATGCCATTTCTACCCATAAATCCGAGCAGACGGCTGATTCGGTTTATACCATGACGGCCGGTTTTAAAAATCTCTCAAGATATGACGTGGACGGCACCAACTTTTTTGAAACAAATCTTGCATTTAAACAGGCAGTTGAGCGGGCGAGGAGAGGGAAAGGCCCATCTTTGATTGTGTCGAATGTGGTGCGTTTGCTGCCCCATTCCAGCTCTGATGATCAGCGAAAATATCGCACCCCAAAAGCATTAGAGGAAGATAGAAAAAGAGACCCATTGACCATTCTGGAAGATCAATGTATTCGGGAAAAATTGATTTCAGCCAAAGAAATTGAAAAAATTCGTACCGAAGTCAAAGCACAGGTAGATGCAGACACTGAATGGGCAGAAGGTCAGGAGCATCCCGATGGAGATACAGCATTGGATCACATCTATAGCGGTGACATGCCTATGAATGAACCGAGTTTTGACGCTGTGGCGGATAAAGTTGTAATTGTGGATGCCATCAATCATGCATTGAAAGAAGAAATGGCTCGAAACGATAAAATGGTCATTTATGGACAAGATATTGCTGATCCCAAAGGCGGTGTTTTTACGGCAACAAAAGGTCTTTCGGATGAGTTTGGTATAGACAGGGTGTTCAATTCACCCCTGGCAGAATCATCCATCGTAGGCACAGCTGTTGGGATGGCCGTTGCCGGTTACAAACCAGTCGTAGAAATTCAGTTTGGTGATTATATCTGGACAGCCATGATGCAGTTGCGGAACGAAGTTTCCACGTTACGTTACCGATCAAATAATGCTTGGAAATGTCCATTAGTCGTCCGGGTACCCGTTGGAGGATATATACACGGTGCCTTGTATCACAGTCAGTCCATTGATGGATATTTCATTCATATGCCAGGGATTTACCTGGCGTACCCATCCAATGCAGCGGATGCAAAAGGGTTGCTAAAAATGGCCTGCAGAATGGATGATCCTGTCATCTATATGGAACATAAAGGACTTTACCGACAAGGCTATGCTGCAACAGAAGAACCTGGGGAAGATTATGCACTACCTTTTGGTAAGGGACGAATTGTTTGCCAAGGGAATGAGCTTACCATCGTTACTTGGGGTGCCATGGTTCAAAAATCTATTGAAGGAATAAAATCATTGGCTCTGGCAGACGGAGTGGTGGAGATTATTGATCTTCGTACTTTAAATCCCCTAGACCTGGATATGATTGAGGCTTCTCTTGAAAAAACGGGTAAGGTCTTAGTTATTTATGAGGATAATTTGACAAACGGGCCTGGCGCTGAAATTTCTGCTCTGATCGCTGATCGATTTTTTGAATTTCTCGATGGGCCTGTACGCCGCGTGGCTGCAAAGGATTCACCGGTTCCATTTAACTGGTTCTTGGAAGAAAAAATCCTTCCGCAAACTGAAGATGTGTCTATTGCTATTCAAGAATTGCTGGAGTATTAAATGATCGTTGATGTTGTTATGCCAAAAATGGGTGAATCCCTAACCGAAGGAACAATACTTGAATGGCGCAAAAAAGTAGGTGATCCGGTTGCCCTGGATGAAATTCTACTTGAGATTGGCACAGATAAGGTTGACTCAGAAATTCCCTCTTCTGCCGCAGGAACTGTAGTGGAAATACTAGCAGAACCAAATGATATAAAAGAGGTAGGTGAGGTGATTGCCCGAATTGATACAAATGGAAGTGGCACTAAACAACAGTCTGATAAAAAACGAGATTCAGCACCAACTCCAGAGCCCTTACCTGAACCGAAAAAGAAAGCAGAAACAAAACCTGGTTCACCTTCTCCAACTTCAACTACACCTGGGGTAAAGAAGTTTTATACTCCCGTGGTGATGAAGATCGCTGCAGAACAAGGTCTACCATTAAGTGAGTTAGAAACGATTTTTGGGACTGGTCGTGGTGGACGGGTAACGAAAAAAGATATTCTTGCTTACATCGAAGGTCTTGGATCAATGCAGGAACGACCTACTCCTGTTTCATCCGTTACGGCAGGAAATACGGAAGAAATGCATCACATGCGGAAACTCATTGCAAAACATATGAAAGAAAGCATTGAAACATCGGCCCATGTTTATGTGATGACAGAAGTGGATATGACTACTATCGTGGATTTTGTAGAATCAAAGGATGACTCTTTCCACCAGAAGGAAGGGTTTAACCTGACTTATACACCTTTCATAGTGGATGCAGTGGTTAAATCCCTGCAGGATTATCCTGAAATGAATGCGTCTATTTCGGGAACATCTGTCGCATACCATAGGAATATCAATATCGGATTAGCGGTTGCAGTTGAAAATGGTCTCATGGTTCCATCCATGGCCAATTGTGAAGAGAAAAATTTTCTTGGACTTTGCCGGTCTGTAAATGATGTTGCCAAGAGAACCCGAAGCAGCACTATTTCTGCAGATGAATTGTCCGGGTCTACTTTCAGCATTACAAATTTCGGGGTATTTGGTGTTTCGATTGGCACTCCAATCATTAATCAACCCAATGTTGGGATTCTGGGCGTTGGTGCGATCAAGAAACAGCCCATTGTTGTGGAATCCGCTGAAGGTGATGCAATTGCGATTCGAAGCATGATGATGCTTTCATTGGGATTCGATCATAGGCTGATTGATGGTGCCGGCGGTGCAAAATTTCTTAGTCAGGTTAAACATAATCTTGAAACCATGAATCTGAATACGGTTTTTTAATGTCTATTGACCACGTTTTAAAACTGTATTCGGAAACGATCCGTTCGCCCTATCTCCATTACGGATTTTGGGATGACCCGACCACCGTAGATTTGGATAAGATAACCTTACAGCATATTAAAGACGCACAAATACGATATATTGAACATCTAACTTCTTTCATTCCTGAAACAGTACATTCTATTCTGGATGTGGGGTGTGGCATTGGGGGTAATGCGGAGTATCTTTTAAAAAAAGGATACAATGTTGAAACATTATCCCCAGACGATTACCAGAGAGATGTAATACATGAAAAGTTTAATGGTGAAATGGTTTTCCACCATGTAAAATTTGAAAATTTCACCCCTCGAAAATCATACGATCTGGTTCTTGAAAGTGAAAGCGCCTGCTACATAAACATGGATGCAGGTTTTAAAAAGGCGCGGGAAACATTATTGAATGGAGGCTACTTACTGGCTTCTGATTATTTTGTACATCACAAGGATGAATCAAAAAATCCACATTTAAGATCATCCCATCTTATGGAAAGGTATCTCTCCGCGGCAAAGGTAAATGGATTTAATTTGATTAAAGAATACGATCAGACTGACAATACCATGCCTACATTGGATTATGCGAAATATTTTTTAGAACGGTTTGTGAACCCAGCGATAGAGTATGGTGTTTATTCTGCGAGAAAAAATTTCCCCAAAATGTCTGTCATGGCAGGTAAAATGATTGGTCCAAAATGGGATGAGAAGAAAGATCAATTGGATTTGCTTGATAGCCAGCAATTCAGAAAATACCGGAAATACATGGTCTATTTATTTCATAAAAAATGATGTCTGAAATAATTACAAAGCCTTATAAACCTAAAATACGTCTTCAAATGACAGAGGGATACCTGTTTGTGAACACCGTGGTGCAAACCAACAGACTCCATACTGTATGTGAAGAAGCACGGTGCCCTAATATATATGAATGCTGGGACCGGCGTACAGCGACGATTATGATTCTAGGAGATATTTGCACCCGGGCCTGCAGGTTCTGTTCAGTGAAGACAGGAAAACCCAGCTGGAACGACCCACTGGAACCCTATCGTACTGCCATGGCGGTGAAGAAAATGAATCTCAAACACGTGGTTATTACATCGGTGGACCGGGATGATATTAGAGGAGATTATGGTGCATCCATCTGGGCTGAGACAATTGATCAGATTCATTGTCATGTCCCCAGTTGTAATGTGGAAGTTCTAACACCTGATTTTAAAGGTCATAAACCATCACTAAAAAAAGTATTCGGTGCGAAGCCGGAAATATTCAGCCATAACGTAGAGTGTGTTGAGCGAATCAGTAAACAGGTGCGAAGTCAAGCAAATTGGCAGCGCAGCATGAATATTTTGAAATATTCTGTAGAGAACGGATTGCGGACCAAAACCGGGATGATGGTTGGTCTCGGGGAAAATTTTAATGAAGTGGTAGAAACAATGAACCAGGTCATTGGTCTTGGTGTGAAGATCTTTACGATAGGGCAATATTTACAACCCACGAAAAACCACCTGCCCGTAGATCGCTATGTAGAGGATCAGGAATTTATGGACTACGAAAGTATTGGTCTTGAACTGGGGTTTGATATAGTAAAATCGGGTTCGCTGGTGCGGAGTTCTTATCATGCAGATGATTGCATTTAATAGATCCAAATATTACAGGGAAGCAATACCATTTAGGCACATCTGATCCTGTCACCCTGCGGAAAATTATAATTGTATGCCATTATTGCAGAAAAATAATCCCACTTCCCGACGATTCAACATGTGAAACTATTTGGTATAATCCTTGTAACTTCACCAATTAGAACTTTTGTCTAAAGGACACCAATGTCAGAAAAATTATCAGAAAAAGAAATTGAAAATTTTAATGTAAAAGACACGGACCAATATCCGGTCATGCCCTTACGAAATACGGTTTTATTCCCTCAACAGGTAATACCCATCTATATTGGACGGGATAGAAGTTTGAAATTGATCGATGAATTGGATCCTAAAAAACGCTATATTGTTGTTGTGGCCCAGGAAGATGGTTCCGTTGAAGACCCAAAACCGGAAGACCTTTATGCATATGGGACACTGGCGCAGGTCTTGAAGGTTTTTGATATGCCCGATAACAGTAAGTCAGCAATTGTTCAGGGTATTTCCCGGGTCAAGATTCTGGACTATATCAAACTGGAGCCATATTTTTCTGCTGCAGTTGAATCCATGGAAGACAAACCAATCACAGATCAATTGGAAGTGGATGCATTAACCACCAATCTGAGACAAGCCTTTGATGATTTAATGAAGGTGGCTCCAAATCTCACGGAAGAGCATTCTGGAATGTTGAAAAATATCCAGAAACCCAATCGTCTCACTGACCGTGCTATTTCAGTGATTACCATTTCAAACCAGGAAAAACAGGAGATTCTTGAAGAACTGGATATTAAAAAGCGGATTGAAAAGGCACTAAATCTTATTTCCCGTGAGATTCAACGAATAAAGTTAGGCGAAGAAATTCAATCTGAAGTTCATGATGAGATCACAAAAACCCAGCGGGAATATTATTTGCGTGAGCAAATGAAGGCCATCAAGAAAGAACTGGGAGAAGATGAAGGATCAGTTGAGCTGAAAGAACTGGAAGATAAATTAAAAGCTGCTAAAATGCCGGAAGAATCAGAAAGTGTTGCCCTGAAAGAATTGGACCGATTATCCAGAATTCCAACGCAGTCTCCTGAATACAATGTCTCCAGGACCTATATAGAATGGCTGGCTGACTTACCCTGGAGCGATTCAACGGAAGACCGTATTGACCTAAAACAAGCGATGAAAATTTTGGATGAGGACCATTACGGTCTGGAAAAAGTCAAGGAACGTATTATTGAGTATTTAGCTGTGAGAAACTTGAAACAGAAAAAGGACCCTGATAGCACTGTTCGAGGACCTATTTTATGTTTTGGAGGTCCTCCTGGCGTGGGTAAAACGTCTCTTGGCAGATCCATTGCCCGAGCCATGGGACGCAAATTCGTAAGGTTATCCTTAGGAGGAGTGCGGGATGAAGCAGAAATTAGGGGACACCGTCGTACTTACATTGGAGCCTTGCCTGGGCGAATTATCCAAAGTATAAAAAAAGCAGGTAAGAATAACCCGGTCTTCATGCTGGATGAAATTGATAAACTGGGCTCGGACTTTCGCGGCGATCCCTCATCTGCCCTGCTTGAAGTATTGGACCCCGAGCAGAACCATTCCTTCAGCGACCATTACCTGGAAGTGGTCTTTGATCTGAGTAATGTTATGTTCATTTCTACGGCAAACTACCAGGATGCAATTCCTCCCGCGTTGAGGGACAGAATGGAAATCCTTGATTTTTCCGGTTACATTGAAGATGAAAAATTACAGATCGCCAAGCGTCATATTCTGCCAAAGCAAATTGAAGAAAACGGTCTTACAAAAGACCAGGTATCTTTCGATGCTCCTTCCATAAAAGAATTGATCCGATCCTATACAAGAGAAGCGGGAGTCAGGAACCTTGAGCGGGAAGTGGCAAACGTTCTAAGAAAAGTTGCTCGGAAATTGGTTGAATCCAAAACGGAAAAGTTCAAGATCACCAAGAAACAGGTTGGTGAATATTTGGGCGCACCCCGTTTTCATTCTGAACTTGCAGAACGTACCACCAAGCCCGGTGTGGTAACGGGCCTGGCTTGGACGGCGGCTGGTGGAGATATCCTTTTTGTTGAATCCACCCGAATGAATGGTAAAGGGAAATTAACCCTGACAGGGCAACTGGGTGATGTTATGAAAGAATCGGCCACAGCTGCTTTGACCTTTGTCAGGGCACACGCCACTGAATATGGAATTGATCCTGAATTCAATGATACATCAGATATTCATGTTCATGTTCCTGCGGGGGCCATACCAAAAGATGGACCTTCCGCAGGAGTAAGTATGGTCACTTCATTGGTATCCATCTTATCCGGCATACCGGTAAAAGCAAAAGTAGCCATGACAGGCGAGATCACACTTCGCGGTAATGTATTGCCCATAGGAGGCGTAAAAGAGAAAGTTACAGCAGCACACCGTTCAGGAATTAAGGAAGTGATCCTACCTGACCATAATCGTAAAGACCTTGAAGATGTGCCGGAACATGTAGCAAAGGATCTTACATTTCATTTTGCCAAGGAGATAAAAGACGTCCTGAGTATTGCGATACCGGGTGTTATTAAAACTAGAAAAAAATCTAATAATTCGTCAAAGAAATAATTAATATTCCCGACTATAAATAAGGGCGATTAGCTCAGTTGGTTAGAGCACTGCGTTTACACCGCAGGTGTCGGGAGTTCGAATCTCTCATCGCCCACTGAGGATATTGTCCTTGGCTCATTAAACTTACTTAAGGAAAAACAAACAAATGCCAGAAAAAAAAGAAGGGACCGTTAAGTGGTTCAATAATTCTAAGGGTTATGGCTTTATTGAATGTGAAGGCGAAAAGGATTATTTTGTTCATATGAACGAAATTCTAATGGACGGCTTTAAAACACTTTCAGAAAACCAAAAAGTTGAATTTGAAGTTGGTGAAGGTCCTAAAGGTCCTGTAGCTAAACAAGTGAGACCTTTGTAATTCTTCCCTGGAATTAGCTAAAAAAGCCACCTTATTTGAGGTGGCTTTTTTTTTATGATGTTAAATACTTATCAGAGATAATTTTACAGGCGTGATTTATGACATCATTAAATAAAATACGGTATTAATAAAATGCAGAAACCAAACCTAATGAACCGAATATGCGTAATCCTGTTCGGAGTATCATTGACATTTGCTCAGATAGAATTTGATGTGAACTGGACACCGTATGTGACCTATTACCTGAGTATGGTGGATATCAATACGGGTGAATCAAATATGCCTATTTTCCTGGCTGAACTCAGTCGTGAGCCTGATGCACCCGATTCGGTTGGGGTTGATATTGAATTTGAAATTATTATTGATTCTGATGCCCTTGGTGTAAATAATGAAACCCTGGTCAAGATTGAAACAACCGAACCTATTGTCCTGACAGCACCGATTCATCTTTCAAATATGGATCTCAATCTGGCTACAGATGAGATCTTTGATGATTTTGGAAATCCCGTTGATCTGAGCCTGGAGATTTCAGAACAAATGGACCTGAGTGATGCTGAAGATATGATGAGTGTGATCGTTCAGACTGGGCAACTTCCAGATGGTATTTATACCTTCCGTGTTACTGCAACAGCAGAAAATGGTGAACAGATCATTAAAGAAGATATACTTAATATTTCTAACCCGGCCACACTTCAACTCGTTTCACCTGGAGGTATACTGGCAGATACAACGATCAATGAAATTTATACATCCTATCCTGTTCTTCAGTGGGAATCGGATCCCTGTAATTATGTTAACCCTGTTACAGGTGAAAGCGGCTGCGAATATTTCATTCGTGTCGCTGAATTTAAATCAGAAGAGCATTCATCCATGGACCAGGCCATAGAGTCAGTAACCAGGCTGCCCCTGGATCAATCCCTGGGTTTTGAACCGGTGGGGTTTGGCGTGACCACATTTCAGTATCCAACAGATGGAGGAGACCTGGAGCCTGGAAAGGTCTATGTCTGGCAGGTTCGTAAGGATTTAACAACCACTTCCGGTACGGAGCAGCTTTTAAGCGATATAATGTCTTTTAAGGTAAAAGATTTTACATCTTCAGAAAGCGATGATACAGGAGCGGATGATACCACTCCAGCAGGTATAGTTCTGCGGTCTTTAATTGGAGATGATTTAGCAGACCGAATCTTTGGGGCTGGTGGACAGGCAGCGGGTATGAGTGCCAACGGAAACATTACCTTGAACGGTGAGACTATTGATGTTTCTGTGGCCCAGGCTTTGCTGTCTATGGGTATTCCAACAGAAGACGAAGATGGAAATGAAACCTATCGTCCTATGGAAATCATTTCTGTGGAGGTTTCAGAATGAAGCGGTTTTTAATTCTGTGGTTTTTTGCTGTTACCTGGATTTCAGCATCATCCAAGATTGCAATTGCAATCAAGGTCAAAGGTGATGTTTCCGTGGTATATAAAGGGTTAAGTACGGGGCAATTGTTAAAACCAGGGTCGCCTCTGAATAACCAGGACAAGATCCAGACCGGAAAAAATGGCTTTGCTGCAATTATGTATCTGGATGATAAGACCGTGGTGAAAATGCTCGGGAATTCCGACCTTACCGTTCTTGGTAACCGGTCGGGTAACCAGATCAACAAATCCCTGGATATAAAGTACGGCAAGATCGCTGCTGCCATCGCCCCGCAAAAAGGAAATGAATTCAGAATTGCCACGCCCACATCCGTAGCATCGGTGAAAGGTACGGAATTAGCCATTGATTCTGATCCTGCTACGGGCGACTCCTTTACATTGCTGGAAGGGTTGATCGAAGTCACCAATTCCATCACCGGTGAATCCACAGAAGTAGAAGAAGGAGAAACGGCTGTTTCAACACCGGAAGGATCACTGGAGGTCCACGAAACCACAGACGAAGATATGGAAGGATTCGAAGAAGCAGATTTAGAAGTTCCTACCCAGGAACTGCGGTTTGAAGTAGAAGATGAGAATGGCACTATCAAAGAGATCATAATTCAATTTCAGTAAAAAATGGGGCTTAATATTTCTAAGGCATTCGTCTATAATGCATTATTCTGTGGTGTATTATTGGGACAATCAGGCGTTCTGATCATGAGCCCCGAACCTGGATCCCAGGTTACGGGTGATAATGTTTTAATTGCTGCGTCCCTGTTTGGAGTGAGTAACATTAATCCAAGCACAATAGGGCTCCTGCTTGATGGTGAAGATATTACAGATCAGGCCTATATTGATGCAGATATGGTCAGTTGTCTGTTGGATAAGATTGGACCTGGTGTACATGAGGTAAACTTGATCCTGGGTGGCATGGCTGCACCAAAAAAGTGGTCCTTTACAGCTATGCTCAAAGATCCATCAGTGAACTATTCCGGCCGGATCCGCTCCAGCAGCAGTATGGACCAGATCGATGACCAGACGCTGAATATCAGCAAATTAATGGTGGATTTTAAAGGATCTGCATATGAATGGTTCAGTTTCAGAACGAACCTGAAAATGACAACCCAGGAGAATGAGCTATACCAGCCTCGTAATGTGTACGGTTTCAGCTTGGGTGTGAAAGATTATGTCACACTGAATCTGGGAGATGCAAATCCAAGGCTTTCACATTTTACCATGAACGGGAAACGGATTCGAGGCTTAGATGCACAGTTAAAATACGGTTGGTTTAATTTGCGTTTTGTACGGGGAGAGATTAATCGTGCAGTGCGAGGAGACCTTGCGAAAGCGTACTCCTACACGATCGATAATGATGATTTTGGAGAAAAATACCTTTCCTTAAGTCGTTCTGGCTACACGTTTAAGCAAAACGTTTTATCTGGCAGGCTGGCACTGGGTCGAGGAAAAAAATTCCAGTGGGGACTCAATTTTATGAAAGCCAGGGATGATACAAACAGTGTTACCCAGATCCTTAACAATGCGGAAATCGTCTACTCTCCTGATGCTACTGGATCCGTTACCGGACTTGATCCCGGAGTGGTATATACTATAAGTGAGCTAGGAACAAAGGCCCATTTTCTTGAGGGTAAAAACTGGGCTGGCGATGGGCCAAAGGATAATCTGGTGGTTGGAACCGACCTTGGCATCTCTCTATTTAATAAACGCCTCCGATTGGATGGTGAACTGGCATTCAGCTTAACCAACACTAATATCTGGGGAGGCCCACTCACCCTGGCGGCCTTAGATACATTGATGGATGATTCCTTGGATAACAAACTCTCCAGTTTTGACCTGTCCAGTTTTCCAGATCCAGCTGATTATGAGAAAATCCTGATCATTAATCCTAACATGGCGCCTTTGGTCCCCATTGATATTAACGCCTTTGGAGACAATGCAACTGTTGACCTCACGGATGCAGTTCTGTCTATGCCTTCCTTAGCGTACCGGGGCAGGGCAATCACAAACTTTTATGGCAATTATCTTGCGTTGGAGTACAGCCAGGTAGGCCCGGAATTCAATTCCCTGGCCAATCCATATCTCGTAAAAAACAAGCGGGAATGGTCCATCTCTGATAAATTTAAATTACTCCAGAACCGGCTTATGCTGACGCTGGGTTATAAGTACCAGGATGATGATATCCTGACCATAGTTGAAAAAATCAAATCCCAAAATACGCTTTCGCTGGGTGTCAATGCACTGCCTGGACCGGGCCTGCCCACACTCAACTTTACCTATCGTTCCATTGGCAGGGACAATGGTACAACAGAGCTGGTCCAACTGACGGATACAACATCCACGGATAACCGGGAGAACACCCATACCAATAATGTAATGGTAAATATTAACCATCGCTTTGATCTGATCTGGAGTCATTCTCTGAGCGGAACATTTGTGGATGTCGCGAAGGAAGATAAGTTTTCAGATCGGGCAGATGATTTTGTGGATCCTGCTATGTCCACGCAGGTGATTAATATTAGCCTGACCACACGGTATACTATACCGTTAAAAACATCGTTCAACTTCACAGCCAATTCCAGTGAACTGAGTACTGGCCCCGGCCAACGGGGAACCCAGGACTTCTTAACTGCCAATTTTGATGCTGAGTATCCTTTTATTAATAATCTGCTCCTGGTAAAGGGCGGCATCAATACGGCCAGGGGTACAGGAATGGTGGATATGTCCTGGCTGGGATTTAAAGGTGGCATTCGCTGGCGGATCATGGATGATTTCAGTCTAAATACACAAGGCGAGTTCAGGTCTAAGAAAACGGGTGGAATCAATAAAAATACGATTATCGCCCGGGCTAATCTTGAATATTCTTTTTAAATAGAGTTCTTTAACAATAAAAAACCCCGGGTTTTTTATTTGCAGTTTATTAAATGCAGTTTTACTCTTTAGCATATCATTATGCAGGAATTACTCCAATTTTTTACCAACATATCCGATGAAGCCCGAGGCGCTTTTCTTGTTGGAGGTCTAACATTCTTTCTCGTGTTGGAATCTGGCATTCCACTGTTTAAGATGGATTACAGCAAGTTAAAGCATGCTGGAATCAATATAACCTTTACCATCATCACCCTAATTGTAAATCTTATTGGCGCTATGGGAATCCTGGCTGCTGTAAAGTATAATGAGACGCACAGCACCGGGCTGTTAAACCTGGCCCAACTGCCGCTTTGGCTCTATGTCCTCGGCGGTTTGGCCTTAATGGATCTCATTGGCGCCTGGTTGATCCATTGGATTGAACATAAGATTAAATGGCTGTGGAAATTTCATCTGATCCACCACACAGACCCCAATGTGGACGCAACCAGCGGTTTGCGGCATCATCCCGGTGAAAATATCTTTCGCTTACTTTTTACCACTTTGGCAGTGTTGATTACAGGTGCATCCTTTGGCCTGGTTATGATGTACCAGACCATTTCTGCATTCTTTGCCCATTTTTCCCATGCCAATATTAAAATGCCCCTGGCTGTAGATAAGCTTTTCTCCTATTTTTTTGTCACACCCCATTTCCATAAAGTACACCATCATTATGTGCAACCCCATACCGACAGCAACTATGGGAATATCTTTTCTGTCTGGGACCATGTGTTTAGGACCGTTACCCATGTAGAGACAATGGACGATCTTGTATATGGGATCGACACCCATTTGAAACCGGAAGAGCACTCCAATATCAAAAACCTGCTCATGATCCCTTTTCAGTCTTACCGCCCGCCGGTGGGATCCAAATTCAGCGATCAATAATCCCAATAGTGTATAGAAGTTGACTACTCGTTGCTCAAAGTCATAACAGACCAGGCTCAACCATAGAATTCTGATATAATCAATAATACAGGAACCATACAATGCCATACAAAAAAATTAATATAAAAAAGAAATTTTTAAAGTTTTCAGAACACTGGTCTCCACGGGTGATCGCGGAGATGAATGATTACCAGTTTAAGGTTGCAAAAATAAAGGGGGATTTTATCTGGCATGACCATAAGGATACAGATGAAGTATTTATAGTCATTGAAGGCAGGATGAACATTGAGTTCCGGGATGGTGAAGTTGACTTAAAGGAAGGAGATTTGTATGTGGTCCCCAAAGGCGTTGAGCATAAACCTTTTGCAGAGAATGAATGTAAAATTATGCTTGTTGAACCCAGAGGGGTTATTAACACAGGTGATGTCGCCGGTGAACTGACTGCACATAATGATGTTTGGGTATAAATAGACCATTTTTCGTTGATAAACTATCTATAACTAATTGTAAAGAGGTACAAGCATGGATCCATTATCGATGGAGAAGGCAATGATTAAAAATATGCCTGTTAAGACTGGAAAGGTTCTTGAAGAATGGATCAGGATAGTTAAGCATGAACAATTTTCAAAACATGGGGAGATTGTGAAATATTTAAAAGATGAATATTCATTGACTCACGGATACGCAAATTTGATAGCGCATAAATCAAGAAATAATGATAAATAAAATAGCAAATAATATTAAATGCAAAACCATGTTATCATTAATCACAGGACTTTGTTGGGGACAGGACTGTGATGAAGGTGAAGTCGAATTATGGGACGATTGTTACTCCATCGAAAATACTACTGAATTGGAACTTACAGGGCTTTACATTGATGGAGAAATACCCTCAGAAATAGGAAATCTTATAAATCTCGTCTCATTGAATCTGGCAGCAAACCGTTTTTCAGGATCGATTCCTCCAGAGATTGGGAATTTGACTAATTTAAATTATTTATATCTGCAGAATAATGAACTCACCGGATCAATCCCTCCTGAAATTGGCACTCTTTCTAATTTGATTGGTTTAAAATTATATGGCAATCAACTTACCGGTGAAATTCCTCCAGAAATTGGTAATTTGACCAGCCTGGCTTACCTGAGCTTATTTTATAATGAACTTTCAGGATCGATTCCTCCGGAAATAGGGAACCTGGCTGATCTGGAGCATCTGTATTTATACGGTAATGATCTTTCAGGAGCAATTCCTCCAGAAATTGGAGAACTGACAAGTCTGTCCTATTTGTATTTAAATGGGAATGAACTTTCAGGATCGATCCCTCCGGAGATCGGCAACCTGAGTAACCTGACCAATCTGTATCTTTATGAAAATCAGCTCACGGGTGTAATTCCAGCAGAAATAGCGAATCTGACCCATCTGGTGAATTGGTGGTTCTACGATAATCAACTGACTGGAGAATTACCATGTACCATGTGTGAATTGGACGTGGATTGGAATGATTCATCCTATTTCAATATTTCAGGCAACCAGTTTTGCCCTCCGTATCCAGACTGTATTCCGGAAAATATAGGGGAACAGGACACAACAAATTGTGAAGCCATTCCAGTAAGACAATTCGATCTTTGGGGCCAGTGCTATATGATAGAAAATACCGATTCCCTGAACCTGGGTAATACAGGCCTGACAGGCACAATTCCACCGGATATTGGCAATTTGATCAATCTGACACATGTGTATTTATACGGCAATGAATTGACAGGTGAGATCCCTGCGGAGATCGGCAACCTGGAGAACCTGACACATCTCTATTTATATGATAATGATCTTACAGGTCCCCTGCCACCTGAGATCGGAAACCTGACCAGCCTGACACATTTGTATTTATACGGGAATGGTCTGACAGAAGAACTTCCTCCTGAGATCGGAGATATGATCAATCTTAAACACTTGTTTTTGTACGATAATCAATTGACAGGGGGCATCCCTCCAGAACTAGGGAATTTGACCCATCTTAATTATTTATATCTAAACGATAATCAATTGAATGGCGACCTGGCTGAAAGTGTCTGTGATCTAAATCTGGATTGGAACAACTCTCTGCACTTCAATATATTCAATAACTTTTTGTGTCCGCCCTACCCGTCCTGTATGGAAAACTATATGGGATATCAGGACACATCAAATTGCAGCCAGGTCCTTTCGACAGAAAAACAGGGTCCGGTCAGCTACGCCCTTTACAATGCCTACCCAAACCCATTTAATCCAGTCACCACTCTACACTACGTCCTACCCAAGGATGGACTGGTTTACATTACCATCTACGATATGATGGGTAGAGTAGTAAATAATCTGGTTAGCAGTCAGCAAAAAGCAGGCTATAAATCAATCCAGTGGAATGGGACCAACGATGCAGGCCAGCCTGTGAGTGCTGGAGTTTATCTATATACTATAAACGCAGGGGACTTCAGCCAGGCTAAGAAGATGATATTGTTGAAATAACCATCAAGCCCCGCTAGCGGGGCTTGATTTTTTGATGATTAATATATTTTCTTAGGGTGCAATTGTAATTGATACTGCAGCTGTTGATTGGTTAGATGTAGTATCTAATACATATTTATCATAATCAGATTCATCTACCAGATAATCATCTGCACGATCGGTTGAGTACAGATTATCATTCCAGACAAAAGTACACCCTGGGCCAAGTTCTTCACGGGCAAGGGTGAAAGCTTCTGAAAAAGATAACTCAACTGGCTTATTATCATCTTCCGAAGAATAAACAACCTTTACTTCGATATCGAAATCATCGACAAATTCTGCAAATGAGATATTTTCATCCGTTGGTACTTCTTCATTGAAAGCCACAGGTCCTTGTACAACATCCTCAACTGTCCAATTCTGATAAACAACTGAGAGTATAAATACAGTCCCTATTACTAATGTTGCTACGACTAAGGATGATTTATTTTTATCTGTTTGTTTCATGGTTTTATCCTTTTTTGTTTTTTTCTCTTACGGTTGGGAAACTATACAAGTTCAAAAAAATGTTAAAAAAGTAAGTAAATACAGCAACCGCCGAGAGGAGTAGCAGGGTTTTTTGTTTGTGGGATGATAATTTAAATTTTACTCATTTTCAAAACAGTTGAGTAGATTTAGGATGTGAAGGAATATCTAATAAAATATATATTTGTTTCTATACTGACAATTTCATTTTGTTTTTCTGCCGATAATAACATAAAAGTAGGAGACCAAGCACCCAGTTTTTTCCTAACTACTCTTGCTGGACGCAAATTTTTCCTGAGTGATGAATTAACAATTGGCAAGCCAATCCTTCTCAATTTTTTTGCAACCTGGTGTGGTCCCTGTAAAAAGGAGCTACCAGACATCTATGCATTGAGTAAGGAATACAAAAACGTTTCTTTTTATTTAATTGACGTAAGCAACTTGGAGCAGAATGGTAAGAAATTGGTGGAAAAGCCCAAGGACGTAATTGCATTACTTGAAAAAATGAAAATTAATCTACCTGTTCTAATGGATAAATATGGGCTTATAGCAGAAAAATTTGATGCTATAGTTCTTCCCAAGACAGTCATTATAAACCCTGGTGGTATTGTCATATTTGTACAAACAGGCATCATAGATAAGAAAGACCTAAAATTGATTAATGCTCTTCAAACTAACTAATTAAATATGAAGAAAATTATTTTTTATTGTCTGCTATCTTCATTCGTTTTTGCACAAGCAGATAAAAAAGTTATTGCTGTGACTGAGATTGAATATAAAGGTCTTTCTGAAATGGCTCTACAAAGAATTTATAACCGTTTGGAAACTGAACTTTTCAATCTGGGTAAATATAATGTTACAACAAGAGGAGAGATTGATAAAATACTAACGGAACAAGATTTCCAGTATTCAGGGTGTACGCAGCAGGAATGTGCTGTGAAAATTGGACAATTTTTAAATGCAAACTATATGCTGCTCCCAAATATTTTATATGAACAAAAAACGGGAAATTTATCCGCTACATTTAAACTCGTAAATGTGGAGACAGCACAGATCAGTTCCGTGGTGACCCGGGATTTGAAGGTCAACAATGCTGTTGAATTGAGCAGTAAAATTTTTCCCATGCTGGTAGACCTATACAAAAAAGAAACCGGTGAAGATCCAAGCATCCAGATCACGCGGCAAACAGAACAGACCAAATTTGAAATCGTATTTAGGTTAAATGTAGAAGAAGTTTATTGCCGTTATAATCAATATGCCCCACTTACGTCATCTGGAGACAGGGCTATTTTTAAACTGCCGGCTGGCGAATACACATTCTATTTTGAAAAAAACCAGTACAAAAGGCTGGAGAAGA
>ERZ651768.1071-NODE-1071-length-20257-cov-23.194648_pt1 | contig 20257 bp, 19 predicted proteins | sample MGYA00514754_ERZ651768 | MGnify/ENA metagenome assembly ERZ651768
TCTTCGGACGTTTCATAATTTTGATCTTCGACCTCTAAATCAGGTTCTTCGTCAATTTCAGATGCCTTTTTAGTTTCTGCATCTTCTTTTTCTTGTTCTTTCTCTTCTTTCTCTTCTTTCTCTTCTTTCTCTTCTTTCTCTTCTTTCTCTTCTTTCTCTTCTTTCTCTTTTTCTGCCAGTTCTGCTGCAGCATTATCGAGAGTATTTACAGAAGATTGGGCCGGTGTTGTAAATGGGACGTGCACCATTTTTAGCTCATCTCTACCTGTTAAATTCAGGAACCTGATTCTCTCGTCTAATGTTTGCCGGAGGACTTCCACATTGAACAGGGAAACCGGAGTATTGACGACAGCAAAAATTGTTGTATATGGCCTTACTTGATTCACAATACCTACAATTTTTTTTGTTTGAGTTGGCACCCAGACATTATTTGCAAATCCTGGCAACTTGATTTTTGTAATCCGCTTATCTCGCTTAGTAACAGGAACGGTTTCCAGAATATAACGAATACTAACCGAAACTCCTACGTACTCTTTCGGAAGAGCCTCACGGAAAATAATGTCCAACTTTTTTTCTAAATCCCTTTCAACTTTTCTCTGTTCAGGAGGTGGAGGAAGTTTTACTTCACCGTCACTACTGCTACTTTGATCTTCCGGTGTTTCCTCGTCAGCTGAAAGTCCCAACTCTCCCTCTTGTTCTTCCTTGATCTGATCAAATGGGACAGCAAGCAATTCTTCAAGTGTTTGTCTTTTTTCAGCTGCCTCTTCAGCCTTTTCCGGAGATGGATCTTCAACTTGTGATTCATCTCTAGAAACATTAGCCTCTTGCGCAACAGCACTTGCCCCATTACAAAACATCAGAAGACAAATAATCAGCAAGGCATAAAGCGATGCTTCGGCACCAGAAACTTTGTTTTTTCCCATCCCTTACTCCAGGTTGTTCAGCATTTGACGCACTTCTTCATCTTCAGGATCTAAACGTTGTACATGCTCCCACATCTCTAGGGCTTCATCCTTTTCCTCCAAGAGAAAATGTAGTGAGCCTTTCATTTTTAGAATAAATATTTTGTCTGAGCGTTTAACCGCGACTTTTAAACCCTTTTCCGCCCATTCCAACCCTGAGACGTAGTCCCCTGTTTGAAAAGCTTCAAGAATTTTTACGCGATAATCCTTAAGTGCAGTCCGTTGTTCTGGTGAAATAGAATCTTCAGAGCGTTCCGGGAAAATCTTGCGGATAATTGCCAGAGAATCTCCGCGCTTCGAATCAAAATTTACTGCAAGCGGAACAGCTTCCTTGAGGAAAGTATCCACTGAAGGCAGAACAGTGTCATCGAGAAGTAGATTTATAGCCATTTTTATATTGCTGGCAGAAGGAGGCGCATTTTCAGTTTCTGTATTTTTTTCAATCAAAGAAAATTTTACATTTACAACAAAATCAGTTTTGGCCACATAATTCAGCAACAACTCAGTCAGTTTCCTCCTAACAATCTGTTCTTCATAAGGCGCTATGCTGTCAGAAAATGGTTTTGGAAAAGAGGTACGTTCCACTAAAACTGTATCGCCGCGATCAGCGGTGAAAAATTCCTGAGCGGGAATCAGTTTCTTTACAAATTGCTCTTGAGTCTCAGGTAAAGTATTGTCTAGCAAAACGCTGACTTGAACCGTTTTTAGTGCTTCCTTCAACTCATGGTTTCGCTTTGCACTTTCAGAGATTGCAGAATCACCCTCTACTTCCTCATTAACTGCATCAGCTTTTGATGTATCACTATCGAGCGGTAAGTTTTTTAACTGCACTTCCTGCAATAATTTTTTGTCCCAATCAATTATTACTGAAACGTTAAACCGTTCTGGAGAAAGGTAACGAGCCATCAATTTGTCAATATTGAGTTTGAGACTTTGTTCAAAAGCGGCCGTTTTTAAAGTCAAGTTTTTGCTGGTTGCATCCTGTAAAGGAACCGCAATTACAAAATTAGGACTATCAATAGGATGGATTAAGTTAGACTTGAGATCACCACGTTGTAGAACAATCCGCAGTAGACGTTTGTTTCCCTGTGTCTCTTCAATGACAGCAACTGAATTTTTTCCACCACCAGTTTGTTGATTGAACAGCACTTTTTTCTTCACCGGAAGTTCCTCTATTGCGGGCCCAACAGATTCTTCAGTTGGAGTACAACCGCTTAGAGCCGACAAAAACATGAGGCCAATTATAAATTTTGGCAAAAACGACAGTGATGTTCTGTAATTGATATATGGTTTCATGACACTAAGTATATCTTTGGAGCTCATAATTAAAATTTGAATTCATTTCCAGAGAATTTCCATCCAATGGAAACAATTTGTGCACTTGAAGCTGTAGCACTTTCATCTGTTGTTATCATAGACAGAAAATGGAAACTGAGTGTCAATTGTTCCGCGACAGAGACGGTAAAGCCTGTTTTGAAATATGACGGACTGCTAAAGGGTGTCACAGTCATCATTCCCAATCCGGCTATTAGCCCGACTGCTACTTGGTCGCCACCAAAGTTGAAAATGTCATAACCAATTGTGCCATCAATTAAAAATCCAGTGATTGCTTTATCATATTTCTCCGTCAAGTTTGAGTTGTCATCGCTCAAAAATGAACCTCCTCCAGTTAAACTCCAGTCATCGGCAAGTCTGACCATTTTTTCCCCACCGAGCACTCTAGTCTGGTGAACAACTGTGGTTTTGCCTGCCGAACTACTGGTGTAAGTGATTGGAACAGTCATCTTACCGTAGAACGCATGTATGTAAGACCCGCTTTTGGGTGGGCTGCCGGTCACAATTTTTGAGTAAACAATTTCTCCATCTTTTGCTTCATAAGCGTTTAGTGAAATCGAGAGTTGTCCTTGACTTGTAAACAAGGCAATATCGAGAAATCCCTTAACATTTAATTCTTTGGCTATTTCTCGGCGATACTTGTCATCGGCGATCCCACGGCTGATTTTGAGAAAACTGCCAGAGATGTCTGTACGGATTTGACTACATGCCTCGCAGACGCTAACTAACAGCTTTTTCTGACTGGTTAGTGCTTGTTGTAAACGTGCAGTAGCAACTTTGCGAAAACTACCAGTCAGGGTATCGCCGTAGGAAATATTCGAAATTGCAACGGAACTGATTTTGGATTGCATATTTTGAACTGAGTCAACCAGTTTCCAAGTGAGCTCCTCCAACTGAGCGATCTGCGGATCTTTCCAGAAAACATAGTCTGACAATTCTTCTGCCAGTGCAGTGTTCATACTCAAGGCGAATATGCATTGCATCAAAAGCAATTTGCGCAAAAATTTTTTCATTTGAAAACTGTCAAAAACTTGGTGTGTTTTTTGCTGTTTCTCCATAGGAAAAACAGCTTATAGAGGCTTTATCAACTTTCTGCAACCTTCCTGCCAATATTGACCAAGTACAATGCTGAATAGAATTGTTCTTACTGAAAAAAATCAAATTTCGACTTTGAAAGTCATTGATGAGTTGAGGCATGTAGATATACAGCCGGCTATGCATGCAATTGAAAAAGGTATAGCTTCAAGTAATTCGCAGAAGGTTAATCTGGATTTAAACAATTTGCAAGTCATAAGCCATGCTACACAGGAGTTGTTGGGATTGGTTATTAGGCATGTACGCCTGCAAAATATACCTATTACTATCTCCGGCAGTTCCCAGCTTGATCCAGGAATTCTATTGGCAATTTCTGAAGGCAGACCCCAACTTCTTGAACAGCAGAATCAAGAAAAAGACACATTTACGATAAAGCCAAAATATTTTTCACGTTTTTCAACTCCATTTTTTTCCAATGAAAAAGAAGATTCTACTAATCAGAGTATAATTAATGACATAGAAGCAGATCAAAATAATACAGACAAAGAGCAGAAACTTGATTTGGAAGAGAAACTGGAAGACACAGAGGGTAGTTTGCGAGAAAATGTTTCTGCAAAATATTCACGCTGGCTTTTGTTCGGTTGGGTTTTGTTTTTCGGTTTAACCAGCATAGCTCTTACGCTATTGATTATGCTTTGGCCTGAGTATCAGTCGGGCAAAATTCATGAAGTTTTACTGAATGATAACAAATCTTCATTTGTTGAAAATGGTGGGTTGGCAGACAGTTCTTATATTAAAAAAAGACCGAGGAGTTTCTTAATGCAGGCGGTAAGAAAAGATAATGTGACTGAAACTGAAAGCTTAATTGCTGCCGGTGCTGCGCTGGAATCAAAGGATAACAATGGATACACACCTCTGATGCATGCGGTCAAACAACAAAACACTGAAATAGTCAAGTTGCTGGCTGAACATGGTGCAAATGTCAATATTTCAGACGATTTGGAAGACACCCCGCTGGTTTGGGCTTCTTCAATGAAAAATGAGGCTATTGTGAAAGTGTTACTGGAAAATGGTGCTGATCCGGATAAGGGCAATTTTTCACCGCTTATGTGGGCTGCCTTTCACGGTAATTTGCCGATGCTAAAAATGTTTTTGGAATACAGAGCAAATCTAAACTTACGTACTCACGAAGGCTGGACTGCACTCATGTGGGCAGCAGAAAGGGGGAATTTGCATGTCATGTGGGAACTTCTAGAACGTGGCGCCAGAGTCAATATGCAGAATAATAGTGGTCAAACTGCTCTAATGCTGGCAGCAGGCCGGGGAAGAATAGGCCCAGTAGGTTTGTTGCTCAATAAAGGAGGAGATGCGTCTGTTGTTGATTTTAACAAAAAAACTGCTGCCGATTATGCGCGAACTGAGCAGAGAAAAGAAGTTCTTCTGTTACTGGAAGGGGAATTTGATTAGCAGTGATGCAAAACGATTTTGCAGAGCTGAGATATTATTTTTCTGGAAGTGTTTGCAAAAGTGCTAACAACAGCTGAACAGCTTGTAGATTGTGTCCACCTCCTGGGATGATGATATCGGCGTGTTGCCTGCTGGGTTCAACGAATTTTTCGTGCATAGGACGCACTGAGTCCAAATACTGCCTGGTTACGGATTCTACAGAACGCCCACGTTCACATAAATCACGTTCTAAACGTCTGATGAATCTTAGATCAGGAGGAACATCAACAAAGACTTTTAAATTCATCATTTTCCGTAGTTGGTCATCATTCAGGACCAATATGCCGTCAACTATCAAAATCTGACAAGGTACCACCTTTTTTGATTTTGAATCCCGTAAATGCCGTGCAAAATTATAAATGGGAATTTCAACATTCTTTCCGGAAATTAGCTGCTCAAGGTGTTCCACTAAGAGTCCTGTTTCCAATGAGTCCGGGTGATCAAAATTGATTTTTGTACGTTCTTCAAATGTTAATTCCGGTCGATGCCTGTAATAAGCATCGTGGTGGAGTACAGATATTTTTTCCGGTCCTATTTTTTCTATAATCTCGTTTACAATGGTAGATTTACCGGACCCGGAACCACCACCGATTCCCATCAAGAAATTTTTTGATCTCGATTTATGCATGTTCAATAGAACCTTCAGTTATAAATTTTGTAAAACATGCGCATTGACATTACCAGTAGAAAAAAGGCAAACCAGCGTTTGAGTTTGTCTTTGTCCAGGTGGTGAGCCAGCTTTGCACCTTGTGGAGCCACTATCATGGTCATGGGAATCATGCAAAGAAACCCCAACAAACTGAAATAACCGAAACTCAATGGAGGAAGATTCGGGCTGTTCCATCCACTGAAAATGTATCCGATTGCGCCAGGCAAAGAAATCATTAAACCCAAACTTACAGATGTTCCAACTGCACTCAGCATTGGCAAGCTGTAAGCAGTCAAATACGAAGTGAAAAACACTCCTCCACCAATCCCCATCATTGCTGAAAGCAGGCCAATCAATCCTACAGCACTCCACATTTTCGGTAAAGCAGGCAGTTCGTTTCCCAGTATGAAATGTTTTTTTCGTAATAAATTTAACGCAATCACCAGAGCCAATACCGCAAAAACCGCCTTGAGTGCATCACCACTAAGGATGCCAGCCAGCCATGAACCAAGCAACGCACTACCTGCGACCGGAAGTGCAAGTCTGCGAAACATAATGATGTTTACGGAACCTCGTTTATAATAAGACCAAGCAGATGAAATTGAGGTGGGCACGATGATTGCCAATGATGTTCCAACTGCCATGTGGGTGGTGAATTCCTGAGAATATCCCAACTCATCAAATGCATAGAGTAAAGCAGGTACTATAATAATTCCTCCGCCTACTCCGAAAAGACCTGCTAGTAATCCTGCAAAGGCACCAGACAGAAGCAGTAATCCCAATAAAGTAAGAAATTCAGGATTGAAAAAAGAGGAATTCATTAAGTGCTGAAATTTTATTTTTAACGCAAAAAATGTTCATGTATACCAGTCGTTATTTGGCACGCAGCGGTTTGCTGATATTCCCAGTGTTACCAAGGTAATAAACTGTTAAAACAAAGTTAAAAGAGGATTTACTAGGATTTGGATGGTAGCTTTTTCTTTGTTCCTTTCAGGTTTGGAAAGCCAATGGGGAGCACTTCGGCAAAAGTTTTCACAAAATATGGTTTGATGTTACCGGTTATGCTTTCATCCAAATCATCAAAATCTTTTTTATTTTCGGCTGGAAAAATTAATTGAGTGACTCCTGCCCGCCTGGCTGCAATTGTTTTTTCTTTAACACCACCGATTGGCATTACCAAACCTGTGAGAGTCAATTCTCCAGTCATGGCCAGATTTGGAATAATTGCTTCCTGTGCAACGAGTGAGTGGAGTGCACAAGCCATTGTAATTCCGGCAGAGGGGCCATCTTTGGGTGTGGCTCCGGCAGGCACATGAATATGGATAAAATTTTCAGCAAAGAATTTCTTAATATGCTCATCCGTGCTGCCTTTAGAACGAATAAAAGTGTAAGCAATTTCCGAAGATTCTACCATCACATCACCAAGTTGTCCTGTTTGCTTGAATCCGGGGTTCTTTGCATCAACTCTGGAGGCTTCTATGAACAACGTGGCTCCGCCGACACTAGTATAGGCCAGCCCTGTAACGACTCCAATTTTAGGTTTTTTGTAACGAGTTTCCTCCGCAAAAGACTTGCGGCCTAACAAATCCGGAAGATCATCCTTACTAATCTTAACTAGGTCGACTTCTTTTTCGACAATTTTTCGCGCAGATTTTCTCATCAGTTTTTTAAGGTTGTTTTCCAAACTTCTTACTCCGGCTTCTCGCGCGTAACCATCTATAATTTCACGTAAAACTACTTTGGGCAGTGAAAATTGAGACTTCTTGAGTCCGTGTATTTTAAGTTGTTTTGGTAACAGATGTTTTCGTGCAATTTCCAGTTTCTCTTCAAGGATATATCCAGAAAGACGGATGACTTCCATCCGATCGAGAAGTGCAGGAGGAATTGTGTCTGTTTGGTTTGCAGTACAAATAAAAAGTACTTTTGAAAGATCAAAACGCACATCCAGATAGTGATCAAGAAAATCCTTGTTCTGTTCCGGATCAAGAACTTCCAGTAATGCAGAAGCAGGATCTCCATGAAAACTTGCACCAATTTTGTCTATTTCATCTAGCATAATAACAGGGTTGGCCGTTTTGCAGGTTTTAATTGCATTAATAAATTTTCCTGGAAGTGCACCAATGTACGTTCGACGGTGACCTTTTATTTCTGCTTCATCACGCATGCCGCCCAGAGAAAACCGGTAAAATTTGCGTCCCAAAGCTCTTGCAATCGATTGTCCTACCGAAGTTTTTCCAGTACCTGGGGGTCCAACAAGTAAAACGATAGAACCGGCCAAATCTCCGTTGATGATTCCAACAGAGATCAGTTCCAGAATACGATCTTTGACATCTTTAAGACCATAGTGATCACGATTGAGAACTCGAGCTGCACGCTGAATGTTAAAATAATCTTTACTGTAGATGCCCCAAGGCAATATTGTCAGCCAGTCTAGATAGGTTCGGGTTACACTATATTCAGGTGATGCAGGTTCAATTAACCGCAGTTTATCCAGTTCCTCATCAATACGTTCTTTGGCCTCGTCAGAAAGTTTGAGTTTTTTTATTCGTGCTTCATATTTATCTGTTTCACTCTCAGAACCTTCTTTGGTGATGCCGAGTTCCTTCTTAATTTCCTTGAGCTGTTCACGCAGGAAAAACTCTCTCTGCTGCTGAGACATTCGGTCTTCTACCCGCTGAGAAATTTTAACCTGAAGTTTTGCAACTTCCAGTTCATGCCGAAGCAGGTTCAACGCTTTTTCAATTCGTTTTTTTATACTCTTTGTTTCCAGAATCTCCTGCAGTTCCTTTCCGGAAGCAGTCGTCATGGATGCGGCAAAGTCAGCAAGTGTTGCCGGGTCTTTGAGATTGATTCGACCCATCAAAAGCCCTAGTTCCTCTTTAAATAAGGGATTGAGTTGTACCAGTTCCTTGATTTGATTAATGATGGAAACGGAAAAGGCTTTTAATTCATCCTCAGATTTTTCTCCTCCTGGATCCCGCAAATATTCCACATTTGCTTTATATACCGGATCTTCTGAAATAATTTCAAGTATCTCAAAGCGCTCCAGGACCTGCACGATGATGTGCATTGGGTCGTTACCATGCTTTGATGCCTGCACAATCCTTCCGACTACTCCTATCTGGGCTAATTTGTCCGGAATATTAGCATCACTTTTGGGGCCAGTCCCTAAAGGTTCATAACTGTAAACCAATCCTACATAGCGCAGAGGACCCTTTAACTCCTCCAGTAAAACTTTTTCTAAATTTTCATCAGAAATTATTACTGGCAGCAGCATTTTAGGGAACAAAGGGCGATCATAAAGGGGTACAATGAGCAAGGAATTTGGGAAAACATCTTCGCTGATGACAAGTGATTTGTCTTCTGGAAGCGCCTCTATGATGTTTTCAGGCACTTCTATTATTTCCTCTTGACTATCGTCATCGTTTTCAAATTCAGGATCAGAAGATTGAATCATAAATGCTCTTTAAAGAATATATTTTTTAAATTATTGATATTAAAATAGTTTTCAAGATGTATTAAATCAATATCAGTTGCTTTTTAATAGTGTTCGGTAGTACATTATCCATTATCAGAAACAGATGGTCTAGCCAGAAATTACTTGATTTGAATTTTTATGAATGTAACGAAAAAAACTAAAAGAGGTTTCTTTGCTGGCAATTACCCGCCAATGAACCTGGGGAGGTTGGAAAAAATTCCGGCCATATAGGTGGTGGCCTGAGTGAGGAGCCAGGGAAACAGGATTGCTAAGACAGCCATCATTGCACCCATTTTAGGAATGATGGCCAATGTTTGCTCCTGAATCTGCGTTACTGCCTGGAAGATGGAAACAAGCAAACCAACAACCAATGCACCAATCAGCATTGGAGCAGCAAGCAGGGTGGCCATTCGCATGGCTTCTATCATAATAGAAACAACGAGGGCTTCTGTCATAATTAACTCACTTTATCGTTTAGAATAGCTTATAATTCAACAAAACTTTTGACCATTGAACCAAGGATCAAATGCCAGCCGTCCACGAGTACAAACAGCATTAGCTTGAACGGTAATGAAATCATTACCGGCGGCATCATCATCATACCCATTGCCATCAGGATTGAGGCAATTACCATGTCTATCACAAGAAATGGGACGTATAGCAAAAATCCAATTTGAAATGCGGCTTTCAGCTCACTAATCACAAACGCAGGAATCATTACCCAGATCGGAATATCATCGATGTTTTTCGGACGTTCCATTTTGGCGATGCGGACAAACAAGGCCAAATCTTTTTCACGGGTAAAATTTCCCATAAAACGTTTAATGGGTAGAGAAGCACGGTCCATAAATTCTTCTTGGGAAATTGTCTCTTCCAAATATGGTTCAAGTGCAATGTTATTGACTTCTTCCCAAACTGGCATCATCACGAACAGGGAAAGGAACAGTGCAAGTCCAATTACGATTTGATTTGAAGGTGCCTGCGGCGTACCGATGGCTTGCCTCAAAAATGACAACACAATCACGAATCTTGTGAATGAGGTAGTCATGATCAAAATGGCCGGCGCCATTGTGAGGACCGTCAGTAAAAAGACGATCTGCAAAGTGGTGGCAACCTGTTGTGGTGAACTTGCTGAGTCAACTGAAATGTTGATGCCTGGAATTGGAGATTGCGCATAAAGCGGCATTCCAACACAAAAAATGACCAGCAACAGTAAACTTCGCGTCACGAATTTCATATTATCACAAAACTGTAAAAAGATTCCCAGATGCCGAAAAGTGCCATTGCTCCTTGTTTGCTGCCCTCTGGTTTCTTGAATCGTAAATGCGGCATGAGCCTTATTTGATTGGTTTTAAGAATTTGAGACGTTCTGACAGCTTGCTTGCAAAGTTCTGCATCATTTGATTCCCATGAAACAGTTTTTCATTTTTTACTGGAGTTTCTGGAAAACGAGGTCTGACTGTAGTTTTGAATTCGTTATTTTTGTCGTTTGACTTATTTGCCCCATTTCCTTTTTCAGAGTTAGATTCTAGAAAAACGCCTTTTTCCTGGCCTTCAAACTCAATTGAAGTATCCAGGTTTTCCTTGCTTTCAGTGTGCTTTGGTTTAGTCGTCTCAGCATGTTGACGGGCCCGATCCAGAGTTTTTATATAATTTGCCCGCGTGTGATCAATGTTAATCTCATTTGTTTTTTCGTCAGTCTGTATCGAGTGCAGAAATTCCTGATCAGTTTCTTCGTGTAATTCAGCAATTAAGTTGATGGAGGAAGGTGTCACGCCGCAAGCGAATATCCTCCCGTTCATGTCGAATACTATTATTTTCTGCTTTGGTCCAACATGATAGCTTGAAACCTGACGGATCTTGAGATTACCCTGCATTGAGGGAAATCTGCCGCTGAAAAATCTGTTATATAGAAACGCGATCAAATAAATGAGCAACAAAACGAACAGCAGTGCCAAAACCAGCGTCAGCATTGTTGAAGCCCAATCCTGTGTCGGCATTGGAAGAAGGTCATCTGCCAGTTTCGAGGGCGACTCATCAGGTGACTCTCTGGCAAAAGTAGAGGTAAAGGATTGGTCAGTTTTGACGCGTTCTTCGATTTCTTCTGTCAGGACTTCTGTGTTTGAAAGTGCGGGAGTGGTAGAATTGTTACCGCGTAAACCTAGGAGCAGATAGTTGCCGGAGCGGGTTATATCCGGATGTCCAAGCTGCATCTGCGGAGGGCGGAGTAAAATATCCAAATGAACAAAATTCGTGTTTGGAACTTGAACAGCACGAACTGCCCTGATTAAAGAATTGTCTTTTGAAGCAGTCAGAAGGGGTAATCTCGGATCCGTATTGACTGAACTGAAGCGCAAGCTCATTGAGCCGGATTCGAAGTTTATTAGAGGCTCTCCTAAAAATTCGCCGTCAAATTCCAGGCGAACCTGTTCGTTGCTTTCAAGAGATATTAGTTCGATGTTTTTCAGGGTACGCACTTCTGATGCAGCTGCAAGTAAAACCCAACTTGACCATAACGCCAGCGCAATCCCTACTTTGTGCCAAGTTGGTCTCGCGAAACTCATGATTTTTTTCCTCAGAGTGCTGCAAAGCGATTATCCGGACTTATGATATCCGTGATGCGTACCGCAAATTTTTCATTGACGACAATAACTTCACCACGTGCAACCAGCAGATCATTGGCACGTATGTCCAAAGGTTGCCCTATCAAACTATCCAGCTCGATTATGGATTCCTCATCCAATTCCAACAGGTCGCTGATTAACATCTGGACCCGTCCTACTTCTACAACAATAGATAGTTGTACATCAAATAGAAAATTGATGTCTATATCTCCAGCAGATTGAGGAGCCTTTGATGCGGTAACCTCTTCTCCTTCTCCTGATGCGTCCGCAGTCTTATCTTCATTCTGATCACCGTTTTCATCAGCTTTAACTTCAGAGAGGATTTGATCTTTGTTCGCTTTCAGTTCACTTTCAACGTCTGACCAGTCTAGTTCATCAAGGTTTTCAAAAGATTCTTCTTCTGCCATCGATCAATGTTTTATAGTGCAGGTTTAATTTTTCATATTTCAGGTTACAAGTTTATTGGCAACTCTACCACCAAAAACCCCAGATCATCAAGACTTAATCAAACTTAAGGTTTTCTTATCTTGTTTCCTGACCTTTCTTTTCGTTACTGCCGGTAAAATTCCGAAAATAGTATTCTTCGTATTGGAACAGAATCTTCCCAGGCAGCTTTATTGGGAAAGAGTGAATTCAGGCGGATTTGTAAATCATTTTTTATAACTACCCGATTTTTAGTATCATCAAACTGTTCAACCGTAATCGAATTAAGGTGTGTGATTATCAGATCTTTTGCAATAGGAAGTCGTGCCAGCAGCCAATCTTTTGCAGCAGAATTTTCAAAAGCCAACTGGATACTGCTTTTAAGAAAATATTTGTCTCCAGGCATATTTACCACAAAAGTTCCAAGATCCAAATATTGAGGATCTTCCAGTGGAGGAGGTCCCTCACGAATTACTTTTGTTTCCTTAACCACCTCTTCTGCTGCATGCAAAGATGAAGTAAAGAAAAACAGAGTTGTCAGTACCAGCAGGCTCACAGATTTTAAACCTATGCTTTCAGCCGACCAGTATTTTTTTAGATTTATGAAAAGAACTTGAGAATTTTCGTTCATCGAAGTTCCTTGCCTGTCAGCAGTTAGAGACACATCACGCAGTCCGCATAGCTTTAATATCCAAGTGAATCCGGTCATTTCAGTATCAAGATTCAGACTATTATTACGGTGGTCACTGGATTACAAATTCCTCAAACAAAACTTTTCTGATTGGTTCAGGATCTTCCCACTCCGGCTCGCTGGGAAAGATCTGGCTGATGGCACTGATTAACCGTTGCCGTAAAGCTTCTCTAGCATCTGATTGTTTGACATCTTCCACAGACAATTCCTGCAGTTCGGCCAGAACAATGTCCTTAATCTCAACCAAACGTACTGTCAGATAAGCAGCTGCCGCCGGTTCACTGAGCATCAGTTGAATCGTGGTTTTTAAAAAACGTCGGCCGTCTTTAAGATTCACCACAAAACTTTCCAAAGGAAGAAAAATAGGTTCTGCAAGAGGTTCTGCCACGTCTGTCACCTGCATTTCTTCTTCGGGCAACTGTTCTTCCTCTTCACCAGACATCAGCATAAACACGACGATGCCAATGACCAGCAAAAGCACCACAGCTACGATTATAATTATTAGCTTCTTTTTGCTGCCACCTCCACCGCCTCCGCCGCCTTCTTCATCTGCCATAGCAACTCCTTTTGTACACTGTGAAAATTAATAATTATTTTAAAAAATTCCAAACTAATAAGATCTTCTTCTCAGGACACATTCTTTCCATAGATCGGTTGGAATGTAACAACTGCTTCTTTCAGAATCAAGTCCTCTTTTTTCTGATGGTTTATAACACTTTTCAGCTCGATGTGGCCCATGCACGTGGTGAACCCTGAAAATAAAGTTCTGGATATCTTTTGCGTGCTACACTCAACATTGCCAGGAATTTTGGTACGTATTCATGCGTCTCTTTGCGCAGCTTCAGTTTCCAGAAATTTCGTGTACCCTGAGACTTTATTTCCTGTGCCATATAACCTGGTCCCCCGTTGTAACCAGCTAGGGCTAATTCCCAGTTGTTGTCGAACATTTTTCCCAGTTTTTTCAAATAACGAGCGGCTGAATCGGTTGCTTTACGCCAGTTAAGCCGATCATCTGATAACCAACCCACGTGCAGCCCGTAGTCTTCCGCTGTTGTTTTTGTGAATTGCCACATGCCTCGTGCACTTCCGGAATCTGCTCTTGTGTCAAAACAAGATTCCAGAAGTGGTAAATGTGCAAGTTCCGGAGGTAAATTGTATTGATAAAAAACCCGATGGATGTAGTGAAGATACCCTCTGGATGTCGCCCGGTCCAAACAGATTTTTATATGTCTGTTATTGTTGTAAACTTGAACGTATTTTTTAATCCGCGAGTTGGATTGTTTCCAAATTTCTGTATTGTAGAATTGTCTACCGCCAGGGAGACCGGCAGGTTTAGTACTGCACCCAACGAGGGAAATAGCAAATACGAGGAGCAGCCAATAGTAATTATATTTTTTTGGTCTGATGAAATTCTGCTTCAATAATAGCGGTGAGTGACCAATGTTTCGCAAGAGAATATTTCGCCAATATGAAGACATGACAAGTTTTTAAACGCTTGTTTTTGCTGTATTTTATTGTAATACGCCCCAAAAACTGCTGAGCCGCTCCCTGAGACTAATGCACCAAATGCACCATTTTGGAGTAATAAAGATTTCAGTTCAGCCAAGACGGGATATTGTGCAAGCAATGAAGTTTCAAACTGATTCTTCAAATGACTTTTCAAATCATCAATTGAGCATACTTTTGGAAAGAACGAATCTCCTTTCGGTTGGCAATTTTGGTAAGCTTCTTTAGTGGAAATTGAAAGAAAAGGTTTGATAATGATGACGAAGAATTTAGGATAGTCCAGCATTGGTTTTATCTTCTCACCGCGACCACTGATTTCACATGGAGATGGTTCAAGAAAAAAAGATACATCTGAGCCCAGCTCTGCCGCAATTTTATGAAGTCTTTCAACAGGCAACAGACCCTCTTGTCTCGAAGTTTCCCGATAAAAATGATTTAAAGCCCGGAGAGTTCCAGCCGCGTTTCCGCTCCCTCCTCCGAGTCCTGCACCAGAAGGAATTTGTTTTTCCAGAAATAAATCCAGATCAACTGCCTTACCGCTTTCTTGCTCAAAAGAGCGCACTGCTCTTACCACCAAATTGTCTTCTGGAGGTTCAGAAAAATCTGCACCACTCATCCGGAAATTCAACCCTTGTCCTCCATTATTGCTGAGGGTCAATGTGTCAAATAAACTGACCGGAACCATCTGCATATACAATTCATGGAATCCGTCTTCACGTTTGCCTAAAATATAAAGCAGCGGATTGATTTTTGCGGGTGTTTGAATTTTCATTCAATCTACTCCGCAAGCCCAAGTCAGCCACTGCAAGTATTCCGGACGTTCCAGCACTGGCGAAATTTCACCCAAAACGCGGAGATGATATCCGTCTAACCATTTGAGTTCCTCTGCTGAAAGCAAATTTCTGTCAATCAGATTACGGTCAAATGGAATTAGCGTTAGTACCTCAAAACAGAGCCAGTCCTTGCCGCCCGGATGTTGCGGAAGACCCTCGGCTTTTTGGACAAGATATAGATTTTCCAACCGAATTCCGCCCCAGTTTTTTTCATAATATCCTGGTTCATTGGATAGCACCATTCCTGCTTGCAGAGCCACATCATGTGCAACAGGTGAGATACTTTGAGGACCTTCATGCACGTTCAGAAATGCACCTACTCCATGTCCTGTCCCATGCCCAAAATCTAAACCCTCATTCCAGAGTCCTGAGCGGGTGATTGAATCTAGAGATGACCCTTTTGTTCCTTCAGGAAAGACTTGACGGGCCAGCCGAATATGCGCCTGCAGGACCAAGGTGAAAATTCTTTTTTGCTTCTCATCCGGTTTACCATTAATTACAGTGCGAGTGGCATCAGTTGTCCCGCCGGCACACTGAATTCCGGAATCCACAAGCAGTAATTCTCCACTTTGCATAGGATTTTCTGAGCTCGGATTTCCGTAATGAACAATTGCTCCATTTGGACCTGAACCGACGATTGTATTGAAACTAAGGCCGGCAAAATCATCGGCTTTAGCATATTCTTCATAAAGCCAGTTCGAGTATTCTTTTTCTGTAACTGGTTGTTTTCCTTCAAAGGATTTATGCAAGCGTTGAAAACTTCTGATAATTCCTGCTCCTGCCCGCTGATGTGCAGTTTTTATGGCAGATATTTCAGCAGAGTTTTTAAGTGCTTTTGGCAAAACGACGGGACTTTCTTTTTCGAAAACTTGGGCAGGAGTAAAAGCTAGGCGCGTACCCATTGTGATTCTTAATGGATCCAGCCAGACTTTAACAGTTTCCTGTTCTGCAAGTTCCTCTAAAAAACTCAGGTATTCGGCATAAGGCCGGAATTCCCATGCCGGACAATACTCACTTAAATTTGCTTCCGGATGATGACAAAAGCAAATCGCACGATCTGAAAAGACCGCAGCATATGCTTCAAAAACCGGATTGTATTCAATATCACTGCCACGCAAATTCGTGAGCCAGGCAATTTCATCAAGCATTGTGAGCAGTAATACATCCGGTTTTGATTCATCTGATGTTCCTGCTTTACTCAATTCCATACGGATATCCTGCAGTTTGCATTCGCTATCCTTGCCGGTGTATTTTAATGCTAGAGGATAGATCTCTTTTTTGGGGGGATCCGGACGGTTTACCCAAACTGTGTCTACTATATTGGGAATAGTTTTCAGCAAAGTGTGTCCAAATTTGCCAAGAGTCTTTTCGTAGCATTGCCATACTTTAGGACTCATCACAAATGGATCTGCTCCAATTGTTAAAGTTTTTTGTGATTGAGCTGCAAGCCACTTTTGCGGTTCAAGAACACCTTCATTTCCAAGTTTGTGAATATCAAAATGATCAGAGCATGTTTGTTCAGCCTGCAAATGATAGCGTGAATCAACAAAGAGCTGGTGGCGTCCTTCCACACAAAAAATAGCTGTTCCTGCAGAACCCGTAAATCCTGTAGAATCTGCGTTGGCTGTTGAAGCTTTCAAGCGCCAGCTCTGTGCAGGCAGGTATTCGTTAAGGTGCTCATCGGATGAAACTACGACCAACATGTCTAATTCATGCTTTATCATCGCTTCACGCAGCTTATTTACCATTCTTGGATTCAGTTTTTGTGATTATTGAGAATCTATAATTACAACAATTTCATCATAAATAATCTGCTTATGACAAGCCAAATCCTTGCAGGTGGATTCCTTTTCTGTTTAATAAAACATTTTTTTAATCGGGAATATTTAGCGCTTAACTGGTAGACTGCTGATCTTTCTTCATCCAATCTGCCAGGGTGCAGAGCGACCCATAATTTAGCAGGTCTTCGCCTTTGATTGGCAACAGATATTCTATTTATTGGTGCTCATCTGGTTTGCAGTCTTGTTCAATCTTTGGCAGGTAGCACTCAGGGATTGTTTTTTTTCTGAAAAGACTGACACCACGAAAAGCACGGTGCCGGCAAGGGGAGTGGTTTGCAAAACTCAGGAAACGTCAGGACCTGCCTTAATAATTTCCGAACTGGAACCAGCTTCAAATTGTTTGAAGTTTTTCTTGAACATTTTTGCCAATTTAAGTTCTGCCTGATCATAAGCGTTTCCATCTGACCAAGTCTTTCGGGGCTGCATGATTTCATCTGGAACATTCGGACATTCAGTCGGGACCTCAAATCCAAATAATTCATTTTTTACAGAAGGTGTATTTTTCAATGAACCATCTAAAATCGCGTCAATGATCGAACGCGTGTATTTGAGTGACATCCGCTCACCTTCTCCGTAGCCGCCGCCGCTCCAGCCGGTATTGACCAGCCAGACAGAAGTCTCGTTCTGTTCGATACGCTCTGCCAAAAGTTCTGCATATTTGCTAGGATGCCAAACCATAAAGGCTGCACCAAAACATGCTGAGAATGTAGCTTCTGGTTCTTTGACTCCCATCTCGGTGCCTGCGACTTTTGCGGTATAGCCACTGATGAAGTGATACATGGCTTGAGAAGAACTGAGCTTGCTGACCGGCGGCAATACGCCAAAGGCATCGCAAGTTAAAAAAATGATATTCTGTGGATGTCCGCCGACACAAGGGATTTTCGCGTTCAAAATGAAATCAATTGGATAGGATGCGCGCGTGTTTTCTGTGAGGGACGTTCCGTCATAATCGACTATGCGGGTATCTTCGTCATAATCCACGTTTTCCAGCACTGTTCCAAATTGAATGGCACGGAAAATATCCGGCTCTTTCTCTTCAGAAAGGTTGATACACTTGGCATAGCAACCGCCTTCGATATTGAAAATTCCATTGTCAGTCCAGCAGTGTTCGTCGTCTCCAATCAACTGACGTTTCGGGTCTGCAGAAAGTGTTGTTTTTCCGGTTCCGGACAAGCCGAAAAAGATAGCGACATCTCCGTCTATACCAACATTGGCGGAACTATGCATGGAAAGGATTCCTTGTTTAGGCATGATGTAATTCATGATGGTGAAAACACCTTTCTTCATTTCGCCGGCATACTCAGTACCGAGAATCACAAATTCCTTGCGCTCAAAACTCAATTCGACGCTGGTGCGCGACGTCATGTGCTTGGTGAGTGGATTGGCAGGGAAACGTCCGGCATTGAAAATCACATAATCCGGCTCTCCATAGTCGGCTAATTCTTCCGCACTGGGTCGGATTAGCATATTGTGCATAAACAAGGCATGGTACGGACGTGTTGCGATGATCCTGATTTTCAACCGGTATTCGGGATCCCAGCCCGCGAAGCCGTCCACTACATATATTCGGTCGCAGGTGTTCAAATAATCCACCGCTCTTACTCGTGTAACCATGAATGTATCTTCATCTATGCCCATGTTGATATCACCCCACCAGACATCTTCCATAATATTAGGATGTTCAACGATTCTTTTATCTTTTGGGCTTCTTCCTGTTTTTTCATAGGAGGAGACAATCAAAGCTCCTACAGAAGAAATTGTGGCGTCTGATTCGTATGTCAATGCCTCCTCATACAAGACTGAGGGGGCAGCATTGCGTATGATGGTGCGAGGATAAATTTGGTATTGTTCCAATGTGAATGAAGAATCACTCATAGCAAGTCCATAACTTGGATTTTTCTGGATTGTAGGTACAGTAACTGTGACTGTTGAATCTAAATTGATTCCCTATATTACTCAAGCCAAAGAAGTTAATTTTTTATTATTTACATTTTTTCGTACAAAATTATCATTATTTCGAATATAGGTTGTTACATGCTCTCGATCATATTCGGTAGTGGCTTGTTTCCATGCTATCTCAAGAGCTGCAAACGAAAATACTTCAACATCAAGACCATCAGGATATGTTGGAGGGATAATATTACTTGTGTAATCAGTACCATTTTTTTCAAACTCATATATAATTTGATCAACTAATTCTGGATCTATCATTGGACAATCTCCAGTAATTCTCACAACTACATCTGGATTATATTTTTTTCCTGCTTGGTAATATCTATCTAATACATCTTTTTCATTCCCTCTAAATACAATAAACCCCATCCTGCCCCCTATCTTGATATGATAAAACTATTAAATATTACACCAGAAAATACTATTATTATTGAGGATTCAATTAATGGATTGAGGGCTGCCTTAAATGCAGGGGCGCATGTTATAGCTAAAACTGGATCCGTGTCTTTAGAAAATTTGTCTATGGCTCATAGAATTGTCATGCATTTAGATGAAATTACTGATGAATTGATTAATGATTTATTGCAGGATGTTTTATAATGTTGTAATATACAATAATGACTGTTTATGAACTTTTAACAGACTTAACAATTCACTATAATGCCTTAATCCGAAAAGCGGCGTCCACCTTAAATCTCACTACCTCACAAGCGTTTCATCTAATTTCAATTCCACATGATGGCATATCAATGTCTATTCTGTCTGATCGGCTGGGACTCAATACCAGCACAATGAGCAGAAACATACAAAAGCTTGAACAATTGAAGCTTATAAAAAGGAGTGGGGAGTTATATGATAAGCGGGTACAAAAAATATTTTTAACAACCATGGGTATTGATGTTGTTGAAAAGATTGAAATCCAGCTTGACGATATAAATCATTCATTGTTTGAAAATTTGAATATAGATACACAAGAAAAGCTTCTAGAAATATTAGAACGTTTTGTTTGGTCTATGGACTGTTTAAGGGGGAAATAATGCTCAATGGTTTAGAAATTATTGATGTCACATCGTTGCTGCTAAAATGGTATGATACTAATCTTCAAAACTATCCTTGGCGTGAAAACCAAGATCCATATCATGTTTGGCTTTCTGAGGTAATGTTACAGCAGACCAGGACCGAGACCGTGGTTCCCTACTTCAGACGATGGATGAAGCGATTCCCCGAACTTTCTGAGCTTGCGGCAGCTGATGAACAGGAGGTGCTCAGGCTCTGGCAGGGGCTGGGATATTACTCACGAGCTCGCAACCTTCACACAGCCGTTCGCGAAATCGTGAACCATCTAGAGGGAAGGATTCCGGACAGCCCAGAGGCGCTCCAAGCACTTCCAGGGATCGGTCCCTACACGGCTGGAGCGGTGG
>ERZ651768.1074-NODE-1074-length-20239-cov-3.413501_pt1 | contig 20239 bp, 11 predicted proteins | sample MGYA00514754_ERZ651768 | MGnify/ENA metagenome assembly ERZ651768
AGCTTTACCAAAGTGAATCAGGCTGTAGGCGAGCACTTTTTGCGATGGGATGCTGACAATGACCATAGTAGAAAAGTACCTACAGGAATTTATTTCTATTCGATTAAGGCCGGTGATTTTACCCAGACGAAAAAAATGCTATTCATCAAATAATTAGTTAGTTTTTATGTTACAAATACTATGATTAAAGGAGAAGAAATATGAAGATTACAAAAGCTGTTTTTATCAATTGTATATTATTCAGTTTTATTTCAGGTCAAAATTTGTGTCCACCCGCCTATTTAAACACCCTGTTTTACAATGAGCAGGTCAACCTGTATTGGGATACGCCCGATACTGCTAATTACGGGGAAATATTTTTTGATGAATGCTTTGAAGTCTGTTCCACTGCTTCCAGCGCAATGGATATTCTGTGGGCCGATGATAATAATTCCGGCGGCTGGTTCCGGGATAGCGCTGGTGACTCCATTGACTGCGCATCCGGAATGTTTCCCTGCAGTGATGGCGGAAGTGATCATTTTTCCGCCTTTGCGCATTTTACCGATTCTGCAACGGTCACGGCAGACAGCAGGTTAGTTACTCCCACCATAGACCTGACATCCTATACCACGGCTCATATCGAGTTTGTCGAAGCATATGAATGGTCAATAGATGCAAGTGATTCCAACATGGTAGAAGTTTCTATAGATGGTGGGCAAACCTGGGAAGTAGTTTATTCATCGTTTCCTTGGGAAGTTGGTGATGATGTTTGGTTCATGGCGGGGGATATTTCAGAGTATGCCGGGAATGAAATTATTGTTGCATTCCGCTATTACGATAGTGTTGGGTATGGTGAATCCTGGTTAGTGGATAATATACGTGTTTGGGGAGGAAATGGTACCGAACCCAGTTTATGTGGCACGTTTGAAGGATATAACATTTACCAGGATGGTGCCCTGATAGGAAACACGAACACAGAAGAATATGTAGTAACAGATCTTGAGAATGGAACAACATATTGCTTCGAAGTCACTGCGGTGTATACGGAAGACGAGTCTACACCTTGTGTAGCAGTGTGTACTGCTCCGATGGGTCCGTTTCAGGTCAATCCGCTATGGTTGAATTTTGATGAAATGAATGCCGGTGAATACCAGGAAATGACCCTTACTGTTCAAAATTTTGATACTTTAGACTACGAATATGAAATAACATCGCTGGCACTCGCTGAAATTGAACTTGCCATTGACCTGTTGGTGGATCCCATGGAAGGGTCCTTTAGTACCTTTTTTGATCCCGGCGGCGCATTAGAAGGAGAATGGTGGCTCGGCGACTCTGCATTTGCAGAATCTATATATCTCGTGTATCCTGAGCCATGGGATGGTGGTCAGTTTGCTTTTCTCAATGATGACATGAATGGTGATGGTGCCGATCCTACAGATAGTTGGCTGATCTCTAATGAAGTTATCCCATATGGGATAGGACCAGTATTTTTATTAGCAGATATCTTTTTTCCCAATCCGGACGGAATTTGTGCGACTGGTAACCTCTATTCAGATGATGGATTAATTCATGTATCGACTGATGATGGAACAACCTGGGCGGTTGTGGATTCCGTTTTTTCAACTGGCTGGAACTGGCAACGCTACATGTATAACCTATCACCCTATATCGGAGACGCTGCCAGTTTTAAGGTCGCATTCCAATATCATGATTGTAATGGCAACTGGGGATATGGTATTGGGGTGGATGATATTATGATAAAGGAAGGGGATCAATTTACCTGGCTCACTGTTTCCCCGCGGAAGGGAACCACTCCGTCTGCAGGATCATATAATGATTCAATCACAGTGACCGTTGGTGTGTATGCTCTCAATGATGGGTTTACTGGAGCAGATGATATCATTGTTGAAGCTGGTGAAAATGAGATCACGGTTCAGGTCGGTGTGGGTGTCCAGGTAGCAGTGGACGAATCCGGAGATTTACCACGCCAGTTTGCGCTCCACCAGAACTATCCCAATCCATTTAACCCGGAAACAATGATTTGGTTTGATGTTGCGGAGAAAACAGATGTAGCAGTTTCCGTATATAATGTTTTGGGACAAAAAGTATCTACGCTTCTGTATGGAACAATGGATGCCGGTATCTACCAGGTGGAATGGAAGGGCCTGATGGACAGTGGGGAACAGCTTCCATCTGGACTGTATTTCTACGAATTAAAGAGCCCACTGTTTAATTCCGTTAAGAAAATGGTTCTCGTCCGATAAAGTAGATCAGTACCCTAATAGTTAGAAACCATAATTCTATTGGATCAAATGTGAATTCAATGCATCACCGATGCATCTTATTAGTGGCGCTATTGCTGGTGCAGCTTGCCCTAGCCGGTACTACAGGAAAACTCGCTGGAAAAGTCACCAGAAAAGAAACCGGTGAACCTCTCATCGGTGCCAATGTAATGATCGACGGTACACCCTTGGGTGTAGCTACTGATCTCGATGGCAACTATTACATTCTCCAAATAATGCCTGGGTCTTACTCCATACGATTTTCGATGATCGGGTACCAAACGCTCGTCATCAATGACGTGCGCATCAAAGTTGACTTAACCACAACCATCGATGGTGCGTTGACGGAAAGTGCAATCGGATTAGAAGAAGTTGTTGTACAAGCTGAACGAGCAATGATCCAACCGGATGTTACCTATTCACAGGCAAATATCAGCGGTGATGAAATGGATATGCTGCCGGTAGAGGAGTTCGAGGATGTCTTGGCACTCCAGGCAGGTGTAGTTTCAATGGGAGGGGAAATCCATGTAAGAGGCGGCAGGGGCGGTGAAATATCATACATGATTGATGGCATCACCGTCACCGATCCTTACAATGCGAATATAGGGGTAGAGATCGAAAACAATTCAATCCAAGAACTCCAATTTATCAGCGGGACTTTTAATGCCGAATATGGGCAGGCCATGTCAGGAATTGTTAATATCATAACAAAGGACGGGGACTACTCAAGATTTTCCGGGAATGTTTCTGTCAATAGAGGCAGTTATTATTCAAATGGTGATATGATGGACGTTACGACCGTCTCGTCCGACCCACGCTTGGATACACCGGAACTCTGGATCGCTCACCATGAGGAACAGGCAATCAAAATGAAATTATTTCCTCAAATAGGATCTTTCGATCTTGATCATATCTCTGACTTGAAAGCCAATATAGGTGGGCCAATCATTCCCGGGATGATCTCATTTTTTGCATCAGGACGAATTAAGAAAGATAATGGATATCTTTATGGTCAGCGGATTTTTCATCCGAATTCGTTTGTCTGGGTGGATACCCTTGGTAATTGGCACCTAGATTCATCAGTGGTGGATCCTCTTAATCCCAACCACGGTAGTCTTGGGAATGGTTATGTACCCACAGAAGATGATTCTTTAATTCTCATAATCGATAGTCTTCGAAATGCGGATGCTTTTGACTGGGTACCCATGAATTGGTACGAGCAAGTAACTGGACAGGCTAAATTGAGCTGGCGAGTAACACCCTATATCAAACTGAGTTACAACCTAATGCTCAGCGATACGAAATCCCAAGACTATACTCATTCATATAAATGGAACCCTGACGGGCGAAGCTATTCCTTTAATACACGGACAGGAAACATATTCCGGATGGATTTTTCCTTGAACCAAGCAACCTATGCCAATGTGATGTATGCACTTGTGGAGAACCACTACAGGAGCCATTTAAGTCCAGATGAGAGTTTTTTTACAGAGATAAAAAATACTTATGATGAAAATGGCTATTCGAATGATAATTTATCCGATACTCTGTATTTTGTCGAGCCAACAAATATTTTTGATTATGCAGCGGGGCAAAATTTTTACGTGGGTGGGCAGTCCATGGATGTTTACAGTCGAAAATCCATAGTCAACACATATAAGGCGGAACTCACGAGCCAGTTGAATGCAAAACACCAGGTCAAAGGGGGACTTGAATATCGAAAAACCAAGATTACGCTGAATGATTTGACTGTACTCTATTCTTCCTATACAGATTATGAGCCTGTGTACAGGGATCCTAATTCTTCCCCAACCCATGATTCATTTGGGGATGGAAGAAACCCCATTGAATTCTCAGGTTACTTGCAGGATAAATTTGAGTCGGATGACATGGTTGTCAATATTGGACTGAGATACGACCATTTTAATTCACAGTGGAAGGTCTTGAATGACTCAGAAGATCCCAATTATCTATATCCATTGAAACCGATAAACAGATGGTTTGATTTGGACGGGGATGGCAGAATATCCGATGAAGAAATGACGGATAATAACCGAAAAACAGATGCGGATCGACTTACATCCAATGCCTATGGTGAATCCTGGTTCAGGTCTGTTGACCCTAAAACACAACTTAGTCCACGCTTTGCCCTGGCATTTCCTATCACTGATAAGGGTTATATGCATTTTTCCTATGGCCATTTTTTCCAGAACCCCAGCTTTAATTATATTTATGACAATCCGGAATTCGAGGTCCCTGCCGCATCCGGGATTAGTTCGACCATGGGGAATGCAAATATGGAGCCCCAGAGAACCACTCAATATGAAGTGGGATTCTCGCAGCAGATCGGGAGAGACATTGGCATCGAGATCACCGGATATTTTAAAGATATTCGAAACCTGAATTCTTCGGCAATCAAAAAAACCTTTATCGCAGGGGACCGATACGGACTATATGTGAATAAAGATCATGCAAACTCCCGTGGGATCACGATTGCACTTTCAAAACGATCCCTTCAAAATTTTTCGGGTAATCTTGATTATACATACTCAGTCTCCGAAGGAAATGCTTCAGACCCAACCGCAGCTTTCTTCGATGAACAATCGAATATTGAACCAGAAAAAATGTTGGTTCCATTGGACTGGGATCAGCGCCATACCATTAACGGAACCATGACCTATCACCCGACAAAATATTCTGGAGTAAGCTGTGTCTTTAATTATGGGAGCGGTTTTCCCTACACAACCCAATTTTTTGATGAAGGTCCCAGAGCCGCATTTGAGAATAACGCATTGAAACCACCAACCTATAATATGGACCTGAGGAGTTACTATAATTTTTCTCTGACCAAGTCCATACAGGTATCAGCACACATCAATATTTACAATCTATTTGATGTACGAAATGAATTGACGGTTTACGATGACACCGGGCGGGCGACCTATTCATTACTTCCCACTTATACACCCCAGTTTAGTGGACCACAATTAAACTCCCTTGACCAATATCTTGTCCAGCCAAGTTATTATTCTATGCCGAGACAGATCAAAGTGGGCGTTTCAGTTTCCCTTAAATAATTCAATGAAGAAATATTTTACACTGATCTATCTACTCCTGTTTACGATTGGGTTTTCCCAGGACGAAGCATTAGATAAATATAAAAGAACGACTCATTCTGCAGGCAAGATAACAGCCAATACTGACCGTAAATACGGGGACCATTCCGGGAACAGGGTCCTATGCCGGTTTTTCAATTTTGGTGGTATCGGTGATGCCAGCAGCCCTTTCTCCGGTGTGTATCCCATCGGCTCAGGTTATTCCTATTTTTACGAGTTTACGCCTGTTATTGCCGCCAGTGTGATCGATACGAATGGAATTCGAAGACATATCGTTTCAGATGGTGCAGTAGCCCCGGCTATGGTTGATGATTCGCCTGAAGGAACACCCTGGGGCTTTGAACCCTTGCCCGGGTATGCTGATCCAAACCAAGAACACCTTGCCATGAGTGATGATGAGGATTCCTGGCCCGCTTCCTGGCCCAACAGGGCAGATGACTGGGATGGATCTTGGAATGGACAATATGGGAAATACACCCGGGCAGATCAGGAATCCTATTTTGTTATGGATGATTATTACAATGATGAGTTTGCATTTTTCCCTGACTCTAATGATGCTGGCCAAGTCGAAAGGAGAGCAGGCCTTGGGGTGGAATTGGAGGCCAGAGGATATCAATGGAATCATCCAGCGGCTGAAGATATCATCATTGTCACCTATTGGATCACCAATGTTGGCACCATGAGGCTGGACAGTGTTGTTTTCGGGATGTATGGTGACGCGGATGTGGGCGGATCATCAGATTTTTCCGATGATGATGCAGAATTTGATACCGAGAGGGATATGGTCTTTCAGTGGGACCATAATAGTTGGAGTAATTCCTATGGCGGATTTAAACCAGTTTATTTTGGCTGGAGCTTTTTGGAATCACCCGGAAACCCTTATGATGGCATAGATAATGATGGAGACGGAATGGTAGATGAAAGCCAGTTTGACGGAATTGATAATGACGGGGATTGGGATATCGATCGGGATGATATTGGCGCAGATGGATTAGCGGAATATCATGTGAATTATCCAGGCCCCGATGAAGACGGTACTGAAGGGAATGGTGTGCCGGATGTGGGAGAACCGAATTTTGAGATCACGGATAATGATGAATCGGATCAGATAGGCTTAACCAGTTTTTATGCTTCTCCTTATCCCACTATTTATTTGTACAACGACGAAGTGATGTGGAACCAGTTAAAACCGGGAACGTTTCAGACCCCGAATCAAAATCTTGACCAGACGTTCCTTTATGGTTCAGGTTACATTTCCTTAAACCCGGGTGAGAAAAAGAAATTCGCCATTGCCATGGTCTTCGGTGAAAACATGGCAGACATCATCCGCAATGCCAATACGATGCAAAACATTTATGATAACGATTACAATTTTGCCAAGCCGCCACTGAAACCGACCATGACCGCCGTTCCCGGAGATAAAAAGGTCACCCTTTATTGGAATGATTTTTCAGAAATATCCATTGATCCGATCTATGGTACCGATTTTGAAGGATACCGCATTTACCGAAGTACAGATCCAGGTTTTATTGATTCTTATACAATCACAGATGCGTATGGGAATATCACCTTTAAGGAGCCAATTGCAATTTACGATAAGGATGATGGCTTACGAGGACCCCATCCTATCGCATTCAATGGTGTTCAATTTGATATGGGAGAAGATTTGGGACTTCAATATGAACACGTTGATTCTGGAAATGTGATCAATGGGCAGACCTATTATTATTCAGTAACAGCCTATGATAAAGGATATGACCTGGATTTTTACGAAAAGGGATATTCCGGTAGAGAAAACCTGCAACCCATCGCACCATCTGAATGCTCAGTTACCCTCGATTTAGATTATAAAGGGAATGTAGTCAGCTTGAGTGAAAATGCAGCAATTGTAACTCCGAATGCAGCTGCACTTGGATATGTAGCGCCCAATACCCTGCAGGAAGGAGAAGAATTCATAAAACATTTACAAGGTTACGGATCCGGTATAATCGATATCAGTGTTGTTGATCCCTATGCTGTTAAAAACAACGAATACAATATCGTTTTCGATACGCTTGAAACAGCTGAAGAGGTTGTCTTTAGTATAAGAAATCAGGAAATAGTTCTAGAAACACTTACCATTCAAGATAGCATAGCAAGAGCATCTTTCTCCTATGTCGATTCAAGAGTGGTAATTACGGATACGACTATCTATGATACATCGATCAGTGGAACAAACACCATTTATACCGACACCACCCTTTATGATACAATATACCCCGTATTGGTCACCAATGAGCATGGGAATGAAACCTATGAATTTGGGGTGGATTATACCATTGATTCGGAATTAGGGATTTTCCATGTCACCAACTCAGAATTGCTTAATGCCGGTACATTAACAGCGAGTTACCGGCATTTCCTACTGTCCCAAATACCTGATATGGATGGGGGAAAAAATAATCCTGTATTTGATGGCATGAAGATCGTTTTAACGGATTCGGAAGTTGGCCTCAATCATGATTCCACGAAATGGACCATTGGTGAAAGTAATTATCGCCATGAGATCAACCCGATCCGTCTTTATCCGGCTGATTTTGAACTACAATTTGAAGGAGACATTGGTGATTCTATTACAGTGGATATCCTTGATACACGGTCACCCTTCCGTGTAAAAAATGTGACCCATGATAATTATCCTCCATTCAGGATTTCGGATTATGACCATGACGATGAGTGGGATCCGGATGAACCATTCATGATCAGGCCTTATGAAGGAGAAACATCCCCGATCATTGCGATCCGTTTTTACCTCGATTCTTTGGTTATTTCGGATACAACCATTTATGATACAGTGTACACAGCCGGGGATACTGTGTATACGGATACTACTCTTTATGACACTACATATCTAGAAGTAATTCATCCAAAAATGGGCGATGTTTTTCACGTGGCCATCTATCGGCCCTTTTCCATGAGTGACATATTTTCTTTTACTACCATTGCTTCCACTATTGATAAAGAAGCAGCGAAAAACCAGTTGGATGAAATTGCTGTTGTTCCCAATCCATACGTTGTGGCTGCATCATGGGAACCAAGGCATATTTACCAATCCGGGCGGGGTCCTCGAAAACTTGATTTTATTCATCTGCCCAGCCAATGTACCATTAAAATATTTACCCTGGCGGGTTATCTGGTGGATACCATCGAACATAATTCGTTAAATGAAGATGGTTCAGAGTCCTGGGACCTGCTATCCAAGGATGGCTTGGAAATAGCCTTTGGCGTATACCTGTACCATATTTCCGCTGAAGGTATTGGTGAAACTACTGGAAAATTTGCACTGGTGAAATAATGTTGAAATGCATCTCAATTTTAACCATCTTTTCCTTGACATTAGTTGCACAGACTAATGTAGCTACCAACGCTGGATCTTTTCTTGGAATAGGGGCTGGTGCTAGGTCCCTATCGCTGGGTGGCGCATTTGTATCCATTGCTAACGATGTAAGTGCGCTGTACTGGAACCCGGCAGGAATTGTGAATATCGAGCGTCCATCTGTGCATGTTTTCCATTCACCATGGCTGGTTGAGACCAATTATTATCATGGCGGTGCGGTACTCCCTATGGGTAAAGCAGGAACTTTAGGATTTGCTTATACAGCGGTGACCATGGATGAAATGATGGTACGCACCGTCCAAAGGCCCGAAGGAACCGGAGAGCGATTCAGCGTCAGTAACCTGGCCATGGGAATCACCTATTCCAAACGGTTAACCGACCGGTTCTCTTTTGGCATGCAAACTAAACTGGTACAGGAAAAGATCTGGCAAATGACAGCAAAAGGGATCGCAGTGGATATTGGATCCCTGTTTTTAACTAGTAGCGGAATGCGGATCGGGATGAGCATTTCCAATTTTGGTGGCAAAATCGGAATGGGTGGTTTCAACACATTGGTTAATTATGATGTGGATGAAAACATATACGGAAATAACGACCGCATTGATGCCCATCTGGATGCAGCCAAATGGCCTCTCCCCCTGATTTTCCGATTCGGGATCAGTAAAGATTTCAGGTTCAGCGGCAACCAGAAGATCACTGTGGCAACAGATGGTATTCACCCTAGTAATAATGTGGAATATGTGAATGCCGGTCTTGAATATAATTATTCTGACCTGGTCTTTCTCCGTCTCGGTCATTCCAATCTCTTCATGGAAGAAGCGGAGCAGGGGTTAGCTTACGGGGCAGGACTAAATTATAGGATCCCCCGCGGTCCCCGTGTGCGAATTGATTACGTTTTCAGATCCTTTGGTGTGTTTCAGAGCGTATCCGGATATTCGATTGACCTGACCTTTTAATTTTCCTGAATCTAGTACAGGAAGGTTAAATCAGGAACTTGTACAATAACCTTTATATCTTATATTAAAGTTTACTAAAGGAATTTTGTAGGCTATCCAGATGGTCGATCATTACATCGAGAGAGCTTGACCGGCTTGCCTATATCAAGTATCCAAAAGTGCAAGTTCACCAGCATGAGCTTCAACAAGACCTGCGAAGGCCAATAGATTTTTTATGAAAGGAGATTCACATACCGCTTGGATGTTATTGACTATCCTATCTTAAACCAACCACTCTAGAATATTCAGCGGTCTAAACGGTTCTTAGGTACCAATCCAGTTCTAGGGGCGTTATGTGACTATCAAATTTCTGCTTTTCTTTATATCGGGTTTCGTAGTAAACATGGAAAAAATCAGCGCCGATGTATTCCCTTATAACATTACCATTTGAGAATGCTTTAAGGCTCTCTACCCAGTTTAGCGGCAAGGAAGGCGGATGTTTTGCTATGGCATCTCCTGTAGATATTTTCGGAGGGTCAATTCTATTTTTGATGCCATGATGGATGCCTGCGAGTAGAGCAGCAACTACAAGGTACGGATTTGCATCTGCACCGGAAACACGGTGTTCTATCCGTTTAGCATCTTTCGGACCTGTGGGAATACGCATGGCTACTGTACGGTTATCCATACCCCATGTAGGTGCCATGGGAACATATAGGTCTGGCTGAAATCGTCTGTAGGAATTAGCATTGGGGCAAAATATTGCCATGCTTTCTTTCATGGTGCTTGTTAGGCCCCCAATTGCATAGTGAAGTATTGGTGAACCGGTTTCGTCACTGGGATCCATAAAGACATTTTCCTTCTTTTCATTTATAAGGCTGATGTGGATATGTGCCCCGCTCCCAGCCTGCCGGGCATAAGGCTTGGCCATGAAGGTGGCATTCAACCCCAGTTTACGGGCAACTCCTTTGATCAGACGTTTCAGTAAGATAGCATTATCACAGGCGGATAATGGATCAGGTTCATGTTTCAAATTGATCTCGAATTGGCCTGGGGCGTATTCTGCCAGCGCAGTGTCCGCAGGAATTCCCTGAATGTTCGCGACCTTAGCGACTGTTGCCAAAAACTCATCATAGTCATCCAGGTCATTAATGGAGTAGACTTGAGTATTATTTTCGCGTTTACCTGTAGTGGGAGAAATAGGCGGTTGAGGTTTTTTTTGCCGATCTCTCCTTTTATCCAATAAGTAAAATTCCAATTCGACCGCTATCACAGGAGTAAGTATCAGATCTTTAAAATGTTCAATTACTCTGCATAGAACCTGACGTGGATCAGCAAAAAATGGCTGGTGATCTGCTTCTACCATAGTTAAAAGCAACTGTCCCATTGGTTTTTTCTGCCAGGGAATATTTGTCAATGTGCCTGGTATAGGAAGGCAGATTCTGTCTGAATCTCCTGACTCTATCCCCAAGCCGGTTTCTTCTATCGTGGTTCCGGTTATATCCAGAGCAAAAACAGATGCCGGGAGACAGATCCCTTCTTTAAATACCTTTTCTAATGCATTTGGCTGTATCCGCTTTCCTCGCAGCACGCCATTGAGATCAGCAATTAGCAGATCAATCCCTATCACATCTGGATTTTTTTTGAGATATTGACTGTATTCAACTGGTTTTGTCATAGGCATCCATTCAGCCATTGCTTTAAATTTACTTGTATTAGGACGTGTGGAGACTAATAAATCACTTGGTGTTCAGCAAGTGCTCAATACGATTTTATCATTAATAGATTTATTATCGAATTGTAAAGATCACCAAAAAAGAAACTATACAATAGCCATCGGATCGTATTCATGTACAAACCTGTCATTGGCATTTCCACCTGTTTTGAAAAACAGGGATATCATAATTACCATCAGACCGCCGATAAATATGTCGCGGCTGTACTGGATACTGTGAGTGGATTACCATTATTGATACCGGCATTGGGTGATAAACTGCATCGGGAAAAACTTTTGGAAACTGTAGACGGTCTTTTGTTTACAGGAAGTTATTCAAATATTGAACCCCATCAATACAGTGACGGTACGAACACTGGAAATTCCAAGTATGATCCCAACCGAGATGCCACTACTCTGCCATTGATTCCTGAAGCGGTAGAAACGGGGATTCCAGTTCTTGCTGTTTGTAGAGGATTCCAGGAAATGAATGTGGCATTTGGCGGTTCGTTGCATCAGAATGTGCATAAAGTACCTGGTATGATAGACCACCGTGAAGATTCATCATTGGATGTGGAAAAACAGTATGAATTTGCTCACTCAATTATCATTGCAAAAAATGGAGTTTTAGAAAAGTTGACCGGCGAAAAAGAACCCATGGTAAACTCCCTTCATTGGCAGGGAATTGATCAGCTTGGAAAGGGATTAAACCTTGAAGCACATGCACCGGACGGGCTGATTGAGGCGTTTTCTGTGGATGATGCTAAAACTTTTGCCCTGGGTGTTCAATGGCATCCTGAATGGAAAGTGCTGGAGATTCCATTTTATCAAACCATTTTCGAAAAGTTTGGTGCAGCCTGTATAAACCACACAGAAATAAAAAATAGATAAAGAGCAGTTTGATGCCAGCCTATAATACAAAACAATTACAGGAAATTGACGGACAGCACCACTTACACCCATTTACAGATCACAAAGACCTAATGGAAAAAGGAAGTCGTGTAATTACAAAAGCTGAAGGCGTCTACTTATGGGATTCAGATGGGAATAAAATTATTGATGGTATGGCCGGTCTATGGTGTATTAATGTAGGATACGGCCGTCGTGAATTGGCGGATATTGCGCATAGGCAAATGCTGGAGCTCCCTTACTATAACAACTTTTTTCAAACTACACATCCACCAGCCATTGAATTATCGAAAGCACTTGTCGATATTTCCCCTGCACAATTCAATTATGTCTTTTTTACCAATTCTGGATCGGAAGCAAATGATACAGTTGTTCGCATCGTCCGTCACTACTGGGCTTTGGAGGGGAAACCTGAAAAAACAGTTATTATTAGTCGGGAGAATGCATATCATGGTAGTACCGTTGCTGGTTCCAGCCTGGGTGGAATGAAATGGATGCATGACCAGGGCGGTATCCTACCTGACATTGAACATATAGCTCAACCTTATTGGTATCGAAATGGCGGAAGCCTGACTCCGGAAGATTTTGGATTGAAAACAGCCCAAGCGCTAGAAACAAGGATTAAGGAAGTTGGAGAAGACCGGGTGGCCGCATTCATCGGTGAACCTGTGCAAGGTGCCGGTGGTGTCATTATTCCGCCTTCTACCTATTGGCCGGAAATTCAGAGGATATGTGAAACATACGGAATTTTATTGATTGCTGACGAAGTGATCTGTGGTTTTGGACGGTTGGGAGAATGGTTCGGTTCTGAATTTTTTGGTATCCATGCGGATTTAATGCCCATCGCAAAGGGTATGTCTTCAGGTTATCTACCGATTGGTGGTCTTATGATTGGTGACCGTGTGGCTAATACCGTGATCAATAAGGGCAGCGATTTTAACCATGGGTTTACATATTCAGGCCATCCGGCTGCTTGAGTTGTCGCATTGGAGAACATCCGTATCATCAAGGAAGATTACATTATTGAGAAAGTTAAAAACAAAACCAGCCCTTACCTGCAGCAGCGCTGGTCAGAATTGGGTGATCATCCCTTGGTGGGTGAAGTGAGAGGTATCGGCATGGTCGGGGCCCTGGAACTGGTAAAGAATAAGGAAACCCGGGAGCCATTTCCTAAGGATCAAAATGTTGGAATGATATGTCGGGATTTTTGTTTCAATAATGGACTTATTATGCGAGCGGTAGGTGATACAATGATTATATCACCATCACTGATTATGTCCAATGATGAAATTAATGAGTTGATAGAAAAAGCTCGGCTGTGTTTGAATCTGACAGCTAAAGAAATCGGGATTAGTTAATCAAACTTCCTATCTTATTCAAAAAGACTCACAAAACGGTTCTTGCACAGAGTACAATATAATATTGTGCATAGGGGAATATGGCAAATGCATGTATAAACTATCAAATACTCAGGGGTGATTGTATTAGCAATGATTATATTCTAAGAACAATTGGGGTATTTTAACGTGTGTCCGAATTTTAGATAGAATTAACTTATTAGTTTCCCACATCTATTGATAAATAGTTAAAAAAGAAAAAGTTGATAAATAGAATATTATTGATGACATTTTAATAAGCTTAACGATGAAAATTCATTCTGAAATATATTCATTAATAAATAAAGCAATACCCGGGATAAGAATCGCAATGGTTTTTATCCTATTGATTCTTGTATCCTGTGCGGCAGTAAATCAAAATAATATAACTGATACAAAACCCAGTTCTGGATACACAGATTCGTATCAATCCACTGTTCCACCAACAACAGGAGAAGAATTTCATAAAATATTGTCAGCTGAATGGGAAAGAGGCTTGCTTGAAAATCCGGAATGGGCAACTCGTTTGGGAGACAATCGCTATAATGATCGTCTAAATGATGTTTCCTACGAAGCAATTAAAGATAGACAGAAAGCAAATAGGGCTCTTTACAACAGGTTGAAAGAAATTAATCGGATCGAACTTTCCGAGCCCGATCAATTGAATTATGATCTTTATGTTCAGAAACTGGAGAATAACAATTTTGGATACCGATATAAAACATATTTCATGCCAATTGACCAGATGAGTGGTATTCAGATCGGGTTTGCGGGTATCCCGGATTATGTTCCTCTTAAAACAGCTAAGGATTATCAGAACTATCTTACTAGGCTAGAACTATTTTCAAAAAAAATTGACCAGACAATTGATTTAATGAAACGCGGTATCGAAACTGGCTGGGTTCATCCAAAGATTATCCTGAAGCTGGTCCCAGATCAAATTAAAGCACAATATAATAGACCCGTTGAAGAATCACCACTTTTTAGGCCATTCAAAGAATTCCCGGATTCATTTTCTGAATCTCGAAAAGATAATTTTATAGCAGATGCCAATACCACTATAAAACAGTCTGTTTACCCAGCCTATATCTCGCTATATACCTTTATTATTGAGACTTATTTACCGGCATGCAGGGAAACGATTGCTGCTTTGGATTTACCTGGTGGGGAATCGTATTATGATCACAGAGTGAAAAACTATACTACTACCGATCTTACTCCAAAGGAAATTCATCAATTAGGTCTGGATGAGATCGATCGCATTCGACAAGAAATGGAATTAATTGTAAAAGAAGTTGAATTTAAAGGTACTTTTAACGAATTCCTTGATTCGTTGCGAACGGATTCAAATTTTTATTACCTGGATGAAAATGATCTATTAGATGGGTACAGGGTTATTTGTAAAAAGGCCGATGCGCAATTGCCGGGATTGTTTGGACATCTGCCACGTTTGCCCTACGGAGTAAAGCGCATACCGGATTATCAAGCTCCTGCTTCTCCAACCGCTTACTACTATTCTGGATCCGAGGATGCGGGAAGGCCTGGTTTTTTCATGGCCAATACTTATCTAATAAATACTAGACCCAAGTATGAAATGGAAGCTTTGTCACTCCATGAAGCAGTTCCTGGCCACCATTTACAGATCGCTTTAGCCCAAGAGCTGGATAACTTGCCAAAGTTCAGACGTTATAGTGGGTATACTGCGTTCGTGGAAGGGTGGGGATTATATGCTGAAAAATTGGGTGAGGAAATGGGGTTCTATAAGGATCCGTATAGCAAATTTGGTCAATTAACTTATGAAATGTGGCGTGCTTGCCGGCTGGTAGTGGATACGGGTATACATGCTCTGGGTTGGACCCGTCAGCAGGCCATTGATTTAATGGTTGCAAACACTGCCAAAACAGAGAATGATATTATTGTAGAGATCGATCGTTATATTGCCTGGCCGGGACAAGCATTAGCTTACAAAATCGGTGAACTGAAGATACTTGAACTTCGGGCCAAAGCTGAAAAACAATTAGGCCCATCTTTTAATATTCGAAAATTTCATGATGTAGTTTTAGGTAATGGCGCATTGCCTTTAGATATACTTGAGAAACAAATTTTAAACTATATTGCTGCTGCCCTGCAGTAAATGATTGTTTCCCTGTTCTTTATATTTGAGTAAACTTGATATATGATCAGGAATATATTATCTTTTTCATTTTTGGTCATGCTCTGGATGCAGCCTATATTAGGCTGTAGGATCTGGGCGGTCTGTACTAAAACTGGTGTAACGCTCAATATAATATCTACCGAAGAACTTTCTATTTTGAACAGTGAACTTTATGCTTTATATATCCAAAGCCAATATAATCCTAATGGGTGGTCACTGTTACGCTATGATCACGAACAAACTTATCCTTTGGAACCGCTCATGCGATCGGAACATTCGGCCTACGAAGATTCGGCAGTTTATTGGCAAACAGTGGATATGTTATTCCAGGAAGGTACTGGGAAAATTGGTGTAGGCCATGTACGTGCTGCTACATCAGGAGCTAGCAGCATACCGAATCCTCATCCCTGGTTATTTCATAATGACCGAACATATTCATTTGTACATAATGGAGACGTATCCAAGGATCTGCTTTATAATTTGATCACGAATCAGGGGATGGACCAATCTTGGCTCGATGAACATCCGCCTCAGACTTTTGGAGGAGGAGACTGGCAAAATGATGGTTGGTCTTCGGTTGTGGATTCAGAATTAATTATGTTGCTCATCATGCAGCAATTATCATTATATGGGAACATACTAGCTGGTCTTCAGTCTGCTTTTTCAATGATAGTCAGTCAGGGTGTTAGCCCTATTATGGTTAATTCTATCTTTTCTGATGGGGAGTCATTGTACATTTATGGCGGAGCTAGTGGATTGTCTTTTGCTGAATCGGATTTTTGTTGGTCCATTCTAAGTGGTCCTCCTTCTGATGGCGCTGCAGCAGATTTAGTATGGGAACCACTATTTGATGGTGAACTTATTGTTATACATGAAACTGGAGTTGAGCATTATCCTTCCTTTGCGACAATTATCTCAACAGATTTATTATTGCCGGAACCAGTAAAATTGTTTCCTGCATATCCCAATCCGTTCAATGGTCAGGCAATGATCAAATTTAAGGTACCCGAAAATGCCCCTGTATCCATTGCGATTTATAATTCATTGGGGAATAAAGTTTATTATCACCAATTATCACGTACAGAAAAGAATGGAGGTAGCTTGGTTTGGCTACCTTACAATGATCAAGGCAAACTATTGCCGTCCAGTAGCTACTTTATACAACTTGTATCTGGATCGAAACTCCTTAACCAGAAGATATTATTTATTAAATAGTATAATTTTTGTAGATTGCCCGGCTATACTCGTAATTAATTTAACTAATTGGGGGTCCCATCTTGGCCAAAAAAGAAGAAAAACAAGTAAAGAAAAGTACATTAGCCAAAAAAAATCCTGCTCCAGCAACAAAAGGTAACGGTCAGAAAAAATTAAGAAAACCCAGTAAGGTTTCCAGCGGCAGTATAAGCAGGTACCTAGCTGAAATTGGAAAATTTAATCCATTGCCGCCACAACGTGAAGTGGAACTGGCTATTCGGATCCAGGCAAATGATGAACGGGCTATGAAGGAACTTGTAGAAGCCAATTTGCGGTTTGTGGTTTCGGTAGCAAAAAAGTATCAGGGAAATGGACTTTCATTGGCAGATATAATCAATGAGGGAAATCTAGGCCTGATAAAAGCTGCAAAGCGGTTTGATCATACTCGTGGATTTAAATTCATTTCGTACGCAGTATGGTGGATACGGCAGTCAATCCTACAGGCCCTGGCAGAACAATCTAGGTTAATTCGTCTGCCATTAAACCGGGTAGGTACAATTACTAAGATCACCCGGGCAGCAGAAAAGTTGGAAGCGGAAGTAGAACGTCAACCTAAAGGCGATGAGATTGGTGGACAACTTGAGATGAGCGGAGATGAAGTCCTGATGGCAATGCAGTATTCTCGCCGGCACAGTTCGCTCAATTCCCCATTTCAGGAGGGAGAGAGTAGTAGCCTGATGGATATCATCGAAGATGATCAGGTAGAGGAACCCGAAGCCAACATCATGCGGGAATCCATGTCGGAAGAAGTTGCCGGTGCTTTGGAGACATTATCCGGGCGGGAACGAGCTGTTCTTGAGATGTATTTCGGTATCGATCGGGATAGTGCCATGACATTGAATGAGATAGGTGAAGAATTTGATTTGACTCGGGAAAGAGTCCGGCAGATTAAAGAAAAAGCAATTCAGCGGCTACGCCATAGATCACGGAGTAAAAGCCTGCGTCGTTATCTTGGTTAAGGATTATTAGTATAATAAAAAAGAAAGGAGCGGAAATGCTCCTTTCTTTTTTATAGGTATTTTATTATCATTAAAATTTGTTATTAATTGAAAAAATTAAATTCATTCCGGCAGTTTTCTGTTTTGATCAAACAGGCTTTTTAAAGGTCAGACAGTAATGATGGAATGTGTTACTCACCCAAGTGTGATTGTATCCGAATGGCGCAATTTGCAGGTCATCCTGGCACCAATGGGCAACATGCGCCAATGGTACAAGCCTTAGAAGTAGTTCTGTCAGATCAAATGCTAGGGGGTAGTGATTTCCCTTTTTCTTTACATTTTTTACTATGATGGTAATATACCCTCCTGGTTTTATGTAATTAATGGTATCAGCATAGATTTTGAATAGAACAGCTTTAAAATGTTTGTAATCACTAAGATTACCAAGATCATCGATATCATCTGAGTAATTGGTATTAAACCCCGTATTTCGGCGATTAGCTTGTGTCTCTGCACCTTTCATGTTCAGCATATCCCAATAAGGTGGCGACGTGATAACATAATCAAATTTAGGGAAGTGGAAATCTTTGATTTTTCGAGCATCACCATTAAAAATTTCCCAATTGGCATCCGTTTCGATTTGCATGCACCGATCTACAGCTATTTGATGGAACATAGAACTGAGTTCAATACCGTATGCGGCACGGTTCAACATCAATGCTTCAACCTGGGTTGTCCCGGTGCCAGACATGGGATCGAAAATAAATTCACCTGGCTCTGTGAACTTTTCTAGATATAGTCGAACCAATTCTTCTGGGTATTTTGCCGGATGCATGATCTCTTTCTTTTTCCTTGGCTTTGGCTTTAAAATAAACCACTCTGGAAAATCCTTAATTTTGGGAATATGGTCTATTTTAGCCCATGTATCTTGTAATGGTGAGCAAAAGGTTAGAGGCCGGTCATCGGTTTGGGTATCCTTACGAAAATAAAGTGAAATCAGTGTGCCTGATTGATCTGGCAAACAAACAATTTTTTCATCCTTGCGGGACAGGAATTTTGCCAGCCGATTGGATAGTTCCCAGGCCGCAGGGAAAAGTACTCCATTAATGAAAATATTTTTGGCAAGAATCCAAACAAATTTTCTCATGTTTAATGATGATGATGTTTTTTCAATCCATTTAACGGAACAGTCTAGAACTTTATTTACCGATTCAAAATTAATTGCTTTATTCAGTTGGTCTGTTATGTCAAGGCAAACTAAATCCAAGCTAGATAAATCATTTTTACTACAATATGTGACCCTAATATACCGAGCTTGATTTTTAACCATTTCTTCAAATCTATTGGAGCCCTTTGCCGTCACAATTGGATTTGGAGAAAAAGATGGCTTCATGAAAAATCGCAGATTATCTCTGATTAGAGATTCCTTACCCTTAAAGATGGAAAATGATTTTTGGAAAGGCAACCATTCTTTAGCGGATAGGTCATTGAACCGATTTTCCATTAGTGAGAAGTTTACTGGGAAAGAGATTTGGCTGGCAATAAACTAATTCAGACCAATTTCTAAGTTTGTTGGGAAAAAACAGAAATTTTGTGTGATTTGGAATTTATTAAACGAAAATGATAAATGGCGAAGTAATCTGTGTTAATCTAATTTCCCGCTCGAACGAATAGGGACATCATGAAAAAAACGGCAATCATTTTAATATTTTTTTCAATATTGTGTGCTGATCGGCCGCCAAGGAATTATACTCGAAATCGGGATGTGGATATTCACCATATTCTTATTGATATCCGCTTGGATTTTATTGCTGACCAAGTTTCTGGGAAGGTAATACATACTTTTAGTCCTTTAGCTTCTTCCTTATCCAATTTAGATATGGATGCAGAGGACATGGTTATCCGGCGTGTAAGACTGAATGGAAAAGATATTCCTTTTTTTCAAAGTGAAAATCAGGTGCATCTGAATCTGCGAAAATCCTATGGCTGGACAGATACTTTAAAAGTAACAATGAACTATACGGCTACACCAAGAACGGGACTCTATTTTTTTAAACCGGATTCATCATATCCAAATAGGCGAACTCAGGCTTGGACACAGGGTGAAGAAACAGATAATCATCATTGGGTACCGCTTTATGATTATCCCAATGATCGTGCCACTTTTGAGACCATACTTACCGTGGACCAGAAATTCAAAGCGAT
>ERZ651768.1075-NODE-1075-length-20230-cov-2.864685_pt1 | contig 20230 bp, 17 predicted proteins | sample MGYA00514754_ERZ651768 | MGnify/ENA metagenome assembly ERZ651768
CGATCTACCATTGGGAGCGTTAACCGAAGAAGTTGTCTTTCCCGATATGCAGCGAGTATCGCACCGAGATGAAGTTGTGGCTTTGCTTCGTCGTTTCTCCGCGTCTGGTTACCACCCGTGTGGAACTGCTCGGATGGGTCCACCCGACGATCCGACCTCAGTGGTGGATCAATACGGCCGGTGTCATGCGCTAGACGGGCTAGTGGTGGCCGACGCGTCAATCTTCCCCACGGTGCCAAGAGCGAATACCAACCCGACTTCGATCATGGTCGGGGAAACAATCGGTGAATGGTTGAGAACCGAACCCAGCCGTTACGGCTTGTGAACATCCGTCCTTCGATCCAACAAGTGGCCTTAGTAGCTACTGATTTTGATGGCACTCTTTTGGGTGCCGAGCGAGAGATCTCACAACCCACCAAAGAGGTTCTTGGTCGGCTGATCGAGTTCGATATCGAATTCGTTGTCGTGACAGGACGACCGTCCCGGTACTGCAAATCGATACCTGAACAAACGGGGATCCCCACGACGTTGGTGTGCGCTAATGGCGCGGTGGCTTACGACCCTGTGAGAGACATCACAACACAGTTTGCGACCCTGGATTTGTCCGATGCGCGCAGCTTGCTAACAGAAATCCGCGGCGCCCATCCGGATGCCGGTTTTTGCGCTGAAATGGCTGACGACTTCGTGGCCGAACGCAGATGGTTGCAGCAAGCGGGCCGAGCAACTGAGACCGATATTTTTGACTTAATTCCGTTGCTTGACCATCGCGTACACAAGCTCCTGGTGAACCTGCCTGACCTTTCCGCGGATGAAACGATGGCTGTCCTCAATCCCTTAATCAACGGGCGAGCAAACGTGATGCACGCCGGACTTCCTTTTATCGAACTAATGCCCCCAGGTGTTGACAAGGCTTTCGGCCTAAAGAGGTTGTGTGACCTACGCCGAATCACTCCGGAGCAAGTGGTGGCTTTTGGTGACATGCCCAACGACAATGCGATGCTTGAGTTTGCTGGTTGGGGGGTCGCAGTAGCTAACGCTCATCCCAATACTCAAAGCGTCGCCGATGAAGTGACTTGTACCAATGTCGCAGATGGTGTCGCGAAAGTTCTTGCAGAAATGATGGGTGGTTAATCCACACCAGTCGTCAGCAAGTCCAATAACGCGCCGTGCACAAGTTCTATCTCTTGACGTTCCACGAACTCATTTCGAGTATGGGCTATCGAGGGGTCGCCAGCTCCAAAGTTCGAGGCAGGAATGCCGTGCTCGGCGAAGCGGGCAACGTCGGTCCAACCCAGCTTCGCTCGGACTTCGAGCTCGTTGCGGGTAATTAGGGTCCGTAAAAGTGGGTGACTGAGCGCGGGCATCGCTCCTTGGGCATGATCATCAATGATTAGCTCGTCATAGGGTTCGAGTTGTTCCGCTACATGGCTTTGCGCTTCCTCAGGGCTGCGATCGGGCGCGTATCTTAGGTTGACAGTAAGGGTTGCTTCATCGGGCACGACGTTGCCTGCCACGCCGCCTTCGACATATACCGCTTGTATTGCTTCGCGATATTCACAGCCGTCGACTACCGGACGCCGTCCTTCGTAGCCGTTCAGGGATTCCAGCACACGCCCCAGTCGATGAATGGCGTTGAGGCCTTTCCATGGTCGGGCGGTGTGGGCGCGCTCGCCTTTGTAGACCGCCTTCACGCGAAGGGTTCCCTGACATCCCGCCTCAATGGTTGCCGACGTTGGCTCACCCAACAGCGCGACATCGCCTGCAACCAGTTCGGGTCGAAGATCGAATAACTGTTTCAGTCCATTGTGTTGGGCTGCCACTTCCTCACAGGAATAAAAAACGTAGGTCACGTCGACTGCGGATTCGTCTACAGCGAGAGCCGTCGCCAGCTGAGCAGCGAGGCCGCCCTTCATGTCGCAAGCGCCTAGGCCGTAGAGGCGGTCTCCTTCGATTCGGGCGCCTTGATTGTTGTTCGCCGGGACGGTGTCTAGGTGGCCGGCAATAACAATCCGGTGTTCTCTACCTTGTTCAGAACGTGCGACGACGTTGTCTCCGAGACGGTGCACAGCCAAATGGGAAGCTGTGTGGAGACGTGATTCGAAAAGATCAGCCAGAGCTGTTTCTTGATGACTCTCTGATGGCACATCAACCAGTTCGGCCGCCAAGTCGAGAAGGTCGATCACTGGTCCAAGGGTACGGTCTGATCGTGAAGAGCCATCAACTCGTTCCAAGTCGTTGCTCTAAGAGTCCGATTCTTTCATCAGGTTGGACTGCAGCGACACGCACGTGCTCTGCACCGCTCGACCCGTAGAACTCGCCTGGTGAAGCCAGGAGACCGATTTGCTCGACGAGCTGACGGGTAAAGGCCCAAGCATCACCATTGGGAGCGAGCACCCAAAGATAGAAACCCCCTCTAGGGAGAGTCGTTTCGACTCCCATCGTCGTCATCACCTTTGATAAGCGATGAAGACGGGCGAGATAGGTTTCCCGTTGCTTGTTCACATGTTCTTGGTCGGAGAGCGCGGCGATGGCTGCGGCTTGTGCCGGCCCGGGCACCATAAAACCTGCGTGCTTGCGGACTTCGCGCAGGTAGCCAACCAGGTCAGGGTCACCCGCGTAGAAACCCACACGAACTCCAGCAAGATTCGACCGTTTCGATAGCGAGTGCACGGCGACCACGCCTTGGGTACCTGTAGCCAGAATGGTGCGGGGAGGCCCATCCCATGTGAATTCGCAGTAACACTCGTCGCTAAATACCGGCACTTGGTGCGATCGTCCCCATGCCGCTGCTGCTTCTAGATCATCAAGGCCGCCGGCTGGATTTCCTGGGGTATTGACCCACAAGAGAAGAGCGCGAGCGCGGTCTCGAGGGGAGATGGCGTCTAGTCGTATAGACCAATTTGCATCCACTGGTACTGGAACAGCGCGACAACCCGCCAATACCGCTCCCATTTCATAGCTCGGGTAGCTAATCGCTGGATATAAAACGGTGTCGCGGTCGGGGTGTCGCAATTTCATCCAATGAGGTAGCCCTACGACGAATTCCTTGGTACCTACCGCGGCCGCAATCTCCTGGCCTGGGTCCAACTGACAACCGAGTCGGATCGACATCCATTCCGCGACCGTTTCTCTAAATTCGGGGGTTCCGATAGACGGCGGATAGCCGCGTTCTGTGTCTGAGTTGCCTAGAGCTGCGACAACTCCAGGAGGTGGCGCGTCAAAGGGTGTCCCAATTGAACAGTCGACAATTCCGCCTTGGTGGTGGGCGCCCAAAGGTTTGAGTTCATCGAGTCGGTCGTAGGGGTAAGGCGGCGGGTTGAAGCCTTTCTTCTCTGTCATCCAACTCTCCCTGAAACATCGCGAACAATGAAGTCCGATAGCAGGCTTTGAGAGACTTCATCCAGACGGGCCTGAATACGGGTGCCATGCTCTTCGTGTTGCTCTAACAAGACTTCACCTTCTCGATGTGCTGCGGCCAATATGTCACCTCTGCTCCAGGGAATTGACAGTTCCACTATTTGGGTGAGGCTTCGCAGTCGGTCACCTATCGAGGCAAGGAGGTGGTCCAATCCCGCACCAGTTCGAGCTGAAATCCCCAGGGAGCCCTCGTGACGACGCAGAAGGTGATCTATGCCGCCGTCATCAAGTTGGTCGACCTTGTTGAAAACCGTAAATTCGGGCACGTCTCCAGCCCCAATCTCGCGCAGCACTGACCGCACCGCTTCCATTTGGGCTTCGGGGTCAGACCCGGAGCCGTCCACGATGTGAAGAAGCAGGTCCGCCTCTGCCACTTCTTCAAGAGTGGATTTGAATGCTTCAACTAGACCGGTCGGCAATTTCTGAATAAACCCAACGGTGTCGGTGACCAACACCGTTTCACCACCCGGGAGCGGTAGACGTCGAGTCGTGGCGTCCAAAGTTGCGAAAAGGCGATCTTCTACCAGCACTTCAGCGCCAGTCAGATGGTTTAACAACGTGGACTTGCCGGCATTGGTGTATCCAACGATCGCTACGGTATGAAAGCGGGAACGTCGACGAGATTTCCGCTGATTTTTTCTGGTTCGTCTTAGCCCAGTGAGTTCTTTTTCTAATTTGGCCAGACGACGCTCAATACGCCGGCGGTCTACCTCAAGCTGTGTCTCACCGGGCCCTCGAGTGCCGATCCCCCCGCCCTGCTGACTGAGTTGATCACCTCTTCGCCGCAATCGCGGTAAACGATATTTCAGTTGAGCTAACTCAACTTGTGCTTTCCCCTCTAACGTTGTCGCATTCTGAGCGAAGATATCCAGAATCACCGCCGTGCGGTCTAACGCTGTGCGCTTAAGAATTTTTTCCAAGTTGAACTGCTGGGCCGGGCTGAGTTCGTCGTCAAAAACCACTGTGTCGGCATCCGACGCCTCTGAGGCTTCGTGGATCTCGGTTGCCTTGCCCTTTCCGACATATGTAGCCGGATCTGGCGCCTCTCGCTTTTGGATAACTCGATCAACCGGGTCGGCACCAGCCGTATCGACGAGCTGGGCAAGCTCATCAAGGTTGGCTTCCACTTGATCGGTTGAGGAGCCAGGGAATCGGACTGCCACCAAAACAATTTGTTCCCGAAATGATCGGTCTATGAGACCCGTAGCTTCTCCGGCAAATTCCCCGAAGCCACCTCGGTGTGCGGACTCGCCGTTTTGAGCATCGGGGAGATCGCTCATATGGGAAGTTCAATACTGGCAACGTAAACCGTTGGACCGACGAGAAGTGGGTGTTCGTTGGCTACCACTTGCACTTCGCCTCCGGGCATCCGAACGTTCACCTGCTGTTTGACTAATCCCCACTGATGTGCGCGAACCGCAGCTGCTGTCGCGCCGGTTCCACATGCTTGGGTAACTCCCGCTCCGCGCTCCCAAACCAACATGTCGAGGTTGTCGGGGTCGTTTGGGTCTGCAGCGATGCATTCAACGTTTATACCTTGCGGATAGAGAGCTTCGTATCGCGCGCCGAGTTCGCCGATATCCACTGCTGCTAGGTCATCAACAACAACAACAAGGTGCGGGTTTCCGAGATCAGCGGTGCTCACCAACGACCCCGCTGTCTCTGTCAAAATCTGGTCAGCTACCCCAGGGCCCGGACCCACCGGCCCCATGTTGACCGCAGCCTCCGCGTGGGTTCCGTCACTGTCGATCTCAACCCGTCGGCGCCCACCTGTGGTATCGATCTCAAGTGAAGTAGCTCCCGTTCTATGGGCCATAGCATGGGCTTGGGCAAGACATCGAATGCCGTTGCCACTCATTTCGGCAATCGACCCGTCAGCATTGTGCAGCAGCATCGTTAAATCGGCGCCATTATTACCCGGAAGCCCAAGTACAAGGCCGTCTGCTCCAATACCGGTTCGACGGTCGCAGATTTCGCGAGCAAGCGACGTCAAGGCATCGGGCGACTGGTCCACTAGCCCGACAAGAAAGTCGTTACCTAAACCGTGATGTTTAGTTAGCCGCATAGAGAACTCCCAGTCCATTCTCACAGTTCCGGGCGCGATTACTGCGACGAAATTTCATTAATCAATGCGTTGATCTCGTAGTCCTGCACCCATTCCACTCGTGGATCACGCCGAAACCAGCGTTGCTGACGTCGCGCAAACCGTTTGGTGCGCCGCACTGCAAGTTCCAGAGCATCATCTAGAGAAGTCTCTCCTCGCACATGAGCAAGCAGTTCCTTGTACCCCAGGGCCTGACCGGCGCTGTACGCCAAATCATGGTCGGCTAACTCTCGAACCTCTTCTAGAAAGCCGGCTTTCATTTGTTCCAAATAGCGTTGTCTGATTCGCTGATCAAGATGTTCGCGGCTGATGTCAACACCAATAATTCGGTAAGGCACCTCAGGGTAATGATCCAAACCGGGACCGAAAGAAGAAAAAGGTTTACCCGTTCCCAGAGTCACCTCCAATGCTCGAATAATGCGACGCCGGTTGCTGGCCTCCATGCGGGCTGCCCCGTTGGGGTCGAGTTCTCGTAGCCGCTTATGGAGACTTTCGGTATCTTCTTCAGTCTCTAGCTCTGAGGCGATGTCGTTGAAGCGCGGAGGGGGCGTCAACCGATCGACTACTGCTCTCACATACAAACCAGTCCCTCCAACGAGGAGCGGTATCGCGTTTCGCTCCTGGATCGCCAATCGCGCTGAGTCGTGGGCAGTTTGGAAGTCGACAAGCGAAAAGGGCACATCGGGTTCAACGAGGTCAATTAAATGGTGACGGACTTCCGCCTGGTCGGCGGGGCTGGGTTTGGCAGTCCCTATGTCCATTCGCCGGTATACCTGCATCGAATCAACAGACAGCAGTTCAACTCCGGCGATCCGTCTAGCGATTTCCAGTGCACACGCGGATTTCCCGGACGCAGTCGGCCCTACAAGCACGATGGGCCGCTCGCACAATCCTTCGCGAGTAGTCAGGAGGCGACCACCGGTATTCGCGTTCGATGTTTGGGTGGCGCAGTCACTTCAACTAACTCCCCTATGAGATTGAACGTTCGAGCGGCGGTTACGTTCACCTGGGCATAGGAACCAGCCCTGATTGGTTGATTCGCTGGGAAGTGGATCAGACGATTGTGACGCGTTCGTCCTGTCAGCATGTTCGGGTCGCGCTTTGAGCGGCCCTCCACAATGACCTCTTCGTGCTGCCCAATTCTGGACTCGTTTCCCAGTCGACTGGAACGCTCAATAACTTTGCGTAAGCGTTCCATACGCGTCGACGCAACCGAAGAAGCTACGTATTTGTCAACAAGTTCTGCGGCTTGAGTTCCTGGGCGCGGGGAATAAACAAAGGTGTAAGCGTTATCAAATCTCGCTTCGGCCGCGACCTCTAACGTTTTCTCAAAGTCACTGTCGCTCTCCCCCGGAAACCCGACAATGATGTCGGTGCTAAGAGCTAGATCGGCAATTTCGAGCCGAGCGGCGTGAACCTTTGCCAGGTAACGGTCCGCTGTGTAGCCACGGTGCATGGCTGATAGGACCTCGTCGCTTCCTGATTGAAGAGGAAGGTGCAGGTGCTCACATATTTCGGCTACTTCTGCCATCGCTGTGATGGTTTCGGGGCGTAAGTCCTTCGGGTGTGGGCTGGTGTAGCGAACTCGACGAATCCCTTCTACTCCTGAGACAGAGCGAAGTAGATCGGAGAAAAGCGGGCGAGCTGTGTGGCTTCCGGCGACCCAAACTTTCCCCGCTAGATCTTCAGCGCCTGGAGGCAATTCACCGCCCCGAAGTTTGCGCGTGAGATCTCGACCGTAGCTATTCACGTTCTGCCCCAAAAGAGTGACCTCGGTGATACCGGAAGCCGCTAACTCTTCAACTTCTGTAACAAGCTCATTGTACGGGCGAGAGATTTCTCGGCCGCGGACCGCTGGCACGATGCAAAAAGCGCACGAATTGTCGCATCCGATCTGAATAGTTACCCAGGCGGCATGGCTGGCATCTCGTTTGACGGGAAGTGCTGAAGGAAAGGCTTCCGACTCTTCAATTATTTCGGTTATTGGGCCACTGACGCGAGCCTCGGCCAACAATCCAGTCGCTCGCGCGACGTTGTGAGTACCGAAAACAACATCGACGTGAGGGGCTTTATCTTGAATAATTTCACGATCTTTTTGAGCGAGACATCCTCCAACTGCGATCTGAAGGTCAGGGCGTTCCTCCTTTAACTTCTTCAGGTTTCCCAATTGTCCGTAGAGTTTGTTGTCCGCATTTTCTCGAATGCAGCATGTGTTCAGAACAATGACGTCGGCATCGTCGAAAGAGTCGGTTTGCTCCAAACCGTCCATTTCAAGCAGGCCCGCTATGCGTTCGGAATCATGTTCGTTCATCTGGCACCCGTAGGTGCGGACCACATACTTTCCACTCACGCTCAACAGGGTATTGGGCATTGGAGGTAGTCATCGAGTTGAATCTCACTGTGAGCAATTCGATTGACGGCAGGCGGCCATGGGCAGAAGAAGTTCCCGAAGGACGTTTGATTAACCGCGGGCACCCTGCAGGCGACCTTCTGGAAGCTTACGACTGGACGGTATTGCGCCGAGGCGTTGGCGGGCTCTTGCTGGAATGCCGTCTTCCAGAGACTTGTCTCGATCCCCAAAGACAATTGTTTGGTGGGTTTACTGGCGCGTACGTAGACCTCGTCGCGCTCTACGCGTCAAGGACCGATGCAAACCCTCCAGCGGGGTTCCAATCCACAATAAATATGCGTGTTGACTACTTCGAACCGATTTGTGAAGGCACGTTCAACATCGAGGGCCGTGTATTGAATCGGCGGGGCAAAAATCGTCTTATTTCAGTTCAGATCCGCCAGAGTGAAACCACTGCGGTGTACGGCTTAGTGACCCTGCGCGATACCGGGGAATGAGAGCGATCAGCGACTCTGTCCCCGAAACACGATTTGAAGAACGGACCGAAATTATCGTTGGGTGAAAGCGAAGTGATCTGCCATGTTGTCTCGAATGTAGGACATGTGTCCTAAATATTGCTTCATTGTCCCGTTGTAGTTGCCATCCTGTCGCCGATTCTCTGCTCCTTCGAAGTTGTAATAACCCGGGGTGCAGTCCTGGTTTCGGCTCGTTTTCCCTCGGTGAGCAATGACTTCTTGAACCCACCACTCTTCTGCGTCGGTGTTGCAATCCAGGCTGTGAATACCGTTGTGGCGCACAAAGTCGATGCACTCAGCAATGTGTTCACCCTGACTATTGAGAACATCGGTCAGGTTGAACGCAAAGAACGCTTGGTATCCACCCATGATGAAAAGGTTTGGGTAGCCCTGGGAGTGAATCCCCACCAGCGTTCGTATTCCATCAACGTATTTCTCGTTGAGTTCCTGACCAGCTTCGCCCTCGATTCGGTTATAAATCCCGGTCTGTTGGACTTCGAATCCGGTGGCGTAAATGAGCACGTCGACCTCGTACTGCGTCCCGTCGAATACCGGGCCCGCTTCATTAATTTTGGTGATCCCTTCCCCCTTAGTATCGACGAGCGTGACTGTGGGGAGATTGAAGGTCGGCAGATATTCATTGTGGAAGCAGGGCCGCTTGCACATCAACATGTACCAAGGCTTTAACGACTCTGCGGTCTCGGGATCTTCAATTACTTCATCAATCCGTGTGTGGATCCGCATCATCGCATCGATGTTGGCGTTTTCTTGGCGTCGAATCTTTTCCTCGCGCGACAACGCTGCCCTACGTGCCTTTACCGCGTCTGAGAGTTCTGGTCCTTGGATAGCTCGAGTGCGTCGCTCAGATTGCCAGCCCGGCTCCAACGTCGCAGCCCACTCAGGGTCGGTTTCCCAATCGTCGCGCACGTCGATCGATGACGGAGTTCGCTGAAAAACAATTAGCTCCTTTGCAGCTTTACCTAATTGCGGTATCGCTTGAACGGCACTCGCGCCTGTTCCGATTATGCCAACACGTTTGTCTCGCAAACCTTCAAGTTCCGAACCCGTGTATTCGTAATCCCATCGAGATGTGTGAAACGAATGGCCAGCGAACCGTTCGATCCCGTCGATCTTTGCAAGTTTTGGTTTTGAGAGAGTGCCATTTGCGCAAACCACAAATTGGGCCCGAATGGTGTCACCGCGGTCGGTCCCCACATGCCACATCTCTGTGGTCTCATCCCAAATCGTTGAGGTCACTGTTGTGCCGAAAACGGCGAGTTCATAAAGATTGAAACGTTCAGCTATCTTTTTGCAGTATTGAAAAATTTCCTCGCCGCCAGCGTAGTGACGGCTCGGCACATACCCCGTCTCGTCGAGAAGTGGCAAATAGTCGTAGGCCACAACATCGCACGCAACTCCCGGGTAGCGATTCCAGTACCAAGTGCCTCCCACGTCGGCCCCGCGTTCAACAATCCTGATGCTCTCGACACCTTTCTCTTTGAGCCGAGCCGACGTCAGCAGCGCTGAGAACCCGCCGCCGATGAAGAGAACCTCTACCGAATCGTCGATCACTTCTCGCTCAGCGACTTCGTCCCCGTGCGGATCTACGGCGTACTTCGCTAAATCGCCAGTCAAGTCTGACGTGTAGCCGTCTGTGCCTGGCGGTCGATAACCAAGCCGCAAGTCACGTTCGACAGCATATTTGTCCTTGATGTTGTCGTAGTAGTCCTGAGGTGGACGTGCTTGCGCCTCTCGTGTGTAGTCAAAGTTAAAGACGTTCTGCGGCTTTTCCTGCTTCTCAGTCATCACCCTCATCCCCGAATGAACGTTGGAACACGTTCAAACCTACAACGCTTGCAGATTAGGCCGCGGGTTTCAGTAAAGGGGATTCAGGGGGTTAAGACAAAACACCGCCATCGTTAAGCTGAAGGAGCAATCTTCAGAAATTGCCGGAAATGAGTTCGTGATTAACTAATCCTCGACGACTTCTACAACTTCATTTTCGTCGTTGGCCACTGCGTCATCGGTTGGCGAATCACCCATACCGAGTTGTGACCTTATCCGACCGTCAATCTCGACCATGATCTCAGGGTTCGCTGTCAAGAATTGTTTAGCGTTCTCTCTGCCTTGGCCCAACTGTTCACCTTCGTAGGTGTACCAAGCACCAGATTTTTTGACGATGCCTTGCTCCACACCGACATCTACCAGTGACCCTTCACGGCTGATTCCCTTGCCATACATAATGTCGAATTCAGCCTGTCGAAATGGAGGTGCGACCTTGTTTTTGACGACTTTGATACGAGTACGGCTGCCCGTGACTTCGCCATCAGATTTGATGGCTTCTATTCGACGGATATCTATACGAACCGAAGAGTAGAACTTGAGGGCTCGACCGCCAGGCGTTGTTTCGGGACTGCCGAACATAACGCCAATCTTTTCTCGTAACTGGTTGATGAAGATGACGATAGTTTTGGTTTTGCTCAGATTGGCGGTGAGTTTTCGTAACGCTTGCGACATCAATCGAGCTTGTAAACCGACATGGGTATCGCCCATTTCGCCTTCGATTTCGGCTCTTGGGGTAAGCGCTGCGACTGAGTCGATAACGACGACATCAATGGCTCCCGAACGAATCAACATGTCCGTAATTTCAAGAGCTTGCTCACCAGTGTCAGGCTGGGAAATAAGTAGTTCATCTACATCAACACCAATGTTCTTGGCGTAATCCGGATCCATGGCATGCTCAGCATCTACATAAGCGCAGATTCCCCCTGTGCGCTGGGCTTCCGCCACGACGTGCATCGCCAGGGTTGACTTTCCCGATGCCTCAGGACCGTAAACCTCAACAACTCGCCCTCGCGGAAGACCCCCAATGCCAAGAGCCACGTCGATTGCCAAACTGCCTGATGACACAGCTTCAACTTTCATTTGGCCGCGCTCACCCATTTTCATGACAGCGCCTTCGCCAAATTGACGCTCAATCTGCGCCAGTGCCATATCGAGTGCCTTTTCTCGTTCCACGCTGCTGTCCTCCTCGGACGTATCTTTGACTTCAGGAGAAGCCAGGCCAGTGATCGAGCAAATGTCTTACCCAGTTGGTGGAAACCGTACAAATAGGGTCGGACCCTGAAACCGAACAGACATTGTCACGGTATACCCGAACACTTGTTCGGTCAAGGATCGAACAAACGTTCTTCCTGGAGCGTAGGTGCGGCACAAACCCGAAGAAACCGCGAGACTCTCAGAATGACCAACCACTTAGCTGATGAAGATTTCGAACTCCTTCAAATTGAGCGCACTGATGGGGTGGCCTTCGTCACCATCGAAGCTCCACCTATCAACGTGATGACGCCATCGCTATTTCGCGAGTTGGCAAAGTTCAGTGCTCAGGTCGCCGAAGATGACTCCGTTCGAGTTGTTGTACTGCGCAGCAACGACCCGGACTTTTTTATTGCCCATTTCGATGTTTCTGCGATTCTTAGTTTCCCAACTGATGGTCCTGCGCAACGGCCATCGGAAATCGGTGGGTTCCATTTGATGTGTGAGACCTATAGGAAGATGCCAAAAGCAACGATTGTGGAAATTGGCGGTCGCGTGGGCGGTGGAGGCAGCGAGCTTTCCATGTCGTGTGATATGCGGTTCGGGGCAATAGGTAAAACCGTCGTCAATCAAATGGAAGTTCCCCTTGGAATCCTCCCCGGGGGCACAGGAACTCAGCGGTTACCGCGTCTAGTCGGCCGAGGTCGCGCCATGGAAATTATCCTGGGAGGCGTTGACATTGACGCGAAGACTGCCGAAGAGTGGGGCTATCTGAATCGAGCCTTACCACCTGAAGAGCTTCGGCCCTTTGTCACCGATCTTGCTTTCCGGATTGCCGCTTTCCCACCACAAGCGGTGGCTTTAGCGAAGGAGGCAGTGAACAACGCTGACACTTTGCCGTTGAGAGACGGCTTGCTAGAGGAGCAGTACCTATTCCAAAAACTTTTACGCACTGATGAGGCGGAGCCAGCGATGCGGAATTTTTTGGAGATTGGCGGACAGACCCGTGACGGAGAGACTCGAATGGGACAGCTGGCACGAGAAATTGGTGCTTCTTGAGTTCACCAGCTAGTCGGCTGTCAAATTCCGAGTAGGCAATTTGAGCCTGATCTGGGAAGTGTCATCTAAATTCTGGGGCTACCTGTTCGATGAAAAGATCCATCGACTCTTTTTTTCGTTTCAAGGGCCCAAATGTGAAGTCCGGAACAATTAGTTCGTCAAGTCCGACTTCGCGGTATTGTCCCACAATGTCGACCACCTCTGCGGGTGTACCGACAATGGTTGCTCGCCCGAAGTCTTGGTCTCGAAACCGAGAGATTTTCTCTTCGTCTTCAGAAATAAACATGAGGGCGCAGGCGGACCGCTGAATACTGCTCGGGTCGCGTCCGACGTCCTCACAATGGGCATCCAACACACCGCACAATTCTTCGATGTCGCTTGGCATTCCCCAGTAATTCCATTCATCTGCGTGCATGGCAGCGGTGCGTAAAGTCCGCTTGCGCCCGCCCCCTCCGATAAGGAGCGGCACTTTGGCTTGTATCGGTTTCGGGTCCAACGGGGCGTCGGTCAACGTGTAGTGCGTTCCTTGATACTCAGTGCGAACATTGGCAAGAAGCGACGTAATGATCTCTACGGCCTCGTCGAGCCGATCAAGTCGCCCTTTAAGCGTTGAGAAATCAAAACCGTATTTCTCGTGTTCGTTTTCTTGCCATCCAGCTCCGATACCCAGAACGACACGTCCACCAGATATGTGATCGATGGTTGTCGCAATCTTGGCGGTAAGGGCCGGATTACGGTAGGTGTTACCTGCAACTAGGGGACCGATGCGAACTCGGGGCACCGACGCAGCTACAGCGGCCAGCACGGACCATGCTTCGTGAATTGGTTGATCGACGTTCTCTTCGTTGGGCATGAAATGGTCGGCGTACCAGATGCCATCCCATCCGGTGGCCTCGGCGTAGCGGCACCCTTCAAGGGTGTCTTCCCATGATTGCCCATTACCTGTCCAGAAGCTGAAGCGCATGCAAACAGCCTGTCAGAAGTGAGGGCGATTTACTTATTCGAACTGGGGCAGAAGCGACAGGCGGTTAACGGTCGTGTGGGTGGGGCCTCCGGCCCCAAGGACACTCTGAACTAATTCCAGCTCAGTGACTACGAAAGAGCCCGATACGGGTGTGCCCTCTAATTCTGCTCTGTTCGCGTCCTTAAGGCGTCCCAGTGTGAGGTGACCGACGAAAGAGAACGGATTCTTAAGCGATTCGTGAGGTTCCATCGACTTCTGTACTTGATGGGCTAGATCCGTTAGGCCGCCGATGGGTACCACCAAATTGTTTTTACCGAGCCGAGAAATCCGTGGGCCGAGCAGGGCGGTTGATGACTTCGCCCTTATTTGCAAAAAGTTTTTCTCAATCACTTCAATGTCGCAGTGTCCGAAGAACTGAAAGGTGACATGCCAACGATCCGGATTGGTCCACCTGACCTCTGGCTGCGACCGATTTAAACCTCGAAGCTCGACGACCACCTGCGCTGGAATGGGCGCCGATATGAATGCTCTTACCACTACTACTAGCGCCGTCCTTCGAGGTGGAGCCTCAGTATGTTGAGAAGGGAGATGACACTGAACTGCCGGATTCGTTCCAAATCACCGGGGAGGCTCACTTGCTCCACCGTTTCAAATCCCTCCATAGATATGGCTAACCAAGCCGTACCAAAGGGCTGAGTTTTTGAGCCTCGGGCAGGATCTTCAATCGCAGTGGTCGCAATTCCTACATCGGAGACGAGAATTCCGCGTGCCACTCGAGCTAATTGGAGGGCAGCTTCCTCAGGTTCCACAGCCGTGGGATCTCCGCGCAATAGGTACGACAAGATGCCTGGTCCTCGAGCAACGACACCTCCTGAAAAGGCTTGAGTCCCTGCTCGAGCTGTCGCTAGACGGTGAGCCATGAACCCTGCGGTCGTCGTCTCAATTACTCCTAGCTGTAACCCTCTCTCGGCCAATAAACACAGAACTATGGATTCCATGTTGTCGTCGTCCACTGCGAATACCAGGTCGCCAAGCAGTGCTCTTAGATTCTTCTCTTCAGCGTCAAGCATCACCGTTGCTTCAGGCGAGTTCGGTGCTTTCGCAGTGATGCGAACCTTGATTCCTTCAATTCCGCTAGCCAAAAAAGCGAGGGTTGGGTTACCAGAAGCTTCTAATTCGTCGATTCGTTGACCAAGGAGTTCCGCTAACCCTGATTCGCTTTGCCCCCAAGTTCGCAACACTCTGCTCTCAATGACTGAAGTAACTCCGGCGCGTCGCTGAAGATCTGGAATCACCGTTCCCAACATCATTTCTTTCATCTCGTATGGAACACCGGGAACGGCATAGATAACTTTTTGATTGCCATCTTCTGTCGGAACAGGCACGACAAGTCCCGGTGCAGTGCCTGGTTGCTGAGGAATGGGCAGCGCGCCTTCGGGGACCATCGCCTGCCGCAGGTTGTTTTGTGGCATCTCCCGTCCGCGACTTTTGAACATCGTCCGAATGCGTTCGGCAATCGTTTCGTCGAGCACAAGTTCAGATCCGACCAAGCCAGCAATTACGTCTCTAGTTATGTCGTCTTGAGTTGGGCCAAGGCCACCGCACATGACGACCGCGTCGCTGCGTTCTAACCCCAGACGGACGGCGCTTTCGATCCGATTCCAGTTGTCACCAACTTTGGTCTGGTAGTGACTATCGATACCCGCCAGAGCCAGCTGTTCTCCTATCCATGAGGAATTGGTGTCCACAATCTGTCCGAGCAACAACTCGGTACCAACAGCAATAACTTCGCACTTCATGCCATGACCCTATTGCGCCTCAACGCGCGTCGTGCGAGGTTGAGCGCTTTCAGAGATCTCCATGTTGTTGGGTCCGTGACAGCTTCCTAGCTCCGAGCAGGTAGGTGATACCGGTCTGGACGGTGAGTACCAGAGCCAACCACAACATGATGGTTGCAACCCAATGTGCAGAATGCGCGATTGGGGGGATCACTGCGAAACCGATTGCCCAGAGCTGAACGAACGTTTTCCACTTTGCGACCCGTGTTGCTGGAACGCTGATTCCCCTGCGTCCTGCATGTGATCGGTACGCACTAATTGCTAGCTCTCGAGCGGCGATCAGGGCGACTGGAGCCCAGTGAAATTGTCCGTTAGCTACCAGAGCGAACATTCCTCCAAGAACGAGAACTTTGTCGGCCAGAGGATCTAAAAATGCCCCCGACCGCGTGACGCCTTGTTTACGGGCCAACCAGCCATCCACAAAATCCGACATACCGATGACGAAACCGACAACGAAGGTGACCCAAGCCGGGTCACGCGTCGCGACAAGCAACACAAAAACTGGTGTAGCGAGAATACGAGCCACCGTTACGAAGTTCGCCGGGGTTGCCAGCGCGGTAGGTCCATATGTCGGGAAGTCGTCGTCGCTGGATTCCTTCATTGGTCAATTTCCGCTAATTCGGCCTCGACATCAAGACCATCGGACCGCGTCACAAGCACATTGTAAATACCCGCTGCTTGCAGGGCTTGGGGAACCTTAACGACACCGTCGATCTCCGGAGCTTCTCGGTGGGACCGAGCTACACCGGGCGTATCAACCAGGACGTCGATACGCGACCCCACGAGTTGATCGCGTCGGGTAGCTGTAATCGTGTCTTGTAGCTCACTCAGTTCAATATGGCGTTCAGACATCAACTCTGTGGGCACCTCGTTAGGTAACCCTGCCGCGTAAGTGCCATCTTCGCGGGAATAGGTAAACAGGCCACACCAATCCAGCTGGGCTTCATGCATCCAAGCCAGAAGTTCAGCCTGATCATCTTCAGTTTCTCCGGGGTACCCAACGATGAAATTTGATCTAAATGTCGCGTCAGGTGAGGCGCGGCGAATTTCAGCGATGCGGTTTAAGAACCTTTCGCCGTCCCCCCACCTTCGCATCCTACGCAGGTGCGTTTTAGCTACGTGTTGCAATGACAGATCAAAATATGGCACCCCAGTAGATAAGACGGCCTCCACTAGTTCATCGGTCAGATCAGATGGGTAGAGATAGAGCAGTCGGACCCGGTCGACTCGATTCGCCACAGCATTTACAAGCGAGACGATGGAGCCACGGTGACCGTGGTCCGATCCGAAGCTAGCGAGATCCTGGGCAACTAACACAATTTCGCGAGCCCCAAGTTCGTCAATTTCTCGCAGTATTGAATCAACCTCGCGACTGTTTTGCGGTCCCCGGAAAGAGGGTATGGCGCAGAAACCACATCTTCGGTCGCAACCTTCCGCAATCTTGACGTAAGCCCACGGAAGATCGGATGCGGGGCGTCGCAGGTTAAGCAAGTCGAATTTGGGGACAGGGGCTTCTGCAATGACGCTAAGACCTGGAGGTTTGCGAGTGAAATTAACGGGAACTCCGAATCCGGCAACGCGGTCAACCTCAGGTAGGGCCTCCGCCAATTCGTCGCCGTAGCGTTCAGCCATACAACCCGTCACCACGATTCGAGCTCCAGGCATCCGTTCTTGCTCTAAGGCGAGAACTGCGTTTATGGACTCTTCTCTCGCCTCTTCGATGAAGGCGCAGGTGTTTACGACCACAAGGTCAGCAGAAGCAACGTCGTTGGTTGAAACCAGACCCTCATCGAGGAGGGTGCCCGCGATCTTGTCAGAATCAACCTGATTCTTGGGACACCCCAACGTGTGAAGATGAAAATGTTGCTGAGGCTCCGACATCGTGATCCCAGGGTACGGCCGCGAACGCTAGTCGGCGATCTCGGATACACCAGTATCATTGCGTCATGGCTGTCGCCAACTCTGCGGTCAATCAGACATCGGCCAAGGAACGCACTCAATTCATCATCGAAGGTATGACCTGCACCGCGTGCGCCGCTCGGATTGAAACTGCGTTGTCGGATGTGGAAGGTGTGCTCGACGCTCGGGTGAACTTCGCCACTGCCACCTCGCTCATCTGGCATAACGAAACGGTCGATCGGGCTGCGATGCGTGAACTAGTCGCAAGTCTGGGCTTCCGAGCCGTGGAAAATGGGAACCGCGCAGAGATCCAAGCGATGACGGAGGCGACCCTTGCGCGGCGAACGGTCCCAGCCTTAGCTATCGCTTTCGTTGCTATGGCCACCATGTTTTTCGGGTTCCCTGGCAGCGACTGGGCTATCGCTGCGCTTTCAACTGTCAGCGTTTGGTGGGCTGGATGGACCTTCCACTACTCCGCTCGCCTTCAAATCTTGCAACGTTCCCTTGCAATGGACACCCTGGTGTCACTCGGAACGCTCGCAGCTTGGTCATGGTCAGTTGTGGTGTTGGTGTCGGGCGCGGATCGCACCCTTCACTTTGAGGGAGCCACAGCGATAGTGGCCTTCGTGTTGCTCGGCAAATGGTGGGAAGCCAGAGCGATGCGGACTTCAGGTGATTCGTTGCGCGCTCTCGCGGATATTGCTCCAAGCAAAGTACATCTAGGCGATGGCCGCGCGCTCCCTGTCGAGGATCTGGAGGTGGGAATGAAATTTATTGTCGCCCCCGGAGAGCGCGTCGCCACCGATGGTCGAGTCGTCGAAGGGATATCAGAGGTAGACGCATCTCAAACGAGCGGGGAGTCTTCCCCAGTAGAAGTAGCTCCCGGCGCGATCATTGCCGGCGGAGTTCTCAACGGCGCTGGAGCTTTAGTGGTTGAGGCGACCGCTGTAGGCGAAGATACCGAGATAGCTCGAGTGGCAAGACTCGTGGAGGACGCCCAAGCTGGCCAGGCTCCCATCCAACGTCTCGCTGATCGCCTCGCATCAATTTTCGTGCCCATCGTGGTCCTTCTTGCCGTCGGCACATTGGTGGTTCGCCTGATACTTGGACACGACTTGAGTGACGCCCTAACAGCCGCTATCGCCGTGTTGATTGTCTCTTGCCCATGTTCTCTTGGCTTGGCGACTCCTCTGGCAGTGCTTGTGGGAACTGGCCGCGCCGCCCAGCTGGGAGTAATCGTCGCTGGAGCTCACGTCTTAGACTCCACTCGTAGCGTTGACACAGTGGTTTTCGACAAAACAGGCACGCTTACCCGAGGAAAGCCCACCGTGGTCAAAGTGACCGCTCTGAACAACAACAGCGAGTTTCTTCTGTCGCTTGCGGGATCTCTCGAGTCAAGGTCGGAGCACCCCATAGCCCGGGCATTCTCACAGTTTTCTGATGAAACCGCTTCCGTTAGCGACTTCCTCAATCACCCCGGCCAAGGAATCACCGGCACGGTCAACGGGGTGGAAATGAGAGTCGGTAAGAGATCACTATTCGAAGAGGTTCCGGCCAGTCTCAAAGAGCCCGACGTCTCAGGCACCCGGATTTTCCTTGGTCGCGGACCCGTAGCCGAAGCCGCGGTTTCCGTCACAGACGAGATTCGACCAACGAGCGCCGCTGCGATTTCTTCGCTCCGCGATCTCGAACTTGAGGTGGTTTTACTTTCAGGCGATAGCTGCGAAGTGGCCGAGAAAGTCGCACGAGCTATCGGCATCGACAACGTCATTGCAGAGGTGCTACCTGAACAAAAGCGGGATCACGTAGCGGCAATGCAGGCCAACGGGCAATGCGTGGCGATGGTCGGCGATGGAATTAACGACACCCCTGCTTTGGCGGTCGCCGATCTCGGTATCGCTATGCAGTCAGGGACGGACGCCGCAAGGAACACCGCCGATCTGACGATCATGAGTAACGATCCCCGCGCTGTGGCTGACGGCATCGCTTTGTCGCGTAAAACTTTGCGGGTAATAAAGGTCAACCTCATGTGGGCTTTTTCCTATAACGCGGTTGCACTGCCCCTCGCCATCATTGGCTCTTTAGCTCCTACACAAGCTGCTATCGCAATGGCACTCTCGTCATTCCTCGTTGTGACAAACAGCCTTCGCCTTCGTAGGTTCCGCAGTCTCTCCACCAATTGATCTCACTTATGGTTTCTGCTTGACGCAGACATCGGTAACCCACTCCGGTCATCTGCTGCTTACTTCCGAGGCCAATCAGCCGTAGTCTCAAGTTCGTGACTGGCTCCGCTCGTCGTGTCCTTAACGAATCAGAGATCCTCTCTCGATTGCGAAGCAAGCGTGGCGCGCCCGGATATAGGGCGATGTTTAGTTCGTGGCTCGGCGGAGTCATCACTGACCCGGCCTTAATGCAGGTACCACTTGATGACCATTTAGTGCACCGAGGCCATGGAGTTTTCGATACCTGCACGCTTAGTTCTGGCCGGCTCTACCGATTAGGCATACATATTGACCGTCTGCTACGCAGCGCTGAGTTAGCGCGAATAGACCATCCCTGGAACAAAGATGACTTGATCGAAATGGTCGTTGATACTGCGAGTGCCGCAGGGATCCGAGATGGCGCAGTTCGTTATTGGATGAGTGTTGGACCCGGCGGCTTTTCACCAAGTCCTAAAGAGTGCCCTGAGGCATGCTTCTATTGCATAATTTTCGACCCGGCCCCCCTTGGTGCCGAGGGACTGGACCCCATGCGCACCGGCATTCCCGAGGCCACTGTGCTGGATACGCCGATGAAACCGCCTCTGCTGGCGACAATTAAGTCAAACAACTACCTACTCAATGTGCTCGCCCACATGGAAGCAGTCGATCGCGGCGGAACCTTCGGGGTCCTCGTCGATGACGAGGGATACGTCGCAGAATCCTGTGTGCTGAATACCGCTTTCGTTACCGATGACGGGACTCTTCGCACTCCACCATTTGGGGGAATTTTGCCTGGCACGACTATCCGCCGAGTAATGGCCCTGGCTTCGGGAGAACTCACGAGGGA
>ERZ651768.1076-NODE-1076-length-20210-cov-3.956936_pt1 | contig 20210 bp, 21 predicted proteins | sample MGYA00514754_ERZ651768 | MGnify/ENA metagenome assembly ERZ651768
TAATTATGTTTAAGTGCGTCGCAGTTGATTCTAGCTCTAGCGCCTAAAATCACGTATAAGTCTCGTTTATATCAGGCTCTGGTGAATAATTCTCAAATTTAGTATAACGACCAATAAAGGTAAGCAGAAATTCTCCGGTAGGCCCATTTCTTTGTTTAGCTATTTTAATATCAGCAATCCCTTTTCTAGGCGTATCTGGGTTATATTCTTCTTCTCTAAACAAAAAAACAATTAAATCTGCGTCCTGTTCAATCGCGCCAGATTCACGAAGATCTGACAGAATCGGTCTTTTATCAGTTCTTGAATCTACAGCACGATTTAACTGTGACAATGCAATGATTGGTATCTTAAGCTCCTTTGCAAGAGCTTTAAGTGAGCGTGATATCTCAGAGATTTCAGTGGCACGATTTTCCTTGCTTCCGCTGACATGCATCAATTGTATATAATCAAGAATAATCAAACCTAAACCATGTTCACGCTTAAGACGCCTTGCCCTTGCTCGAACCTCAATAGGTGTCATAGCTGGGGTATCATCAATAAATAGCGGTGCATCAGACATTAATTGAACAGCAGTATTGATTCTTAACCAATCTTCATCATGAAAATTTCCAGTTCGTAAATGAGACGAATCAACTCGACCTAATGAGGAAATCATGCGAAACATGAGCTGCTCAGAAGACATTTCCATGGAAAAAATTGCTGTAGGTATTTTTGACCCAATAGCCGCATTCTCTGCAATATTAACTGCCAAAGTTGTTTTTCCCATGGAAGGTCTTCCTGCAATAATGATTAAATCTTGATTTTGTAATCCGGCGGTATACTTATCAAGATTCCTGTAGCCTGTCGGGATACCAGTAATATCACCTTCTGACTCATGTAATACCTCTATTCTTTTCATGGCATCTGGTAGTATATTTTTCACTGACTTAAAGCCAGATTCACTCCTTGAGCCTCTCTCTGAAATCTCAAAAACTAATCTTTGTGCTTCATCCAATAACTCTTCCGGACCACGTCCATCAGCAGAATAAGCTCCTCCACTGATTGCATTGCCGGCACTAATAAGAGCGCGTAGCGTAGAACGCTCTCTCAGAATTTTTGAGTAGGCTACAATATTTGCGGCTCCGGGAGTTTCATTAGTCAAGAGAGCTAAATATTCAAGTCCTCCCGCATCCTCTAGATTACCCTCTTTATTAAGATCTTCTGAGACTGTTACCACATCACACGGATGGCCGTTTTGATTTAATTTTGATATCACAGAAAAAATAATTTGGTGATCTTTTCTATAAAAATCAGATTCAACTATAAGATCAGAGATTTTTTCCCATGCTACTTTATCAATCATTAAACCGCCAAGAATAGATTGCTCTGCTTCGACTGAATTGGGCGGTATTTTTAGGTTCTGTTGAACAGACTCAATCCTTGAATCACCATCCATTACTCGAACCATTAATGTTACCTCTTAATTAAAAATATAATATTTATTTTTACTGATCAGGTACTACAATTATTTTTATTTCCACATCTATGTCAGCGTGTAGATGTACATCAATATTAAATTCACCAATCTCTTGTATTGGTCCGTCAGGCATTCGAATTTCGCTTTTTGAAATTTCGACACCAACTTTCTCGAATCCATTTGTAATATCCACAGGACCAACAGATCCATACAACTTCCCTTCGGTAGTAACATTTGCTGGAATTATAAGTTCCATACCCTTAATTAATTCAGCACGACTTTTTGCATTTGATAATTCTTGGGCTGCTTGTTTTTCTAATTCGTCACGTCGTAATTCTATTTCCTTAATATTTACAGGTGTAGCTAAAGCAGCTTTACCAGATGGAATAAGATAATTACGACCGTAACCAGATTTTACAGTGACCAAATCTCCTACAGCCCCTAAATTTTCAACTTTATCCAAGAGAATGACATTCATTTAATTAACCTTACAATCTTATTGTATAAAATAAAATGATTAATTTATCTATCTCTTTTTGATACGTGATCGATAATTAAACCAGGCATCAGTGTATCCTATTAAAGCAAATAAAATTATTGCAATCGCATTTAGCAAGGGAATCATTATATATAACACAATCAATAACATTAGAGGAATTGAGTTATTTTCATAAAACCAATGCAATATAGATAATCCCTGTAACCAAAAAACCATAAATGCAATCACTGCAATGTTTTGCAGCCATGCTGAATTTGTAAAAAACATTAATAAAGAAACAATTGCCGCTAATGTTGCCAAAACGCGACCTAAATTTAGATCACAAAATCTATCATGTAGTTTTTTATCATTTGATAATGAATTTTTAGCAGCGTTACCTAAAACCAAAACCAATGAATATATCGACCAAGTTGTTAAAACTACCAGAATTGTCATTTGAGCTGCCAAAGCATCTTGCTGTAATTGTAATATTTCAGATTGTTGAACAAAGCCGCTATTTTCAAAAATATTACTTACATTTCTTATCACCTCATTCCAATATGGAATCGGATCGCCTAATACAATAAAAAAACCGAGAATAGCCAAGACAGCAATTATGACGGATATCTGAAGAGTTAACGCAAGTGATTGTGTGCGATTTAATACTATAGCGTATAGAGAAATAGGTACCCAAGAAACTATAATATTTAGAAAAATCTCAGTAATAGTAACGTCAGTAATTATTCCTAGAAAAAAGTAGCCTACAATTGCTAATAAAACTTGAAAAAAACAAGTTGCAATAGAATTATGGAGAAGCAACAAAACCAATACTGCCCCACTAAATATTTGTGAAAAAGGCAATAATAACGTTACAAACAATCCAAGACTGCCATTCTGGGGTCTAGAGACTAACCATGCAGCAACTGATTGCATGATAACTTCGATTAATGGCTATCTGTGTATGGCAAAAGAGCAAGAAATCTTGCTCGTTTAACGGCTGTTGATAACTGCCTCTGGTAACGGGCCTTTGTACCCGTAATTCTGCTTGGTGCAATTTTTCCTGTTTCGGTTATATATCCCTTCAGGAGTTTTAAATCTTTATAATCAATCTCGCTAATATCATTAGCCGTAAAACGACAGTACTTTTTTTTGCGTGGATAACGAATCATTTTATTAGCCTCTAAATATTTTTATCTTCAGTTTCTAATTCTTCTTCAATTACAGATTTAATTTCATCTTCACCGGATTGATCCGTTTTTTTCTCTAGTTCTACTTCTAGGTCAGATGTTTCTTTTGATTTTTCTGTTAAGTCTTCTTCTGACACTACTAAATCATCTACCTGGGCTTCCTTTGTCTCTTCCTTTTGATCTAAAGAAGGCTCTATTTTTTTATCATTGTTATCATTAGTAACAATGTTACTTTTATTTTTGTCAATCACTCCAGAATCAACTTCATTCTTTTCATTACGCATTTCCTGGGTTTTAAGTTCTTTCTCTGTTTCATATTTCATATCTTCTAAAATAGGTGATGGCTCCGTTACTGCCTCCTTACAATTAAGTAAAAGGTACCTCAAAATGGCGTCATTAAAACGAAACCCGCTTACAATTTCATCTATTATAGATTTCTTGCACTCTATATTCATGAGTATGTAGTGAGCCTTATGCACTTTATTTATAGGGTAAGTAAGTTTTCTTCTTCCCCAATCTTCATTTCGATGAATTGAGCCACCGGAATCGGTAATCATCTTTTGGTAGCGCTCTACCATCGTAGGTACTTGTTCGCTCTGGTCAGGATGAACCAGAAATACAATTTCATAATATCTCATCGTATCCCCTTTCGGATAATAGCCTCCTGGTTTAAACAGTGAGGCAAGAGGTTAATATATTCTCGTAAAAAACAAACGAGGGCTAAGAATGCTACCCAAGGAGAACAAACCATGCAAGAAAAAATATTTTATTAATTTCTAAAATTAAATTAGTTAAGATTTTCTTTTAGTAGAAGTTCGTTGCCTTAGAGCCTCATAAAGGCATATTCCTGTCGCAACAGAAACATTAAGACTGGATACAGTCCCTGACATGGGTAGACTGACAATTTCATCACAACGATTTTTCGTTGTTTTTCTAAGTCCTTTATCTTCGCTACCCATTACAAATGCCAATGGACGACACAAATCGCTATCAAAAAGATTATCTTCTACTGAATCACTTGTCCCGATTAATACGACACCATAATCGCTTAACCATTCCAAAACTTTTTCAATATTTTTTACAGAGGAAAATAGCAGTGATTCTGATCCTCCAGAAGAAACTTTACTTACAGTTGGGCTAAGGCTTACCGAATCTCTCTTTGAGGTAATGACTACATCTACTCCACAAGCATTTGCCGTACGTAAACAGGCGCCAAGATTATGAGGATCTTGAATACCATCAAGGATTAAAATAAAAATTGGTGATGCGCTTTTTTCACTCAACCTAGTTTCTATAAAAGTTCGTAAAGATGATTCATCAATAAAAGATTTTCTTTTAATAACCGCTACAATTCCCTGATGATTACTCACTCCACATATTTGTGTTAACCTGCCACGATTTGCTTCTAAAATATCTATATTTCTTCTCCGCACTTCATTAATTAATGATTGGATGCGTTTATTTACAGGATGATACTCAACGTATAGTTTCCTAATCTTAATATCATTAAGTGATAATAAATGCTCCACAGCGCGAAGCCCAATGACGTAACTCATGTTTGTTGATTCTTTTCTTTCATTCTCAAACACAGGTCAATTCTCCAAAAAAATTCTTTGTTTGACATTAAATATCTATTTTCATTGCAGCACACCATCCAAATAAAATACACTAAAATACTAAAATGCCGAGATGGCGGAATTGGTAGACGCGCTAGCCTCAGGTGCTAGTGGGATAACTCCCGTGGAGGTTCAAATCCTCTTCTCGGCACCATTTAAAAAAATAATGTACTTTTATTTTCCTGTACAATATAGGTAATAATCTTAGAAAAATAGAATAAATTTACTAATGCAAGAATTTGTCGACACTTTAAACAGCGTAATCTGGAGCAATGCGTTAATTTTTTTAGCTCTTGGCGCTGGTCTTTTTTTCTCCATTCAAACACGCTTTCTTCAAGTGCGTCTCTTACGCGAGATGGTGAGATTAATTTTTTCAGGAAAAAGCTCTGAAAAAGGAATCTCAACCTTTCAGGCTTTATCAGTTTCCCTGTCCGGAAGGGTTGGTACGGGAAATATTGCTGGCGTTGCGGCAGCAATTGCTTTTGGTGGTCCAGGAGCAGTTTTTTGGATGTGGGTAGTAGCTTTTTTTGGGGCTTCTACTGCTTATGTAGAGTCAACATTAGGACAAATCTACAAAGAAGAAGATAGAGGCCAGTACCGTGGAGGACCTGCATATTATATCGAAAAAGCTATGGGAGCAAAATGGTATGCGATTTTTTTTGCCATTATAACTATCATAGCCACAGGTATGTTATTACCTGGGGTCCAAGCTAATGCCATAGGAAATGCAGCAGTTGAAGCGCTCGGAGAAGGAAGCATAATTGAGACAATAATCGGACCATTAAACACAACTACAATTACAGTTACATCAGTAATATTAGTTATTTTAGGATTTATTATTTTCGGCGGGGTAAAACGTATAGCCAATTTTACACAGGTTGTAGTTCCTTTTATGGCTCTCTCTTATGTTTCGATTGCACTTTTTACCATTGCTCTCAATATTACACGTCTACCAGAAATTATTAATCTTATTATAAGTGATGCATTCTCACCAATGGCAGGCATGGGTGCGGCAATTGGCTGGGGTGTTAAGAGAGGCGTATATTCTAATGAAGCGGGTCAGGGTACAGGAGCTCACGCTGCTGCTGCTGCAGAGGTCGAACACCCAGCGCAACAGGGAATTGTACAAGCCTTTTCAGTTTATGTTGATACTTTAATCGTGTGCTCAGCAACAGCATTTATGATTTTAATGACTCGTTCGTATAATGTATGCAGCGACGCAGCATGCAAGACAAACTTAATTATTCAAAATATTAGCCTAGATAAAGATCCAAATAGCCCAGATTTTACCCAATATGCCCTAGAGTCAGTAATCCCAGGAGTTGGGGCTCCTTTTGTGGCAATTGCATTATTCTTTTTTGCTTTTACAACGATACTTGCATACTACTATATAGCTGAAACAAATATAGCCTACTTAAGAAGATCATTAAAGGCGCCTGGTATGATGTTTATTTTAAAAGCTGTTATGTTGATATCTGTTTTTTATGGATCAGTTAAAACCGCAAGTATTGCATGGGGTTTAGGCGATATAGGAGTGGGATTAATGGGATGGTTTAATATCATTGGTATTCTAATAATTTATTTTATGGCAAAACCGTCACTAATAGCACTAAAAGATTATGAAGAACAAAGAAAAAAACATCCTATCAAATACTCATTTGACCCAATATCATTGGGCATCAAGGGTGCTGATTTTTGGGAAAAACGATATCAATCAAATCAAAAAGAAGATCTTTCTTAGTTTTGATTTTTAGATTTGTCAAAAGGATTGTGCCTTATTATGGTTTGATCTCTATCTGGACCCGTAGAAATTATATCCAAGGGTATTTCAGCGAGCTCTTCAATACGACCTAAGTAATCGAGAGCATTTTTAGGGAGATCTTGGTATTTTGTTATACCAAAAATAGATTCTGACCAGCCCGGCATAGTTTCATAAATCGGTTCACAATCTGAAAAACAATGCATCTTAAGTGGCAATCCTTTTATGGATTTCCCGTCTATTTTATACCCAATACATATTTTAACTTCCTCTAATCCATCCATAACATCCAATTTTGTAATACATAATCCAGAAATACTATTATTTATAATCGACCGTCTTAGAGCAACAGCATCAAGCCAACCGCATCTTCTAGGTCTGCCAGTGGTTGCACCAAACTCAGCACCAATTTTTGCAAGATGCTTTCCAGCGGTATTAAATAGCTCTGTGGGAAAAGGGCCCGCCCCTACTCTAGTTGTATAGGCTTTAACTACTCCCAATATATAATCTAGATCACGAGGGCCGATTCCTGACCCCGTGCTTGCTGCAGCTGCTACTGTGTTTGATGAAGTTACAAAAGGATATGTTCCATGATCAATATCCAAAAATGTACCCTGCGCTCCTTCAAATAATACATTTTTCCCTTCATCTTTTAAATCTTGTAAGACTTGGGTTATATCTGCCGTAATTGGGGTAATTATTTCAGCATCTCTTAATGCGCTATCTAAAGTTAGTGAAAAATCGACTGGGTCTTCTTTATAATATTTTGAAAGTAAAAAATTATGATAATTTATCACTTCTTTTAGTTTTTCAGAAAAATGTTCCTTATCCAACAAATCTGAAACTTTCAACGCTCTTCGTGAGGCTTTATCTGCATATGCCGGGCCTATACCTCTTCCGGTTGTTCCTATTGCAGAGGAACCACGAGCTCTTTCTCTAGCAACATCCAAAGCAACATGGGATGACAATATAAGTGGGCATGAAGCACTTATTTTTAGGCGATCAAATACAGGAATATCTGAAGCTATAAGTGTATTTGCTTCTTTAATTAATTCTTCAACTGATAGTACTACGCCATTGCCTATTAAACATTCAACTTTATCATGCATAATGCCCGATGGTATTAAATGTAAAATAGTTTTTTTACCATTAATAACTAAAGTATGCCCCGCATTATGACCACCTTGAAAACGAGTAACTGCTGAGACTTTTTCAGTAAGTAAATCAACGATCTTACCTTTTCCCTCATCGCCCCATTGAGTCCCAATGATTACAACATTCTTACTCATTAAATATATCCCAAAGTTTTTTTATCCTCTCACAAAAAATAATAATACTAAGCCAATAATCATAGAAATAAATCCTATCATTCGAAGATTATTATCACTAAATCCAGACATTCTTGTCACAAAACTTCTGAAGCCATTCGGATTAATAAATGGAATCATTCCTTCAAGAATAAGATACAAAGAGATTGCTGTAAAAATATCCTGCCACATGATGTTAATCAATTATAAGAAACTAAAAAAATACTCTCTAGAATTTTAAAGCCTATGCCAAACAGCGTGTGACAGTCTACTCAGGAACTTCTGATTTATTTAAATAACGAAAAAACTCATTATTCGGATCAATTACCATTATATCGCCAGCTCTACCTAAGGAATTTCGGTAAGCATCTATACTACGATAAAATGCATAAAATTCTGGGTCCTGATTGTATGCCGTAGCATATATATCTGCAGCAGATGCATCTCCTTCCCCACGAATAATTTGTGAGTCTTTATTAGCATCAGCAAGAATAATTGTTCTCTCTTTATCCGCTGTTGATTTTTTTTGTTCAGAAATCTCCATTCCTTCAGCTCTTCGTTCTGCAGCAATTCGAGCACGCTCTTCTCTCATTTGTTGATAAACTGAATTTCTCACATCGTCGGGGAACTCCACCTGTTTGACACGTACATCAATAAGTTCAACGCCAAGTCCCTGTGCAGCACTACTCGCAGTTGCAAGCATATCTTTAATTAATTCAGCGCGCTCAACTGAAATTGCCTCTTGAACAGATCTTTTGCCAAATTCGGTAACAATCGCATTCTTAATAATTTCTGATAGTCGATCATTTGCTAATCTCTGGCTTCCGCCTGTAGAAATATAAAATTTCACAGAATCAATAATTCTCCATTTAACAAAAAAATCAACCTGCAAAGCCAAGCGTTCTGCGGTAAATATCCGATCTGGCCGGTCGCTTATTGTTAATATGCGCTTGGGAAATTTACGGACACTTTGAATGAAAGGTATTTTTAAGTGAATTCCAGGTTCATAATCTGAACGAACAACCTCTCCAACTTGCAGTTTTATTGCTAACTCCCTTTCATTTACTGTAAATGTTGCAAGACCAAGGATGATTAGCCCGAAACCTAATAGTATGAGAATGCCAAATTTACTATTAATCATTGTCTTAATTTCCTATTTCGAATTGGACTGGGATCTTCTCCCTGAACACCCGGCTGAGTAATCATAGGAGTTGTTGAATTATCGGAAACTCTTGATCTTTCACGATCGCCAATAAGTTTATCAATTGGCAAATAAAGTAGATTTCCACTGCCTTTAGAATCAAGTATAACTTTGTTTGAATTCATATAAACTTCTTCGACAGCTTCTATATACAATCTATCTCGTGTTACACGAGGAGCTTTTTTATATTCTTTAAGTAGCGCCAAAAATCTTGATGCTTGGCCTTCAGCATCGGCAATCACTCTGTCATGATATGCTTCTGCATCCTGAAGGATTCGGGCAGCTGAACCTCGTGCGCGAGGAATTAAATCTTGTGCATATTTTTCAGCTTCTAATACAAAACGATCACTATCATTTCGCGCTTTTTGAGTATCATCAACAGCACTTTGAACAGCTTGAGGGTAATCTAATCTTTCGAGACTAATTGATGTAACTACAATACCGGCCTGATAGTCATCAAGCGTTGTTTGAAGAAGTATTTGAGTTCTTGGGGCTATCTCATCACGTCTTTCAGTAACTAACACTTCTAAGGAACTTGTGCCAACTACCTCGCGAAGAGCAGCTTCTGTTACATCTTGCAAAGTTGATTCAGGATCAACAACCTCAAAACTAAATTTAACTGGATCTGTCCGTCGATATTGCACTACCATCTGAACAAAAACATATTGCTCATCACCAGTTAATATCTCTGTACGAAAAGGAAAATTGACAATCTCATTAGTATTAACAATATCAACCCTATCTATTGGGTACGGAAAACGCCAATGTAATCCTGGTAAAGTTGTTTTAGTATAAGCTCCAAATCGCTGGACCACACCTCGTTCCGCCTCATCAATTCGGTATAACCCTGTAAAAGCCCATGCAAGCAGTATAAATATAAGTAATATGGAGCCACCAGAAGTTATTTTCATACCCTTTGGTCCCTGCTTATTACCAGCATTACCTCTAAAAATACCTGTTAATCTTTTTTGCCAAGCTTCAAACATTTGATCCAAATCTTCTGGCTGATTTCCTCTATTTTGCCAGGGATCTTTTCCATTTCCAGAATCTTTCCAAGTCATATTTTAATCTCTATATTTTTTAAGAAGCCATCAATAGTGATGCTTGTTTAATAGTATCTTCATCTATTTTTTCTTTTCTTACAAAACGTCTAAATTCATTTTTATTCATTTTAATCTCAAGCAACCAGCTTCCATCAGTAAGAATATTTTCACTAACTACCGCTCCTAAATCAAATAAATGTGCTCTTTGGCGCCCCTGTGACTGCTTAAGATTAATTGTACCATTAAACAACCTGCGTTGGAGTTTATGTTGAATTGCTTCAGTTAATAAACGAATGTCATCAGGTTGAAATGCTGATATCCAGGCAGCTCTTGTTTGTCCATTACTGTTCTTCGCTAAACCAAAGTTCCTATTAATTTTATCGATTTTATTATAAACCCTAATTTGGGGGATTTTATCTGCATCTAACAACCGTAATACAGAATTAACGTATCTTAAATGTTGCCAGTAATCCTCATCACTCGCATCAATGATATGCAAAATCAATTCCGAATATTTTATCTCCTCAAGTGTTGAGCGAAAGGCGGCAATTAATTCATGCGGTAAATCATTAATAAAACCGACAGTATCTGCAAAAATTATTGTATTATTTTTTTTAGTTTTTAAACGACGCATGGTTGTATCAAGCGTTGCGAAAAGTTGATCTGCTGTAACAGCATTTGCACGAGTTAACTTGTTAAATAGAGTAGATTTTCCTGCATTTGTATACCCAACAATAGCAACAGTTGATGTTTCTGATCGAATGCGATTCATTCTGCTCATAGATCGACGTTTATCGACCTGCCTTAATTGTTGTTTTAGTTGTTTAATTCTATTGTTAACTAGGCGTCTATCTGTTTCTAGTTGCTTTTCTCCTGGACCTCTAAGCCCAATACCTCCTTTTTGTCTTTCTAAATGAGTCCATCCACGAACAAGACGAGTAGATAAATGTCTGAGTTGTGCTAATTCCACTTGAAGTTTACCTTCAAAACTTCTTGCTCGTTGAGAAAATATATCAAGTATCAGTTCACTGCGATCCAGCATCCGGCATTTAAGCTCCCTCTCTAAATTTCTTTCCTGACTCGAATTTAATGGAGCACTGCTAATAATAATTTCAGCTTGAGTATCCTGGATCTTTTGCCTTAATTCTTGGATCTTACCTTTGCCAATCAAGTAGCGTGGATTTAACGAGCGGAGATGTATAAAAACTTCACCGACTACCTCTGCGCCTGCTGAAATGGCTAGCTGATATAATTCTTCATTATTAGTTAGATGCCTATCTCTACCTTTATATATGTGAATAAGAATTACACGTTCACCAGATTTAGGTCTTTCTAACAAAAACTTTCTTCCAAACTATTTAAAAACAGATCGATCATATTTTATTATCTTATAACTTATTTTTTATATGAGAAAATATAGTATCAAAAACATCCTCTTTAAGAGAATCGAAAGATGATAGCCCTGGTTCATTTCTCAGCCAAGTAAGTTGTCTTTTTGCTAATTGACGGGTTGCTGATTGAGTTTTGAATGTTACCTCTTCCAAGCTTATATCCCCATCAAGATGATTCCATATCTGTCTATATCCTACAGCTTGCATCGACACGCTATTAATTGATAAACCTTCCCTATCTCGCAAAAATTTTACCTCTTTAACGAATCCATGATTTAACATTTCTATAAATCTATTGTTGATTCTGTCATATAATTTCTCACGAGAATAAGGAATAAGCGCCAGTTTTATATAGTTATACTCTGGTTTCCTAACTACATTTATGTTCTTTAAGCTCGAAGGGGTTTTACCGCTTAATCTAAATATTTCTAGTGCTCTTTGTATTCTCTGACGATCATTAGGGTTGATTTGTTCTGCTGTTTCAGGGTCAATATCATGCAATATATCATGTAATTTTGGCCAGCCCTTTTCTTGAGCTTCTCGGTTTATCTGGTTTCGTACTTTACTATTTGCATCAGGTAAGTTTGATATTCCATTTATTAGTGAACGAAAATATAGCATCGTCCCACCAACTAGCATTGGTATTTCACCTTTCAAATGGATCTTATTAATAATTTTATGAGCATCAGAAACAAAGGATCCTGCAGAATAGATTTCCTCAGGATTAAGAATATTAATTAACCAATGGGGTGTTTTCTTTAGAACTGCTATACCTGGTTTTGCAGTTCCAATATCCATATGTCTATACACTTGCGCTGAATCAACACTAATAATCTCTAATGGGAAATTGGCGGCTAATTTTAAACTTACTTGGGTTTTTCCAGATGCAGTTGGTCCCATTATGCATATAACAGGTTTTTTAGATTGAATACTATTGTTCACAAAAAGATAGATTACCGGATTTGATTAAATTCTAAGTTCCATATGAAGATGGGATCTTAAGAACCTGACCAATGCGAATGTTATTATTTTTCATTTTATTGATAGAGCGTATTGCGGATATACTAACATTATAATATTGTGCTATTTCACTTAGTGTATCCCCTCGAATAATTACGTGTTTTAACTCACGATTTGGAAACATTATATCCTGTGCAAACAAGGTTCCTCTCGGAGGGTTTTGATAAAAATAATCCTTGATACCATTATGCATAGCTTTTGTAAGATTTAATTGATAATTCTTACTATTAAGCTTTTTTTCTTCGTTTGGATTAGAAATATAAGCCATTTCAACAAGTATAGATGGAATATCAGGTGATTTTAAAACAAGAAACCCCGCTTGCTGAGTTTTACTACGATGAATAGCCCCTACTTTTGCCAATTGGTTGAGCACCCTTTGTCCAATATCTAAACTAACAGAAATTACTCCATTTTTCGAAAGATCCATCAAAACTGAAGCTAGATCATCATCTTTATCAGATAAAGATATACCCCCAACAAGATCAGAAGCATTTTCTCTTCTCTCTAATCTCTTGGCCGCTTCGTCACTAGCTCCTTTTAGCGATACAGCATAAACCGATGCACCCTTAGCTCGTCTATCATTCACCGCATCAGCATGAATAGAAATAAACAGATCCGCGTTATTTTGTCGGGCTACTTCCATTCTATCTCTATGATTGACATATTTATCGCTATTACGAACCAATATAGCCCTCATACCTCTTTCTCGATTAATACGGCTAAACAAGTGACGACCTACGGATAAAGCAACATCTTTTTCTCTTATTTTGTTGCGGCCTATAGCCCCAGGATCATGGCCTCCATGACCGGGGTCAATAACAATTGTTATATATCGGGGAACTTCAACTTCATTCTTATCAGCGTAACTATTTTTAGTTTGTGTAATATTATTTTTAAACAAATCGATTACCAGACTATGGCCAACTTGATTATCTTTATTAGTCAAAAAAACTTTTGATTTTGAAATATCTTCTATATCAAGAACAACTCGAAGACCTTTGTTAGGCCGGATGCCAGTTCGAACATTTTTAATCAATCCCTTACTCAGTGACTTTTTTTGAAGGGATTGTGATAAATGAGTATTTTTTAAATCAACAACTAATCTATTTGGATTTCTCAAAAAAAACGAATTGTATATTTCCTTGTTACTTAGATCCAAAACCAGTCGCGTCTGATCTTGGTTTGACCCAATTCTTATATTTTCAAGGGTAGTTTGGGCTTGGATCGCAACTGATAGCGAACACAAAATTAATACAAATGTTAAGCGTTCCCGAAGCATTGATGAATAAATTCCTCTAATCGACAGGTCTTTTGAGGTGACATTATAGAAATATGACAAAAAAAACAAATTTTTTTTCTTCGAAATTATAGAGATACAGCTTTTACTTAATACTACTTTAAATCAAAAAAGATCACATTTAAAACTTTTTAAAATCTCGCTTCCACGTTTACTTATTGAGATTAACTGACATGCTCGACCATGAGAATAATAATTCAGTTTAATCAAGATATCAGCTTCATTCACTAGTGCAGGGAATTTTTCTGCCCATTCAATTATCATAAGACCTGAATACAAATCAGACCAACCAAGGAACTCTATCTCATTTAATGAGATAACTCTATATAAATCAATATGATATATAATCCCATCTGGAAAATCGTATGGCTCCACCAGAGTATATGTCGGGCTTGGAACAACTCCTTTATGACCAAATTCTTCCAAAATTGCACGGGCTAATGTTGTTTTCCCAACCCCTAACTCACCCTCAAGAAGAATCATCCATCCACAATATTTTTTTGGCAAAAGTTCCGCTATTTTTCTCCCTAATTTTATAGTATCTTTTTCTTTCTCTAAAATTATTGATGGGTTCATGGGTTCGCCCAAAATTTTATTTGATCCATTAAATCAGTTGCAATTGTACCCCTCTCGCCAATAAGTGCTGCAACATCGCCTGATTTTGCATGTATTGCAACGCCAATAGCAGCAGATTCAGATGAAGATAGACCCTGTGCTAAGAGCCCACCTATTATTCCTGCAAGAATATCTCCCATTCCTGGTGATGCCATCCCCGGATTACCCTCAATACATATCAATGGAATAGAATCCCTAGATGCTATTAGCGTTCCCATTCCTTTTAAAACAATATTACCTTTATACATTTTCTGTAACCGTTTCAATGATGACAGCCTATCTAACTGAACATTAGTAGTAGAATCATTCAACAAACGAGCTGCTTCTCCTGGATGTGGTGTTAAAATCCAATCTTCTCTCTGATTGGGTTTTTTCGCTAATATATTTAAACCATCAGCATCAACGACTATTGGTTGCGAAGAGGTAATTACCTTAGAAAATATTTCATTTGCCCAATCACTTTTTCCGAGACCAGGCCCGATAACAATAGTAGTAATATCTGAAAGAATTTCATCAATATCATTAGCTTTTCTTATAGGGCAAGACATTAATTCTGGTCTGGTCAAGGGAATGGAATCGCAATGCGATGGATGTGTAGCTATAGTTACGCGGCCTGCTCCACACCTAAGAGCTGCTTCTCCTGCTAAAAGAACAGCTCCTAACATACCGGGGGTTCCACCTACTATTAGTAAGTGACCAAAATCTCCTTTGTGGGCATCCCTTTCTCTAATAGGTAAAGCATTAGTTATTACTTCATTAGATATACATTCTATCTGAGGTTTGACTTCATTGTAGCAATCCCTGGGTATATCTAGATCGTCAAATTTTTTTTCGCCATAATAATTTTGTCCACGCCCCATATAACAACTCCCTGTTAGAGCGACAAAAATTATTGTCATATCAGCTCTAACAGCATTACCCATTAAAGCTCCAGTATCACTATTAATACCGGTAGGTATATCTAACGACACCACTTTTGCATCATGTTTATTTATCTTGTCAACCGCTTCAGAAAAGCTACCTTTTATTTTACGAGATAAGCCACTTCCCAAAATAGCATCTATAATAAGATCTACATCAGGATCAATAGATCCAGACCACAACCCAAACTTTCCATTATCTGCAATAAAATCTTCATATGCTTGTAGAGCATCATTTTTTAGATTTTCCGGTAATACCAATGTCGACACTGAAACATCCAAACCTTTTTCTGCGGCAAGTCTTGCAAAAACAAACCCATCTCCGGCATTATTCCCGCCTCCACAAATAACTTTCCAGTTTTTAGTGCAAGAAAATTGTTTGATCGTACGTTCTAGTGCTGCTTCGGCTGCTTTATGCATTAATAAATAACTATTTATCCCTTCTTTTTTTATAGCGGCAAGATCAATTTTCCGAGCATCTTCGTTCGAATAAATTTTTTGAGGTATTCTAGGTTCTTGTCTCATACAACGATTATACTGTTTTACGATAGGAATCTATCAAATGAATGTAATATTAAAAAAAAATAAAATAATCCCTTCTGCTCTTGTTCAAAAGATTAAATCATGGGGTAAAGAAATTGGTTTTGAACAAGTAGGTATCAGCGATATTCAACTTAAAGAAGCAGATGCTCGCCTCAAATTGTGGTTAGAAAAAAAATTTCATGGTGAAATGACTTACATGAAACAACATGGTTCAAAGAGAAGTCATCCAAAAAAATTAGTGCCGGGAACTATTAGTGTTATATCTGCAAGAATGAATTATTTACCTGAAAGAAGGGAAAAAATGGCTGAACTTTTAGATCATAAAAAAAAAGCTTATATTTCCCGATATGCCTTGGGCAGAGATTATCATAAAGTATTACGCAATAGACTAAGTATGCTAGGGAAACGTATTCAAAATTATATTGGACCATATGGATATCGTGTGTTTGTTGATAGCGCTCCAGTACTCGAAAAACCCCTAGCTGAGAAAGCAGGACTTGGTTGGATTGGCAAGCACACCAACCTCATTAATCGCAATGCTGGATCTTGGTTTTTTCTAGGTGAGTTATACACTGATTTAAAACTACCTACTGATATTCCAGAAAAAACACATTGCGGATCTTGCAAAAAATGTATTGATGTTTGCCCCACAAATGCAATAGTTGAACCATATATTCTTGATGCAAGGAGATGTATTTCATATTTAACAATAGAACACAAAACATCAATACCTGAAGAACTAAGGCCATTAATAGGTAATCGGATTTTTGGATGTGACGATTGTCAGATATTCTGTCCTTGGAATAAATTTGCCATAAAAACACAAGAAAAGGATTTTTCTCCTCGACATAAACTAAATGATTCTAATCTGATTGATTTATTTCAATGGAACAAAAAAACATGGATGAGAAACACTGAGGGAAGCGCTATCCGCCGGATTGGTTATAATCAGTGGCTAAGAAATATTGCTGTAGGCCTTGGAAATGGAGGGAGCACTCCTAATATATTGGATGCATTATGTAAAAAATTAAATCATAAATCTATCATGGTACGTGAACATGTTCGCTGGGCTATAAAACAACATCAAAAAAATAAAATTATAAAGAAAAACAAATATTATCAATCAATCTAACCTTCCCGAGTTTTGCAGCTGCAATTAAAACCAGATTTCTATCTTCATTATTAGGTTCTTGGAGATTCTCAGCATGGCGCACTTTAACATATTCGGGTTTAAATCCTTTTGCTTGTAGCTCCCTTAGAGATTCCTTTTCAAGTTCATAAAAATTTTTATTGCTTTCTTTTATTTGGGTAACAATGTTTTTTAAAAACTTATAAAACTCTGGAGCAATCAATCTCTCTCTATCAGAAAGAAACTGATTACGTGAACTCATCGCTAAACCATCGACTTCACGTTGGATAGGCCCACTCAAGATCTTAATAGGTAAATTAATATCTTTTACCAATCGTTTGACAACTAAAAGCTGTTGGTAGTCTTTTTGCCCAAAGACAGCAATGTCTGGTTGGATGATATTAAAAAATCGTATTAACACAGAAGCCACCCCATCAAAATGTCCGGGTCTATATTTCCCACACAATTTTTTTGTTAATGATGGCTCAGAAATAACTGTTGTATCTTCAGTGCCAAATGGATAAATCGTTTCAATATTTGGAGCGAATAGGATATCTACAGGAATATCGCTAAGTTTTGAAATATCTAGATCCAATGAACTTGGATACGTTTTAAAATCTTCTCTTCGATCAAATTGTATCGGATTAATAAATATAGAAACGACTACACGATCAGCATGAGAAAGAGCTAATCTAACTAAACTGATATGCCCCTCATGAAGACCACCCATGGTTGGAACATAAGCGACACTTTCCTTATTCTCTTTCCAACTATGAATTTGCCGACGCAACAAACTCTTATCATTCATTACATCCAATTCTTTTTTCATCAAAAACTATAATTCTAAAGAAATTATGAGAAACAATGCTCAGGTGCTGGATATTCACGATTTTTAACTGCCTCTACATAACTTTTAATTGCTTCAAGAGGTGATTCCTTACCCTGCATAAAATTTTTAACAAATTTCGGTGTTCGACCTTGTGTAATGTCTAAAATATCATACAAAACTAAAATCTGACCATCAATATCGGGGCCGGCCCCAATACCTATAACTGGCACATCAAGAGCCTCCTTAATAGATTGCCCGAGTTCGTTAGGAACACACTCAAGAAGTACTATATCTGCCCCAGCATCTTGAAGTCGAAGGGCGTTGTTTTTCATTGCTGTTGCATGTTTTGGGTCCCGACCCTGTATCGTAAATCCTCCAATCTTATGAACTGATTGTGGCTTAAGACCGAGATGAGCACATACAGCAATATCATGACTAGCAAGATGACTAACAATTTCAATTTGCCCTTCACCACCCTCAAGTTTAATCATCATTGCGCCACCTTCTTGCATTAGTCGGACTGCATTCTCTAGAGCTTGATTAGGATCTGAATAACTCATAAAAGGCATATCTGACACCAAAAAGGCGTGTTGAAGATTACGTTTCACATTTGAGGTATGATAAATAACATCTTCGACCGTAACTGGAACTGTTGTGTCGTGACCTTGAATAACCATTCCCAAAGAATCTCCTACTAAAACAAGATCTATCCCTGCTGCATCGATAAGAAGTGCAAAACTAGCATCATAAGCAGTTAAGCAAGCTATTATTTCACCATTTTTTTTCATCTCTTTTAGAGATGCAATATTAACTGGAGGTTCTGACATCCTTCGGTGTTCTAGTTGTGTATACATATTATAGTTGAACCATTGCCAAGTTATTAAAAATAAAACCCATTATTCAACCAAATGCAACTTCAGTTATTGGATTATAAAAATGTCTTCCACTCGTTGTCTGTTCTATCTGCTCGAATAGCTGCAGATAATCAGCATCATTATTAATCGGATCTATCGAAGTGGTGTTAACTATAAGTAAGGGCGCTTCATCATAATTATAATAATGCTGAGCAAATGCTTCATTCAAACTTTCTAAATAGTGCTTGTCAATAAATGTTTCATGAGAGATACCGCGATGGTAAATTCGTTGTAATAAAGCATCTACTGAAGCCTGAAGATAAATAACAAGATCGGGAACAATTGATTTCATTTCTACTTTTTCGCATATTTTATTATAAAGCTCCATTTCTTCAGGATTTAAATTAATTTCAGCAAATAGTCGATCTTTGTCTATATGAAAATCTGCAACTCTGATAGAAGCAAACATATCTGCTTGTCTTAATTCTTCAAGTTGTTTGGCGCGTTGGAACAAGAAAAAAAGTTGTGTTGGTAAAGCGTCTTTTCTTCTGTTTGTATAAAATCCTTCAAGAAATGGATTCTCACTCGCCTTCTCTAAGATCAACTCGCCTGAAAGACTTTCAGCTAATCGTTTTGCAAGACTTGTTTTTCCAGCACCTATTGAACCTTCAATCACAATAAATCGTGATGCTTTTTGATGTTTTTCCAATTTTTCAGCAATCATAATTTTCTAGCTTACATTTTCTCAATTCTAAGCATATCACTATCTAGATTTTCTAATAATTCTTTTGCAAAACCTAATCCCGGTATCTCTATATCAGAAGTAATTTCAAGCATTGGTATCAAAACAAAATTTCTTTTTGAAATACCTGGGTGCGGGACAATCAAATTAGGTTTATTAATAACCTCATTATCATAGAGTAATAAGTCCAAATCTAGAGTGCGCGGCCCCCACCGTGGTAATGTGCGATCACGATTGTGATTATCCTCAATTTCATTCAATTTTTCTAACAAAAGACTAGGATTTAAGTTTGTAAAAGCTAATACCACTGCATTTATAAAATCAGGTTGATCAGAATTATCCAAAGGAGCTGAACGATATAATGAAGATTGCGCCTTAATTATAATTTCTTTTATTTGGTTTATAGAGTTAATTCCGCTCATCACTTGATCTTTGGGTGATTTGAAATTACTACCAATTCCGATATAAACGAACTTACCCTTTGTGCTGTTAATATTCATACTGTTAATGTGATATTAAGAACAATTTTTTAATTATTTATCACTTGAGGATTTGATTTATGATCTTATAATAATAATTTAATTAATTTCAGGTCAATTTCACTATCAATGCTCCCTTCGTCTAGTGGTTCAGGACGCCGCCCTCTCAAGGCGGTAACAGGGGTTCAAATCCCCTAGGGAGTACCAGAATAAATTAGGGGAAATTTGAATTTAAGACGTATATCCACTTTTGTTCCTTAATAAAAAAACTTTGTTGCAAGAATAATTCTTTTTAAACCTTTTGTTTTAGATTGCAATGCTATTACGCCCCAAAAATAATTAAA
>ERZ651768.1077-NODE-1077-length-20203-cov-16.807562_pt1 | contig 20203 bp, 15 predicted proteins | sample MGYA00514754_ERZ651768 | MGnify/ENA metagenome assembly ERZ651768
AGCAGAGGGCCGGCGGCCGTGATGGCCATTGAGGTGCTTGCCCCGGCCAAGGTCACCCTGTCGCTCCGAATCACCGGGGTTCGCGACGACGGTTACCACCTAATCGACGCCGAGATGACCACCGTCGACCTGTGCGACCACCTGACGCTCTCGGACGGCGACGGCCTGGAGGTCATCGAGGCTGGCTGCGGCCTTCCCGTGCCGGATGGAGACCAGAACCTGGTGAGCCGGGCCCTTGCGTTAGTCAGAAGGCAGGCCATGGTGCGGATCGTGAAGGCCATACCCGCTGGCGTCGGCCTCGGCGGAGGGTCGGCTGACGCCGCCGCGGTACTCCGATGGGCCGCATACGGCGACCCGCGGGGGGCGGCGATACTCGGGGCCGACGTGCCGTTTTGTTTGGTGGGAGGCCGGGCCCGGGTGTCCGGCACAGGAGAGGTCGTCGAGCAACGTCCTTTCGAGGAGCGGACCATTACCCTGCTCGTCCCGCCGCTGTCCTGCCCGACGGGTGAGGTCTACCGGCGTTGGGACGAGATGGGCGGGCCGTCTGGCGAGACCGGCAACGACCTAGAGCCGGCGGCGATCGACCTTGTTCCCGAACTAGCTCGTTGGCGGGATGCGCTGGGTGAGGCGACCGGGGAGTGCCCGCGCATGGCGGGCAGCGGGAGCACCTGGTTCGTGGATGGGGCCTTCCCCGGGAAGGGGCGTCGGGTGGTGAAAACGCTGCCGGCGTCGTAGCCCGGCCGCTACCGCCCTCGCATCCGCTGAGCTCGGGTGCGCTTGAGCATCTTCCGGTGCTTCTTCTTGCGCATCCGCTTCCGGCGCTTCTTTATCAGGGAACCCATGGCGGCGGTCACCGTAGCGCTCCCCGAGGACGAACCCGCTCCTCGTGGCAATCGGACGACGGTACGGTGTTGCCGGGTGGCCGGTAGTTCAACGGGTAGAACGCCTGACTTTGGATCAGGAGGTTGCAGGTTCGAGACCTGCCCGGCCAGCGATGACCGCAAACCGCGGGACGACCGCCGGTGACCCGGATGGACCATGACGACCGGAGTCTCCTCGGGCGACTCAACCGGCGATGTCGGGACCTCCGGGCCCCCGAGGTGGTCATGGCGCCGGCTCGCATGGGCGCCGCGCGACCAACCCGATACAGCTTCACCCGAACCCTGCTCCGTAGCGCCTTCCGGCAGGGTTGGCTGGCCGACCGTGTGGAACTCGATCTTGATGCCGAGGGCCGGGGTCGAGCAATCTATCGGGTCGAAGCCCGAGGCCATGAGGTCCACTTCGTAGCCTTCACCGACACACTCGACGAGTCCACCCACACCGACCGGGTGGTAGCCGAGGCGTGGGAGATCACTGCCGCTCTGGTCGACGGCCCGCTGTCCGAGGAGTTTCTCGCTGAGCTTGCCCGGTCGGTTCCCCTCCAGGAGAACGGCCGGCTCGACCCGCGGGTATTGGTGTTGACCCGCGGGAATCGCAGTGTGCGCTTCTACGAATACCTGGTGGACTGCCTGGCCGACGGCCAGCAGCCTGAGTCCGACCGGGTTGCCGACGCCGGATACATCATGCGCAGCACGGCGTTCTACGGGAACGGAAAGTTCGGCATGCGTTCCTTCCTCGGCTACCCGGACGCCCATCCCCTGAGTGTCCCCTACCGGGCCCAGTTTCTGACCGCCTGGCTGTTCCGCGAATTGAGCTACGACTCCGTGGAGCACTGTGCTCGGGCCCGCGGCGGAGATTCCGCGGTTCCGTTCGAGGCGGGTTGGCGCCGCTTCTTCGGCCTAGGCAACGCCACCGGCCTCGGCCTGGTCCCGTATCTCTTCAAGCATCCGCAGGTTCTGAACTCCTGGGTGGGAGTCCGAGAGCTGGCTCTAGCCAACGTTCGGGCCCTGGAGGGGACGGAGGAGCGGGTGGCCACCCTGCGCCGCTGGATCGCCAAGGCGCACGCGCACTTCTCCGGCATAGGAGGTGACGACCGGCCGCCGTGGCTTGGCCCCCGCTCCCTGGCCGCTGAGATTGAGCGGATCTCAGAACACTTCGACTCGGTGGCCAGCCGACCCCAGCCGTTCGACGCTTTGAGCCGGTGGGCCGAGGGGCAGGGAGACGAGACCTGTGAAATGGTCGTCTCCCTACTGATTGAGCTCGACGAAGGATTGGCCGACGAGGAGGTCGACGAACTGCTCCTAGTCGACGAGCGGATCGACTACGACCCCGCAATGCTGGTCGGTGATCTTCGCCGGGTACTCGAGTCCCGTTTCGGGTGGATCGACGAAATGGACCTCCGGGGATCTGACGCGGACCACTATTGGTGGGTGATTTCGGACAACACTGAGGAACCGCGCCGTGCCGAGCGTCGGGCCGTGGACCCGGCTTACCGCGAGGTGGCCATCGACGTGGCCCTGCAGGTGGCTGGGTTGCGTCGTCTACTTGCTGGCGCGTCCGACGACACCACCTTGGCCGCCCTCCTGGTTGGGAACCTCGGCTACGAGGCGGCGGTGAGAAGGGTTCTGGGCAGCGACGTGCCCTACGGGGAACCCCGGGACAACGCATGTGGCGCGGAGTTCCTGCCCTTGGAAATGCAGCGTTTCCAACTCGCCATGTACGGTCTCGACAACTTCGCTCCGAAATCCACAGATTGGCTGAGGGTCACCCTCTTCCAGGGGGCGCCCCGTATCGGCGAGTTGGCTGCCCCCGCGACCGACGAATGGGTGTGGCCGACGGCTCCCATGGAGGTTTCCCCATGATCATCGACGGTTTGGAGATCAATGACTGGAGTCGTCCGGTCGTCGAGCGCGTCCGTCAGGGCGGGGTCGACGTCGTCCACGCAACGTGCGGGGTGTGGGAGGACCTGGCCGGGGCGATGGGGCGGGTTGCAGACTGGCGGCACTTCACCCGAGCCAACGCCGACATCGTCCGGATCGTCGACAGCGTCGAGGAGATGGAACGGGCGCGCAGCGACGGGGTGCTCGGGATCCTGTTGGGCTTCCAGAACAGCACCATGCTGGGCGACGACCCGGAGAACGCGGGGATCTTCGCCGACGTGGGAATCCGAGTTGTACAACTCACCTACAACATCGCTAACCACCTGGGCTCGAGCTGCTGGGAGCCTGAGGACGGCGGCCTGACCCGCGCCGGCCGCCGGATGGTCACCGCCCTGAACGACGCCGGGGTGCTGGTCGACATTTCGCACGTCGGCAACCGGACCGGTCGGGAGGCCATCGACGCTTCCAGCCAGCCGATCGCCGTGACCCACGGAAACCCAGCCTCGTTCTGCCAGTCGCCGCGGAACAAGCCAGACGAACTTATTGACGCCCTCGCAGAACGGGGCGGCGTCATCGGCTGCACCCTCTACCCGTTGTTCATGGGCGGGTCTGGCACCCCCCGCTCATCCTTCTGCCGGATGATGGTTGACCTCGCTGAGCGGATCGGGCCCGAACATGTAGCCGTCGGATCCGACGCGGTCCTCGGATGGCAACCCGGAGCCCTGGGTTGGATGCGCAATGGACGTTGGAACCGACCCGACGATCCCGACGAAACTCCTCAGTTTCCCGATTGGCCGCCATGGTTCCAAGGTCCCGAGGACTTCGGTTCCCTAGCCGAGGGTCTTGACGAGGCAGGGCTCTCACCGACCGACCGCGACGCGATCCTGGGCGGCAACTGGCTCCGCCTCTTCTCCACGGTCTTCCGGTGACGGAAACGGAGCGGGTCGCCCCCCGCGAGATCGTCGACCTGGTGTATCGGGCCAGTCGGGTCCGGGGCTGCGATTCCAGCGCAGCGAACCGGGTGGCCGCCGAGGTGGCCTTCTGCGAGACCCACCACGGCGGTGGGCTAGCGGCGTGGGCGGCGTTGGTTGATGATGCCCCGGGGTGCCTCGCCGAATCAGTGCTCTCCTCCTGTCAGATCGACTTGGTCGCCGCGCTAGCCAGGACCGAGGGGGTCAGCCGGACAGACTGGAATCCGCCCATCCCGTTCGCCCTGGTGGCCGGGTCGGTCCGATCCTGTGCGCTACGGGGCCTCAAGTGGTCAGCGGCTCCGGCCGAGCCGACGGGCACCGACCCGGTCTCGACCATGGAACTTTCGGCAGCGGAGCGTTCCGACAGCCGCGCCGATTGGTTCGCCGAGCGGTCCCGCTCCGCACTGGCCGAGGGCCTGCTAGTCGACCGGGTGCTGTGGTCCCGTCTGGACCAAGAGGCCGCCGGGTTCCTGCTGTCCGAGGCCGTCCTCGACGCACCGGTCGGTCGCGGTAGCTCCAGGTCCGCCCATGGATGACCTTCGACGTTCCGGGCCGGACCTCCCCGACACCAAATCGATTCCCAACGGCGACAGGGTCCAAGGCACCTTCTCGGAAGCGGAGATGGACGCACGGCTCTCCGCACTACGAGAGCTGATGGGGCGCCAGGGCCTGGATGCCGTCCTGTTCACCTCAATCCACAACGTCAACTACTACTCCGACTTTCTCTACTGCTCGTTCGGCCGCCCCTACGGCTTGGTGGTCACCGGAGAGCGGTCCACGTCGATCTCGGCCAACATCGATGCCGGCCAACCCGGTAGGCGAACCTTTGGAGAGAACCTCGTTTACACCGACTGGCGCCGCGACAATTACCTCCGTGCCGTGCAGCAACTAGTTCCCGATGGGGGACGACTGGGGGTCGAAAACGACCACCTGAGCCTCCAGTCCTCACTCAAGCTGGAGGCGGCCTTGCCCGATACCGAGCTGGTCGACGTATCGGTCGAGTGCATGCGGCTGCGGATGGTGAAGTCCGACGAGGAGGTCGCCCTCATCCGGGAGGGAGCGCGCATTGCCGACCTGGGCGGCGCGGCCTGCGTGGAGGTCATCGGCGAGGGGGTCCCGGAGCATCAGGTGGCGCTCCATTCGACTCAGGCCATGGTCAACGAGATCGCCCGGTCGTTTCCCCACGCCGAGCTCATGGACACCTGGACATGGTTCCAGTCCGGTGTCAATACCGATGGCGCCCACAACCCGGTCACCTCCCGGCGCCTGGAACGGGGCGACATTCTGAGCCTGAACTGTTTCCCGATGATCGCCGGCTACTACACGGCTCTCGAGCGGACCTTGTTCTGCGAGGAGGCCTCAGAGGCCCACCGAAGGATCTGGGAGGTGAACTGCCTGGTCCATGACGAGGGCAAGAGACTGCTCCGGCCTGGGGCGGTGTGTGGCGAGGTGGCCACCGCACTCAACGAGATCTACGCCGAGCACGACCTGCTTCGGTATCGGACGTTCGGCTACGGCCACTCGTTTGGGGTGCTGTGTCACTACTACGGGCGCGAGGCCGGCCTGGAACTGCGCGAGGACATCGACACAGTGCTGGAGCCGAACATGGTGGTGTCCATGGAGCCGATGCTCATGATCCCGGAGGGGCTACCCGCAGCGGGCGGCTACCGGGAGCACGACATCCTGGTCATCACCGCCGATGGTAACGAGAACCTCACCGGCTTTCCCTATGGGCCCGACCACAACATCGTGAGGTCCGCCTGACTGGCCTCGGCCGCTCCAGTTGTCCCAAAACGCGGATCGTCCGCCCCGGAGGGCGGACGGTCCCGGAGACCTCGCCGTTTCCGACTCACTCTCCGAGCCAACCTGTGCCGAAGCACTGACTGGCTGAGGCCATTGCTACTCGGGACTCAGGGCGCGCACAAGGGGCGAAACGAAATCTGTGGAAAACCTTTTTCGCGCCTGCCGGGGAACGTTTAGAGCGATGGCAGAGAGGCCGGTGATTGCGTGTCCGGCACGTCTGGTTCAAGATGCGCTATGGCCGAATTGCGAACCGTCGACCGCTCGGCGGCAATCGACGAGGTGCTGGCCGCCCTTGATGCCGACGGCGGGGTGATCATCGGCGACCTCCTCACCCCTTCCGCCCGGCAGGCCATCGTCGACGAACTGGCGGCGTCGCTGGATGGGACGAGCCCAGGCTCCAAGAGCGGAATGGAGTTGTGGGAGAGGTTCCACGGAGCCTCTACAAAGCGGTTCTGTGGCCTGGCTGCCCGTAGTCGGACCTTCGTTGAACATGCACTCCTCAACCCCATGCTCCTGGCCCTCGCCGACCGGCTGCTTCTGCCCAACTGTGCCGACTACTGGCTCAACACAGGTCAGGTGATGGCCGTAGGACCGGGGGAGCAGGCCCAGTACCTGCACCGGGACGAGAACAACTGGCCGGAGGCCGTGGCCGCCAACCGGGAGATCACCGTCAGTTGCATGTTCGCCCTGGGTGACTTCACGATCGACAACGGTGCCACCGTGGTGGTTCCCGGTAGTCAGAATCGTCCACCTGGCCTGGTGCGCGGTGACGACCCGTCGCCTGAACAGGTGGCCTACGCAACGATGCCGGCGGGAAGCGGCATGGTCTACACCGGCAAGGTCATCCATGGCGCGGGGGCAAACACCACCGAGTACTGGCGCTACGGAATGCATGTCAGTTTCGTCGTCGGCTGGCTGCGCCCCGAGGAAGCCAGTCCACTGGTCATCGACCGGGACCTGGCCTCCTTGCTGCCCGAACGGGCCCGGACACTGCTCGGCTGGAGCTCCTACCAGTCGGTGGGCGGCGGCCGCACCTGGCTGGTCGATTTTGAAGACGCCTCGCGCCTATTCACCTGAGCCGACCTGACGGCCGGTCCTACTCGAAGGTGGCGTAGTTGGTTGCCCGACCGGACGGTCCGCCCCGTGATTCCTCGGCGGCCGAGGTGAGGTCGGACAGGTACTCGTCGAGGGCCGCAGCGTTCCCGGCGCTGACCGTTAGGTGAAGGCTTTCCGGTGGACCCTGCCGGTCGTGGTGCCAGCCCCGGGCAGCCAAAGCCTCACCGAGGGCGAACGGCTCTATCGGACGGTCGGAGTCGGGGTCGGCGGCGATGGCTAGAAGGTGGTGGACTGGATCGCCCAGCACCCTTAGGCCGTCGATGGACCGCACCTGCTCCCGGATCCGGTCCGCGGTATTTAGGGTTGTTCGGACCAGACGCCGGTAGCCGTCGACCCCTAGGTACTCGACGACCGCCCAGGCGGCCGCCATCGGAAGTCCCGACCGAGTTCCCTGCAGGTTCGGCGTCGCGTATCGGCCACCAAGCCAGCCGTCGAACTCGAAGGTCTGGTACCGACGCAGGTCCCGGCTCCTGTGTAGGAGCACCGACACCCCCTTCGGCGCGTACCCCAGTTTGTGCAGGTCGGCCGAGATGGAGGTGACCCCGTCAGCCCGGAAGTCCCAGGCTGGGGTGGAGCGGCCCTCCATTTCGGCGAAGGGGAGTACGAAGCCGCCCATACATGCGTCCACGTGGCAGTTGGCGCCAACCGTGGCGGCTAGTTCGGCGATCTCGATGACCGGGTCGACGACGCCCTGCGGGTAGGGGGGCGCCGAGGCCACCACCAGCGCCGTGTTGGGACCGACCATGTCGGCCATGGCCTCCACGTCGGCCGCCCAGTCATCACCCACGCCGACGACACGGGTTTGTAGCCCGAACAGGTGGGCCGCCTTGTGGAAGGCCGCATGAGCGTTGGTGGCCAGCACCAACTCCGGTTCGGTGACCCCCCGCTCGGCCCGAGCCCGCTCCCGAGCCGCCTCGACTGCGCAGAGGATGCTCTCGCTGCCACCACTGGTCAGGAAGCCGGCGGTGTCGTCGTCCCCGTGAAGGAGGTCGGCCGTCCAGCGGCACAACTCGGACTGGATGGCCCCCAGCGAAGGAAAAGCCTGGGTGTTCAGAGCGTTTTCGTGAAAGTAGAGGCTTGCTGCCTCCTCGGCTACAGCCCGCACGTCGGTCCCACCGTCGAAGACAAGGCCGAAGGTACGACCCTCGGCCCACCGGACGTCGCCGTCGCGCTTGGCTGCCAAGTCGGCTAGGACCTCATTGGCTGGTCGACCCTGGGATGGGAGGGAACGGTTGCCCATCCGACGAGCCTAGGTTCGTCGGATGGGCAACCCCCTGTGAGCCTCCCCGTTCGGGGCCGTGGCCCGGGTGACAGCCCCGACGGGCCTCAGTAGCGTCGCCGACCGTGCGATGGCGACGGGTCCTATCGGTCGGAGTCGTCTTCGCTGCGCTCACGGTTGTCCTGGTAGCAGGCGTCGCAGACGCGGCTGTGCCCGGGGTGCCCACTGGCCTGGGGGTCGTGGGCGGCGAGGGACAGCTGGTCTTGTCTTGGACCGCTCCGACCACAGATGGGGGGTCGGTGGTCACTGGATACCGGATTGAATGGACCTCGACCGTCACCGTTGGAGCGGTCAGCGGGATGGCCCTCGCGACGGGTACTTCGACCACGCACACCCTGACCGGCCTTGCCAACGGTGGCTTGTACTCAGTAACCGTTGCCGCCGTCAACGCGGAGGGGACAGGAACCGCCACCACGGCCGTACTGGGAACTCCTTACACGCGGTCCGGTCCGCCCGGTGGTCTCGGTGGGGTTCTGGTCGAAGGGCTCCTGGTGCTCTCCTGGTCGGCACCGGGCCTCACTGGAGGGGCCACGGTGACCGGCTACCGGGTCGAACAGAGGATCACCGGCGGGGACATGTGGAGTGTGGTCATAGACAACACTGGATCGGGATTCACCACCTACAACGTGCTGGGACTTACCGGGGGTATGACCTACGACTTCCAGGTGTCGGCCATCAACGCTGCGGGAATGGGGCCTATGTCGACCAGTTGGTCGACCACTATTCCGACCACTACGACCTCGACCACTACGACCTCGACCACTACGACCTCGACCACTATTCCGACCACTACGACCTCGACCACTACGACCTCGCTGGTGCCGCCGGCGCCCTGCACCACCTCCCCCCCGCCGACCCTGGCTGTGGACCCAACCCCCGATCCGCGCATTTCCCCGACGCCGCTCTACGTCTGCTGACCCACCCGCGTCGATTCAGGAGCAATCAGACCCGGCCACCGACCTACACTCGACTCGAGGGCGAATCCCGGAGGGCACACCAACCGACCCATGGAACTGGTCACCAATAAGAAGCTCTACCTCGTCTCCGGCCGAACCAACCTGCCGTTGGCCGAGGCCATCGCCGGCGAACTGGGTGTGGCCCTCGGCGACCCCAACCTGGCCGAGTTTGCCAACGGGGAGATCCATTGCCGGTTCTCCGAGTCCATCCGGGGCTGCGACGTGTTTATTCTCCAGACTCACAGCGGGCGGTCCGGGGCCTCGATCAACGACTCCCTGATGGAACAGTTGATCATGGTCGACGCAGCTCGTCGGGCTTCCGCCAAGCGAATCACCGTCGTCTGCCCCCACTACGGATACGGCCGTCAGGACCGCAAGGCCACGGGCCGGGAGCCAATCACCGCCAAGTTGGTGGCCAACCTCTTCAAAGAGGCGGGCGCCAGTCGGCTGGTCGGCATCGATCTGCACTCCGGCCAGATCCAGGGGTTCTTCGACGGACCTGTGGACCACCTCACTGCTATGCCAGTACTCATCGAGGGTCTCAGCTCCCTGAAGGGGGACCTGACCATCGTCTCCCCCGATGCCGGCCGGGTGAAGGTGGCTGAACGGTACGCCCTCATGCTGGGTGCTGAGTTGGCAATCGTCCACAAGCGTCGCAGCCATTCCGCTTTCAACACAGTCGAAGCCCTGGAGGTGGTGGGTGACGTATCAGGGCGGCTGTGTGTCCTCGTTGACGACATGATCGACACCGCCGGCACCATCTGCTCCGCGGCCAACCAGCTCGCCGACCGGGGAGCTGCCGAAGTAGTGGCGGCCACCACCCACGGGGTGTTCTCAGAACCTGCCCTGGAGCGCCTTGCCGACTCGGCGCTCCAGAAAGTGATTGTTACAGACACCCTCCCACTGCCCGACGGGGCCGATCCCGATCTGTTCGAGGTGGTGTCGGTGGCTCCGCTCATCGCTGAGGCCATCAGGGCCGTCTTCGAGGACACCTCAGTGTCGGAGATCTTTGGCGGCAACAACCTGGTTTGATCGACCAGGCCGTTTGGCCCGTCCGATCCGTCGGTAGACTCGCCCGTCGGTCACCAGCCCTCCACGTCGAGGAAGCGCCTCCATGGACGAGATAGTTCTCACCGCCTCAACCGACCGGACCACCGGTACCCGTACGAGCCGGAGGATTCGTCGCGATGGCCGGGTTCCCGGGGTGCTCTACGGCCTCGGAGCCGAGTCGGTAACCGTCGCCGTGGACTGGTCGGACCTGCGCCGGGCCCTGACCACCGAAGCCGGGGTGAATGCCATCATCCAGCTCGAGGTGGAGGGTGAGCGGCACATGTCGATCATTAAGGACCTGCAACGGCATCCGGTACGTCGCGACGTCCTTCACGTCGACTTCCTGCGCATTGACCCGACCCGGGATGTCACCGTCGACGTCCCGATCGTCCTGGTCGGAGAAGCCCGCGAGCTGATAGCCGCCGACGGGATGGTCGACCAGAACCTGTTCACCCTTAGCGTGAACGCGCCACCCGACCGGATCCCCACCGAACTGGAGGTCGACATCTCGGACCTCACCGTCGGCGACTCCATTCGGGTGGGGGACCTCGCCCTACCCGTGGGCGTGTCCACCGATGTGGATCCTGAGGATGCGGTGGCGGTCGGCACGATCACTCGCTCGACGCTCGAGGCCATCGCCGAGGAGGAGGCCGCTGCCGCCGCAGCCGAGGCCGCCTTGCTGGAAGCCGAGGAGGGAGCCGAACCGTCTGAGGACTCGGCTGACGCAGCCGGTCCTGGCGAGGCCGCCGCCGACGACTCCAGCGACGACCGGTAGCCGGGGGACCGGCCCGTGTCCCGGCGGTTCCGGGTCGGACCCAGGTCCACTCTCCGCACCAGCGAGTCGACCGACCTACTGGTTGTCGGGTTGGGCAACCCGGGAGCCGAGTACGCCGGCACCCGGCACAACGTGGGAGCCGACGTGGTGGTCGAGCTCTGTCACCGTCACGGGGCCCACCTAAGGAGATCCCGGGAGCAGGCCCTAGTGGCCGAGGTGCGGATCGATGGGCGTCGGGTCGCCCTGGCCTTTCCCCAGACGTTCATGAACGAGTCGGGCCGGTCGGTCGGACGGCTCTGCCGACGGCACGGTATCGAGGACCCAGCCCGGCTGATCGTGGCTCATGACGAACTCGACCTGCCGGTCGGCATCCTACGGATCAAGGAGGGTGGGGGGCTAGCAGGACATAACGGACTCCGGTCGGTGTCCGACCATCTACACACCCGCGACTACCTCCGTGTTCGGATCGGAGTGGGCCGGCCTCCAGAGGGCCGCAGTGGAGCCGACCATGTCCTTCGACGGCCCGGCCGGGAGGAAGCCACTGACCTGGCGAGGACAGTCGCCGAAGCCGCCGAGGCCGTCGAGGCCATCCTCCGTGACGGCCTCGACGCCGCGATGGGTCGCTACAACGCCCGGGGTTGATCCGGCCGACCGGATGGACCGCCCCCTCCTCGAGGCTCTACCCGACCTGTTGGGCGACGAACCGGCCCTCACCTCGGTCCTGGGGCGCCGATCGGCCGCACTCGTCGTCCCCGAGCCGGCCCGGGCGATCGTGCTAGCCGCAGTAGCCCGACGCAGCGGCCGCCGACCGCTCCTCACCGTTGTACCCACCGGCAGCGAGGCCGAACGGTTGGCCGGCGACCTTGGCCACTACCTAGGTCCAGACGAGGTCGAACTCTTCCCGGCGTGGGAGACCCTTCCGTTTGAGCGGCTCAGCCCGGGCATCGAGACGATGGGCCACCGGATGCGGATCCTGAACCGGCTCACCGAACCAGCCGGCCGGCCAGCTGTGGTAGTGGCCTCCGGTCGGGCTCTGGTACAGCGGTTGACTCCAGCGGCAGGGGAAGTGCGGCCTCTCCTCCTTGGCCCCGGCGACATCGTCGATCAGACCGGCCTCGTTGACATCCTGGTGGCTGCCGGCTACCGACGCGAGTACCAGGTCGAACACCGCGGGGAGCTGGCCGTCCGGGGCTCGATCCTAGATCTGTGGCCGTCCACATCCGAAGTCCCCTTCAGGATCGACTTCTGGGGCGACGAGATCGAACGGCTCTGCGAGTTCGGGGTGGCCGACCAGCGGACCACCGTCGTCCGGGCCGAGGTCGAGGTGTATCCCTGCCGGGAGATGGTTCCGGACGCCGCGATGCAGGCCCGGGCCGGGGCTCTGGTGGCCGAACAGCCGTGGGGGCGCGAGCACTGGGAGCGTCTGGCAGACGGCGAACTATTCGACGGGATGGAGTCGTGGCTGCCCTGGCTGGACCGCGAGGAGCGGCTGCTGGTGGAATTACTCGATGACGACGCCCTAGTCGTCGTGGTGGAGCCACGCCGCCTAAGGGACCGCGTGTCCGACCTCCGGGACGAGGAGCGGGAGCTGGCCGGATCACTCGCCGTCACCTGGGGCGCCGATGGGTTGACGTTTCCCCAGCTCCACCTTGACTGGGAGCGGCTCCTCGAACACACCGATGCGCCGTTGTGGACCGTCGACTCGGTGGCGCCGGGTCCCGGCGCTGACACGGTGGTGGCCTCAGGGTGGGCAACCGACCGGCCGGGGTCCAAGGGGGAACATGCGGCACCGGGGGTCGCCCTACGCCTGGCCGAACTGCTGGCCGACGGGTTCCGGGTGGTGGTAGCCGCCGACGGAGAGGGAAGCGCCGTGCAGCTGCTGCAGCGGCTTACCGAGGACGGCCTTGTCTTGGCAGAGGAGAAAGCAGCGACCGACCCGGCTGTACCCGGCGCCCACTTGGTCGTCGCTGCCCTGGAGCGGGGCTTTCTCCTCCACGGGTCGAAGCTGGCCGTGGTCACCGAAGCCGAGATCACGGGCCGTCGCCGCACCCGACGGGGGTCCAGGCCCCGTCGTCGGGCTGCCCTCCGGGTCTTCGAGGACCTCGCCGTCGGCGACTACGTGGTCCACGAGCACCATGGCGTGGCCCGCTTTGCCGGGCTAGTCACCCGAACCCTGGCCGGAGTGGAACGCGACTACCTGCTGCTCGAATACCGGGGGGACGACCGGCTCTACCTCCCCACTGAGCAGATCGACACAATTCGCCCCTACAGCAGTGGCGAGGCCCCCACTCTGAGCCGCATGGGAGGCACCGACTGGGAGCGGACCAAATCTCGGGTCCGGTCGGCAGTGGCCGAGATCGCCGAAGAACTCGTTGACCTGTACCGCCACCGGAGAACCACGCCCGGCCGGGCCTTTGGCGATGACACCCCGTGGCAACGGGAGATGGAGCAGTCCTTCCCTTACCAGGAGACGGTCGACCAGATCACCGCTGTGGAAGACGTCAAGGCCGACATGGAACGGCCCACACCCATGGACCGGGTGGTCTGTGGTGACGTCGGGTTCGGCAAGACCGAGGTGGCCATCAGGGCGGTGTTCAAGGCTGTCCAGGACGGCTGCCAGGCGGCGGTGCTGGTACCGACAACGCTGCTCGCCCAGCAGCACGGCGAGACCTTCCGGGATCGCTTCGCTCCCTACCCGATTCGGGTCGAGGTCCTCAGCCGGTTCCTCAGCGCACAAGAGGCCCGCCGGGTGGTGGGTGGCCTGGCCGACGGTTCGGTGGACGTGGTGATCGGCACCCACCGGCTGATTTCTGGTGACGTGTCCTTTGCCGACTTGGGGCTACTCGTCATCGACGAGGAACAGCGCTTCGGCGTCGCCCACAAGGAGTCCATCAAGGCAATCCGAACCGACGTGGACGTCCTCACCCTGACGGCTACGCCGATACCCCGCACTCTCGAGATGTCGTTGACCGGTATTCGGGACCTGAGCCTGATCGACACCCCACCAGCCGACCGGCAACCCATCCTGACCTTCGTCGGCGAGTACGACGAGCGGGCCGTGGCCGAGGCCATCCGCCGGGAGCTGCTGCGCGAGGGGCAGGTGTTTTTCGTCCATAACCGGGTCCACGACATCGACCAGGTAGCCGGAGGGCTCAGGGACCTGGTGCCTGAGGCCCGCGTGGCGGTGGCCCACGGGCAGATGGAGGAGGCCCTACTCGAAACGGTGGTCATCGACTTCTGGGACGGCCTCTATGACGTCCTGGTCTGTACCACCATTATCGAGTCGGGCATCGACATGCCGACCGTCAACACCCTGGTCGTGGACCGGTCGGATCTGCTGGGCCTCGGCCAACTCCACCAGTTGCGGGGGCGCGTCGGACGGGCCGGCCAGCGAGCCTACGCCTACCTGTTCATCCCCCCGGACCGGGCTCTCACTGAGGAAGCCTTCGAGAGGTTGCGGACCATCGGCGAGACAACCGAGCTGGGCTCCGGGTTCCGGTTAGCCATGCGAGACCTGGAGATCCGAGGCGCCGGCAACCTACTGGGTACCGGGCAGAGTGGTCACGTGGCCGCCGTGGGCTATGACCTCTACTGCCGGATGGTGATCGAGGCGGTGGCCGAGTTGTCCGGAGAGCCGCCGGAGGCCCCTGTAGAGATACGGGTCGAGGTGCCCGTAGACGCCCACCTTCCTGAAGACTACGTGGGCAGGGCGGACCTCAGGCTGGAGGCCTACCGCAAGCTGACCTCCGCCGGGGCGACGGCCGACGCCGCCAACGTCGAGGCGGTCCGGACCGAATGGGAGGACCGTTACGGGCCGCTTCCTGCGCCCGCCGAGGCGCTACTGGCCGTCGCTCGACTAAGGACGGTCTGCGTATCCCGGGGGATCACCGAGGCGACCGTGACCCGGCGCCCAGGGGCCGTCCTCGGCTCCAAGCCCCAACTGGAGGCCCGTTGCTCACCGGTCGAACTGCCCCTTAGTCGGCAGGTCCGGCTGGCCCGACTCCACCCTGAGGCCCTAGTCAAGGAAGGCACCCGCCAACTTCACCTGCCGCTCGGCACCGAGGATCCCGTGGCCGAGTTGACCGGTCTGCTCGAAGACCTGGTTCCGGTCCTCCACCCGGCCCCGTAGCATCCTGTTCTCGTGAGGTTCCTTCTCTCCGCCCGCCCCTGGTGCGCTCTCGCCATGGTGGGAGCGCTGGTCGGCTCCGGATGTGGGAGTTCGACCACCGCGGTCCGGGTGGGGGATCGCTTCCTCGACCGCGACGGTCTCATGGTCTGGGTCTCCGACCGGACCGGGGTCGAGACAGGAATGACCATTCCATCGGGGATGGTCGTCGAGACGATCGACGAGTGGATCGTCAATGAGTCGCTGGCCGATCTGCTGGCCGAACACGGGTGGACCCCCGACGACAAAGCACGTAACTCGGCCCGCGACCAACTCCTTGTTGCGGGGATCGACCCGGAAGACGCGCGGCTTCCCACCTACATCGACTGGCAGGCGGTAAGGGCCCGTGCCGCGTCAGGCGGACCAGAGGTACGAGCCGCCTATGAAGCCCATGTCACCCTCCTTAGCCACGAGCTGTGCACTAGCCATGTACTGGTGGCTAGTGAGGCCGATGCCCGGGAGGTGCTCGACCTGCTGGGATCAGGTCGCCCGTTCGCCGAGGTGGCCCGGGCCTTATCACAGGATCCCGGTTCGGCGGCCCGCGGTGGGGCTCTGGGTTGCGTACCCCTCGGCTCGTTCGTCCCCACGTTCGAACGGGCCACCCTCGGTGCGCTGAGGGACGGGAAGACTCTTGTTGGCCCGGTACCCAGCCAGTTCGGCTTCCACGTGATCAGAGTCGATGAGATCGTCCCAGTGGCTCCTGTCGCCTTCGAGGATCTCGGCGATCGCACGTTCGGCGTGGCTCTTCAGATCGCCACCCTCACCCGGACCGTGGAGGTGGACGGCCGCTACGGAACCTGGGATCCCATGGTTGGGCGGATGGTGCCGCCCGAGGGTCCCCGGTAGGGACCGGTCCGGATATGGCCGCAACTGTCACCGTGGTAGGCCTCGGCCCCGCGGGCCCCGAGCTCTGCACGGCCGAGGCGCTCCAGGCGATCGCCGACCATCGCCACCGCTTCACCCGTACCGCCGATCATCCGGCGAACCGGGTGCTGGGACCCGAAGCCGTGGCCCTCGACCACCACCGGTCTGCCGGTTCGGTCGAGGAAGCCTGCACCCGCCTGGTCGACGAGGTGGTCCAGGCCGCGCTGCGCTACGGCCAGGTGCTCTACGCCGTGCCGGGGTCGCCCTTGGTCGGCGAACCAACGGTTGAACTGCTCCTCAACGATGACCGGGTGTCGAAGGTGCTGATCGCCGGCCTTTCATTCGCCGATCTGGCCTGGTTCCGGCTGGGCGTCGACCCAATGGCCACCGGGGCGAGGATCGTCGACGCCCACCGGGTTGCCTCCGAGTTGGCCCAGGCTCGTGGGCCGTTGTTGGTAGCCCATATCGATACCGATGCCGTGCTGGCCGAGATGGTGGCCGCTGTCCACGAGGCGCCCGACGAGCCGGTTACCGTCCTCCAGAGGCTGGGGGCCGACGGAGAGCATGTCGAACAGGTCCGGTGGGAGGACCTACCCTCCCGTCTTGAGCCCGACTACTTGACCGCCTGCTACATCCCCGGCCCGGCCGCAGCGGACGGGGTCGAGGTCCAACGCTTCGTCGACCTAGTGGCCACGCTGCGTAGGCGGTGCCCCTGGGACGCCGAGCAAACACATGCCTCACTGCGGCCCCATCTCCTCGAGGAGGCCTATGAGGTCCTGGAGGCCATCGACGGGTTCGACCGGGAGACCGGCACAGGATCAGACCTTCTCGAGGAGGAGCTAGGCGACCTGCTCTTCCAGGTGGTGTTTCATGCCCGGATCGCGGCCGACGATGGACGCTTCGACCTGGCGGACGTCGCCCGGGGTATCCATGACAAACTCCGGCACCGGCACCCCCACGTCTTTCGACCGGACATCGAGGCAGCGGTCACCGACCCCGACTCGGTGTTGAGCCAGTGGGACCGGATCAAGCAGAAAGAGAAGGGCCGGTCCTCGGTTCTCGACGGCATCCCGCAAGCCCTTCCAGCCTTGGCTGCTGCCCACAAGGCCATGCGTCGTGCAGCGGGAATCGGCATCGGGCCCCCGGAGGCCGGGCCGGTCGGTGACCACGGGCCAGTCGACGATGAGGAACTCGGGGACGCCCTGATGGGTCTCGTGCACTGGGGTCACCGTCTAGGCATCGACCCGGAGGACGCCCTGCGCCGTGCCGTGGCCCGGTTCGTCACGGTGGTGAGGGGCGTGGAGGAACGGGCCGCCGCTGAGGGCCTTGACCTCGCCGATGCTGACGAGGCCGTTCGCAGTCGCCTGATCGCTGAGGCCTTCGGGGTGTGAGGTTCGGGGCATCCCGAGAAACCCGGCCGGGTTCGTGGGGTCCCACCCGGTAGCGTTGAGGCGGGGCGGAGGCCTGGTCGACGAGGGAGAAGTCGTGGGTCTCATCGAGGCGGTCATGGGTCGACAGGTTGTCGACTCGCGGGGCAACCCGACTGTCGAGGTTGAAGTGACCCTAGACAGCGGCGCCTCGGGGCGGGCCATGGTTCCCAGCGGAGCGTCCACTGGCCGGTTCGAGGCTGTCGAGCTTCGAGATGGCGGACCAGCCTGGGGGGGTAAGGGCGTGTCCACGGCGGTGGCCAACGTCAATACCGAGTTGGCCGAGGTGGTCCGGGGCCGCGATGCCTCCGACCAGGCGGCTGTCGACCGGGCGATGATCGAAGCCGACGGTACGGACGACAAAGGGCGACTGGGCGCGAACGCCATCCTCGGCGTGTCCCTGGCCGTGGCCCGGGCGACTGCCAACGAGGTGGGCCTGCCGCTTTTCCGCTCCGTCGGGGGTGTCGACGCGCGCGTGCTCCCGGTTCCAATGTTCAACGTCGTCAACGGGGGTCGACACGCCGACAACAACGTGGACCTTCAGGAGTTCATGGTTATCCCTGTCGGCGCCTCCTCCTACTCGGAGGCCCTCCGATGGGGGGTCGAGTGCTATCACCACCTACGGGTGGCGCTGACCGAGCGGGGGCTATCCACCTCGGTGGGTGACGAAGGAGGCTTCGCACCCGACCTCGGATCCAACGAGGAGGCTCTCGAACTGCTGGTCGTAGCCATCGAAGCGGCCGGTCTCACCCCGGGCGACGACATGGCCCTGGCCCTCGACGTCGCCTCCACCGAGTTTTTCGCCGACGGTCTCTACCATCTTGGAGCCGAGGGAAGTTCGCTGTCCTCGGAGGAGATGGCCTCCTACCTGGCTGAACTGTGCGACCGCCACCCGATCGTCTCCGTCGAGGATGGCTTAGCCGAGGAGGACTGGGAGGGCTGGGCGACGTTGACCACCATGCTCGGCGACCGGATCCAGTTGGTGGGAGACGACGTCTTCGTGACCAACACCCGCCGGCTCCGGCGGGGAATCGAGGCCGGGGTGGCTAACTCGATCCTGGTGAAGGTGAATCAGATCGGGACCCTGACCGAGACCCTGGAGGCTGTCGACCTGGCGGCCGGTGCCGGATACACGGTGGTTATGTCGCACCGGTCCGGTGAGACCGAGGACGCCATCATCGCCGACCTGGCTGTGGCCACCAACTGTGGCCAGATCAAATCGGGTGCACCAGCCCGCAGCGATCGGGTGGCTAAGTACAACCAGTTGTTGCGGATTGAGGAAGCCCTGGGTGATGCGGCCATCTACCGCGGCGGTGCCGAGTTGGCGGGTCCGGGATGAGCGCCTCCTTCCTGAAGCGCCTTGTCCTGCTTGGGGTCATGGTCGCCGCTTCGGCCGCCGTTCTCGTCGTTGGCGTGGTTCCGGTCCGCGACTGGTTGGACCAGCGTTCGACTACTGGGGAGTTGTTGGCCGAGCTTGCTGAGGTCGAGGCTGTCAACGCCGCCTACCGGGATCGGATAGATGCCCTCAACACGGACGAGGAGATCGAACGCCGGGCACGGGCTGAGTACAACCTGGTGCGACCCGATGAGGAGGCCTACGCGGTGCTCCCCCCGCCGCCGGCCGACCGAGGGATCACGGGCGTCTGGCCGTTCGCCAACTAGTTCCCCAACTAGCAGCGGCCAGCCGGTAGCCGGTGCCGAAGTGATCTCCCGATCGGGGGGGCCGGTACAGTCCCGCCGGTACCCGGTCGGCCGGAGGTGTCGTCGGGGCCTGGAGGCAGGACGATGAGTATTCTCGGAAATCGAGTCCTACGCCGGGAGGACCGGGGGTTCCTGACCCACGGTGCACGGTTCACCGCGGACGTCGATGACGCCCGGCTCGACGGGGCGGCCTGGGTCACCTTCGTCCGTTCCAGCATGGCCCACGCCCGGATCGCCGTCGACGCCTCAGCGGCGGGTGGCATGCCCGGCGTGGTCGGCGTCTACACCGCGGCAGATCTCGACGGTCCGACTGTGCTCCCCGGAGTGGTACCGCTGTTCCCCGAGCCGATGCTGAATCGCCCGATCCTGGCCACCGACACGGTCCGCTTTGTGGGCGAGTGTGTGGCCGTCATCGTCGCCGAGGACCCCTATCAGGGTGCCGATGCCGCCGAGGCGGTTGAGGTGGACTACAAGCCGCTGCCCGTCGCCGTCGATTTGGAGGAGGCGGCCACCGACGCCACGGTGATCCACGATCAGGTCGGCACCAACCTGGCCATCGACTTCGCTGACCTCGGGATGGCCACCGGGATCAGTGACGACTCGTTCTTCTCCGATTGCGAGGTGGTACTGGAGGGCCGGGTGGTTCACCAGCGGACGGCCGCTGCTCCGCTCGAGCCCCGTTCAACGGCCGCCGCTTGGGACGGCGACAAGTTGGTGGTTTGGATCTCCAACCAGGGTCCCCACAGCGTTCGGGGCGTCCTGGAGGCCCTCTACGGGGATCGGGCCACCGGTGGCATCCAGGTGATCACACCCGACGTGGGTGGTGGATTCGGCGCCAAACTGGCTCCCTACCCAGAAGACGTGCTCCTGCCCTGGTTGTCGGCCACTGTGGGCCGCCCGGTCCGGTGGTTCGAGACCCGCACCGAAAACATGCTGGCCATGGGACCCGGCCGGGCCCACGTGCACCGTTTCGGGATCGGTGGCACCGCCGACGGGAATGTCAGCCACTACCGACTCGACGTGCTCGTCGACTCGGGCGCCTACACGCGAATTGGCGCCTTCCTGCCCATATTCACCCTGCCGATGACCGTTGGCCCCTACGACATCCCCAACGTTGAGAACGGCGCCCGGGCGGTGGTCACCAACACCACTCCCACCGAGGCCTACAGGGGGGCCGGACGCCCCGAGGCGACCCTCACCCTTGAACGGGCCATCGACATGTTCGCCGGCGAGGTCGGTATGGATCCGGCCGAGGTGAGACGCCGAAATTTCCTCCGAGCCGAGGACTTCCCGGTGACCACCTCCGTGGGCACCGAGTATGACAGCGGCGATTACGA
>ERZ651768.1078-NODE-1078-length-20190-cov-20.404415_pt1 | contig 20190 bp, 17 predicted proteins | sample MGYA00514754_ERZ651768 | MGnify/ENA metagenome assembly ERZ651768
ATTAATATGTGAAGCTTTAAACGGCATGCCAGAATTTGATGTATTTATTTCTTGATTTAAGCCTTGAATATCTATTCCATCATCATAAATCTTAAATTTCACTCCAAGCAATTTTAGAGAGTTTGACATGGCTTCCAAGCGGTCAGATTCTTTTTCTCTTAATTCTTCAGCTCCTCTAATAATTGTCTGACCCTCAGCAAGAGAAGCTGCTATAAAAAGAACTGGCAATTCATCAATTAGATTTGGAACTAATTTTGGATTCAAAGTAATTCCTTTTAGTTTAGAAGCTCTTATAGATATATCTGCGCAAGGTTCATATTCATTAATTACATTTGAAAGCTTTATATCAGCTCCCATTTCTTTTAAAACTTCCAACAATGCTATTCGAGTTTTATTAATTCCTATATTCATTAATGTTAGGTCCGAACCTGGAGTTATCAAAGCTGCCAAGACAAAGAAAGCAGCAGATGAAAAGTCTCCTGGAATATTAATATTGGCTGCATCCATAGATTTAGGAGGTAAAATATGAATCTCCTTTAAGCCTTCTGCTTCTTCAATGGAGACTTGTATACCAAATTTCTTAAACATAAGTTCAGTATGATCTCGAGTTTGTATCTTTTCTTTTATAACAACAGGGCCATCTGCATAGAGGCCTGCAAACATGAGACATGACTTAACTTGTGCACTTGCTATAGGTAGCTCATATGAGAAAGCTTTCAGCTTCTCAGAAGGATTTATGTCCAAAGGTGGGCAACCTCCTTCGCTACTAGATATATTTGCTCCCATGGTTGTAAGTGGTGTAACTATCCTTTTCATGGGTCGAGCAGATAAAGAAACATCTCCTTTTAAAGTACTTGAAAAACTTTGTCCGCATAACAAACCACTCATTAAACGCATTGATGTTCCCGAATTACCTAAGTAAATATCTGAGCCTGGCTTTTTTAGACCTTGTAGACCAACCCCATGCACAACTATTTCGTTGTCATGCTGCTCAATATTAACCCCCATTTTTGAGAAAGCATTGAGTGTTGCTAAGCAATCCTCACCTTTTAAGAACCCTCGTATTACACTTTCACCTTCAGCAAGGGCTGCGCACATAATTGAGCGATGAGAAATAGATTTGTCCCCAGGAATTAAAATCTCTCCTTTTAATGCTTTTCCAGACTTAACTATTAGGTCCAATTCTAAGAATCCTCCTCAAGTCGTTTATCTCTCGCTTCCTTAACAAATCTTAAATAGTCTAGAATAGATTCCTCATCTTCCGAATCTATTAGTTTAGACACTTCATTTAAGGAAGATTTAAATCCTTTAATTGCTTCTAAGACTGCTTCTTTATTAGAGACAGTAACGTCTTTCCACATCAAAGGGTCACTTGAGGCAATTCTTGTATAACTCTCTAAACTACCTCCCGAATATTTAAATACCTTATCACCCAATTCTTTTTCTAGGTAATGCATCAAAGCAAAGGCAATAACGTGAGGTAAGTGGCTGGTTTTTGAAAACACTTTGTCGTGTTCTACAGGGTCCATTATTGAAACTTTTGAACCCAGTTGTTCCCAAAAATGCTTAACTTTATTTAATTTCTTATTATCTTTGTCTCCATTTAGAACTGATAAAACGACAAGTTTATCTTTGAAAAGTAAAGAATTATAATTAGCTAATCCACTCTTCTCTGACCCAGCAATTGGGTGAGACATAACAAATTTTTCACCAACTTTAGTATTCTCTTCCAAAAACTCAATTAGCTTGGATTTTGAGCTAAAAGTGTCAGTAAAAATCACTTTTTCGTTATTAAAAGAGCCTTCAATCAATTTAAAAGCCCTTTCAAAACTTAAACTTGGTACGGAGAAGATAATTAAACAATCCTCTTCTATTCTTTTCAGTTGATTGTCAATGTTATTGATTAGACCCATATTATTGGCATCCTTCGTTACTTCTTCATCTAAATCTAGTCCATAAACCTCCAGAGGAATATTTAATTCTTTTATGGTTTTAAGGATTGACCCTCCAATTAAACCTAACCCAACTACTAGAATATTTTTAAATGAAAGTTCCATATCAGGACTCGTTTAACGAGGTTAAACTCTCCATAAATACAGAATTCTCTTCAGGAAGACCTATGGTAACCCTCAGATGATTTGGCATTTTGTAAATTTCCATAGATCTGGTTATAACCCCTTTTGGCAAAAGACTATTAAAAACTTTATTAGAGCTACCTTTACAATCAAAGGAAATAAAATTAGCGAATGATTTTATAAAGTGATATTGATGAGATTCAAAAAATTTATAGAATCTTTCCTTTTCTTGTTTGTTGAGCTTTAGACACTTTTCTAAATGTTCTGTGTCATCAAGAGCCACCTCTGCAGCTGATAAAGCTATGGAATTTACATTAAAAGGCTGCCTCACTCTATTTAAATAGTCAGCTAAAGAACTCGACGTGACTGAGAAGCCCACCCTTAAACCAGCTAAACCGTAAGCCTTTGAAAAAGTTCTAGAAATTATTAAGTTCGGAAAATTGTTAACCAAACTAAAAGGTACATCCTCCATTTCATAATTTGAATAATCAAAATAAGCTTGGTCTAATAAAACTATTACTTCACTTGGAATCTTTTCAAGAAACCTAATAATCTCATTCCTCTCTAAAAAGGTTCCTGTCGGATTATTTGGATTAGCTATGAAAACTACTTTTGTTTTATCGTTTATTGCGTCTAACATTGCTTGTAAATCATGCCCCCAATCCTTAGCTTCAACTTCAACTCCTTGTGCTCCAAGTGACTGAGTAACTAGTGGATAAACAGCAAAGGCATGTTTTGAATAAACAGCATTGTCATTTGGGGTTAGAAAACATCTAGCAACAAGCTCAATAATATCATTAGATCCATTGCCAAGTGTGAGCATGTCTGTACTTACAGAGTGTCTTGTACTTAAGGCTTCTTTTAGTCTAGAACCGTTTCCATCAGGATAACGGTGAATACCAGAAATGACTTCTTTTAAGACTTCTAATACTTTTGGACTTGGCCCTAGTGGACTCTCATTACTAGCAAGTTTTATAGCATTCTTAATTCCATATTCTCTTTCTAAATCTTCAATAGGTTTTCCAGGTTCATAAGGTGTTAAGCCCTTAATGCCAGAATTAATTAAATCCTTTAACTCTAGATCCACTTTTAATTCTCAGCTTTTGGATAGGAGCCTAGTAATTTTATTTCTGCGTCGGTTGCATTAAGTTCTTCTAATAAACTTTTTACTTTTTTATCGTCCTTATGTCCTTCAAAGTCAAAGAAGAACGAGTAATTCCACTTATCTACTTTAGAAGGCCTGTAGGTGATATGAGTAAGATTCAGACCATTTTTCTGTATAGGTTTTAATAGATTATATAAAGCTCCCGATTCATTTTTTGTAGTAACTAACAGGGATGTTTTATCTTTGCCTGTACTAGCTACCTCTTGTAAGCCAATAGAAATAAACCTAGTTGTATTGTTGGAATAGTCTTCTATGTTTCTTTTAATTATTTCAAGACCATATTTTCCGGCTGCTAAGGCGCCAGCTATTGCAAATATTTCTGAGTTCTTCTTAGCATTCTTAGCTGCTTGAGCATTACTGGATACTGACACTCTGTTCACATCAGGACAATAAGCATCTAACCAATTTTTACATTGTGCTAGGGTTTGTTCATGAGCGTGTATTTCAAAACCTTTCTTTGGAAGAGCTTGGTTTAAGCCCATCAAACTATGGTGGATTAACATCTCTATTTCACCACAAATATTTAAGTTGAAGTCCGACAAGCAATCTAAAGTCACATTAATAGGACCTTCACTAGAATTTTGTATTGGAACTATTCCGTAATCACTTTTTCTTTCACTAACAGCCTTAAATACTTCTTCTATAGTATCTGAAGCAGTTTTATTAATTGAACTGCCGAAATTCTCTTTTACAGCGGAATCTGAGTAAGTTCCTTCTGGCCCTAAAAATGCTATATCTATTTCTTTCTCTTGAGCCCTACAACTTGAGATTATCTCTTTAAAAATATTAACTATTTGTTTGTCGCTTAAGGGGCCAGTGTTAATCTTTTTTAACTGTCTCAGTATGTAAGCCTCTCTTTCTGGCTTGTAAATTACTTCCTCTTTTTTATTTTCACCTGCCTCAATAGCTAAAGAAGACCTTTGATTTAACATTTGCAGAAGTTCTGCATCTAACTCATCTATCTTCTTTCTTATACTATCTAATTCTTTCTTCTTCGACATAAAAACTAAAGGTTCTCTCTTTCAAAGAGCCACATAAACTCTATAAGAGCCTCAACTCCTTCCTCAGGCATGGCATTGTAAATGCTAGCCCTCATACCTCCTACTGATCTATGTCCTTTCAATGCCAACAAGCCTTTAGTAGATGAATCTGTTAGAAATTTGCTGTTTAGCTCCTCTTTTTCTAATAAAAAAGGGATATTCATTATTGACCTTGAAGATTTTTCTATTTTGTTTGAGTACAGATCAGATCTATCTACAAAATCGTATAATTTTTTGGCCTTTTTCTCGTTGATTTGACCTATTGCCTTCAGTCCTCCCCTGCCTTTAAGCCACTTAAAAACCTTACCTGCCACATACCAAGAGAAGGTCGGTGGAGTGTTATACATTGAAGAGCTCTCCTCCAAAATTAAATAATTCATCGGGGAAGGTACAGTTTTTTGGGCTGAACCCAGTAATTCTCTATTTACTATGACAAAGCCCAACCCAGCAGGACCTATATTTTTCTGAGCACCTCCGTAAATTAGACCGAAAGAACTCACTTCAATTGGTTCAGAAAGAATACTCGAAGAAAAATCTGCAACTATGGGTATGACTTCTTTATTGACCTCTCGTAAAGCAATCCCACCTATGGTTTCATTTGGCGTTACGTGAATATAATCTTGTTTATCTGATAACTTCCAACTCGATTGAGGAGGGAAAAAAGAAAAATTAGTTTCCTGAGAACTTGCAGCTATTCTTACATTGGTATACTTCTTGGCTTCTTCAATGGACCTGTTTGCCCAATATCCCGAGTTTACATAACTTACTTCGCCATCAGGAGAGGATAGATTTAATGGTATAGCTGCATTTTGTAAAGTGGCTCCACCATGTGTAAATAAAACTGCATAGGAATCAGGAATACTTAACAAATCCCGAAAATCCTTTTCAGCTTCAAAAGCAAGCTCTTGATAATCATCACTCCTGTGGCTGATTTCTAAAACCGAAAGACCTTTACCCTTCCAGTCCAATAACTCTTCTTTAACTTCTTCTAATACGCTTGTGGGAATAGTGGCTGGACCCGCACCAAAGTTATATTTTCTATTATTAAGCATCGTCTATAAATTCTTCACTTATAGGAGCCAAATTAACTAGCTTTTCACCTTCCTTCAACTTAATAACAGTCACACCTTGAGTGTTCCTTCCAATAACATTTATTTCTGAAACTTTGGTTCGAACTAGCATTCCTTTATTGGTTATTAGCATAACCTGATCTTCATCTGAAACCTGAGCAGCCCCAATTAGTTGACCATTGCGCTCTGAGGTTTGCATAGCAATAACCCCCTTAGCTCCTCTTCTTGTTTTTCTAAAATCACTTGATACAGATCTTTTGCCAAATCCATTTTTACTGACAGTAAATATTGTCGCTTCCTCTTCAGGGATTATCAGAGAAATAACTTGTTGACCTTTTTCAAGTTTTATACCCCTAACTCCTTGAGCGCTTCTACCCATGGACCTGACTTCAGATTCAGAGAAATGAGCAGCTTTTCCTGCATTAGACACAAGCATAACGAATTTTTTTCCGTTCGTTACGGTGCTTCCTACTAACTCATCGTCCCCAACCAAAGTAATGGCTCTTTTCCCTCCTTTTCTTCGATTAGAAAACTCTGTTAGAGGTGTTTTTTTAACCGTTCCAGATTTGGTTGCCATTAAAACAAAATTACCTTCCTTGTATGCATCAACAGGTACCATGCTTGTGATACGTTCACCTTCATTAAGTTGAATCAAATTAACTAAAGGCCTTCCTTTAGCCACCCTTCCTGCCGAAGGAATATCATAAACCTTTAACCAGTAAACCTGACCAAGATTAGAGAAGCAGAGAAGAGTAGTGTGCGTATTTGCTACCAGTAATTGTTCAACAAAATCCTCCTCCTTAACCGAAGCAGCGGTTTTCCCCGTGCCTCCTCTTCTTTGCGATCTGTACTCATCTAAGGGCTGTGTCTTTGCATAACCCTCATGAGAAATAGTGACGACCCTATCTTCGGGAGTTATCAGATCTTCAGCATTAAGATCTCCGATAGAATCTTGAATTTCAGTCCTTCTTTCATCTTTGTATTGAGTTTGTATTTCCTTAAGTTCATCACAAACAACTTCAATCAACCTAGTATTGTCAGATAGTATTTCCATCAAGGATGTAATTAAATCGACTATCTCTTCATATTCTTTAATTAATCTGTCTTGTTCCAATCCTGTTAATCTTTGAAGCCTCATATCCAAAATAGCTTGGGCTTGGTTTTCTGATAACTGATAGCTTTTTCCTTTCAAACCAACATCTTTTTCAAGATCTTCAGGACGACAAGCTTCTGCCCCAGCTTTTTTTAACATCTTGGTCACTTTCCCTGCTTTCCACTTCTTCTTAAGAAGCTTGGCTTTAGCTTCATTTCCATCTTTAGATTTTTTTATTAAATCGATCATTGGATCAATGTTCGATAAAGCAATGGTGAGGCCTTCTAAAATATGCCCTCGTTCCCTTGCTCTCCTAAGTTCGTAAATGGTTCTTTTTGAAACAACTTCTTTTCTAAAGTTAAAAAAGATACCCAAAATATCTTTGAGATTAAGTAACTTTGGTTCTGTTCCAACTAAAGCCACATTGTTTATTCCAAAAACAGTTTGCATTTGAGTTTGTTTAAATAAATTATTCAAAACTACATCTGCTATTGCTCCTGATCTCAGCTCAATAACTATTCTTACGGGATCATCTTTATCAGATTCGTCTCTTATCTCTTTGATTCCTTCAATTTTTTTATCTCTCATTAAGTGAGCTATGTTCTCAACTAGCCTGGCTTTATTTACCATATAGGGTATCTCTGAAATTACTATCTGAGGTTTTCCTTCTTCCTCCCCTTCTATTTGAGTTTTAGCCCTGACCTTAACCTTTCCTTTACCGGTTTCGTAAGCATTACGAATACCAGACTTTCCATTGATTATTCCTCCAGTAGGAAAATCTGGTCCAGGTATAAGTTTTAGGAGTTCATCGATAGAAATTTCAGGATTCTCTATAAAAGCCAGACACGCAGAAATCGTCTCGTCCAGGTTATGAGGCGCCATGTTGGTTGCCATACCCACTGCTATTCCTGAGGAGCCATTGATGAGTAAATTCGGAATTCTAGTGGGTAAAACGTCAGGCATGGTTTCCTGACCATCGTAATTTTCTATGAATTTAACTGTCTCTTTGTCTAAATCTTCTAAAATCTCATGAGCTATTCTCGACATTCTGGCTTCAGTGTATCTTGCAGCAGCAGGAGGATCTCCGTCCATAGAACCAAAATTACCTTGCTTATCAACCAGCATGTATCTCAAGCTCCACCACTGACCTAGTCTTACAATAGTTTCATAAGCCGCTGTATCTCCATGGGGATGATATTTTCCAGTTACATCACCCACTATTCTCATAGATTTCTTCGGTGGTTTATTCCAATCGTTGTTCATTACATGCATGGCATATAAAATTCTTCTGTGAACTGGTTTTAAACCATCCCTAGCATCAGGTAGAGCCCTGCCTACAATCACATGCATGGCATAATTTAGATAAGATTCTTTAAGCTCTTCCTCTAAATTAATTGGAACAATTTCTTTTGCGGCTATTTCACCCATATTTCCTCGTTTTTTAAGTCTAAAAATCTAAGAAAATATAAGCTAAAAAGCTTATAAATAAAGATTTTCTTGGTATTAAAAGAAGTGTCAACTTGGACTAGAATTTTAACATATTTTATAGCTCAAATGTGGCCAAAATTGGGCTATTTTGGAAGTGTTTTAGCTCTTAAACTCAGTCACTAAAGAAGAGACAGATTCCTTTGCATCACCAAACAACATCCTCGTGTTCGATTTGAAGAATAAAGGATTTTGTATACCTGCAAACCCTGAAGCCATTGACCTTTTCAACACAAAAACTGTTTTAGCTCTATCGGTTTCTATAATTGGCATACCATAAATAGGACTGTTTTCATTTTCTTTTGCGTCTGGATTAACCACATCATTTGCACCAATTACCATACAAACATCGACTGTTTCCATAATTGGATTTACGTCTCCTGGTTCAACCAACACATCATAAGAAACATTAGCTTCGGCAAGAAGCACATTCATGTGACCCGGCATACGGCCAGCTACAGGATGTATAGCGTATTTGACCTCAGCTCCATTAGCCTCTAAAAGTTCACCCAATTCTCTAACTGAATGTTGAGCTTGGGCTACAGCCATCCCATAACCTGGAACTATTAAAACAGATGCTGCTGCTTCAAGTATTAGATATGCATCAGCTGTGTTAATGGGTCTTACTTCACCTTGACCTACTTTTGCTTCAGATCCACTAGTAGTAACGGCACCAAATCCGCTAAACAAAACATTAGCCAAAGATCGATTCATGGCCTTGCACATGATATTAGTCAGGATCAGTCCACTTGCACCTACCAAAGCTCCAGCCACGATCAAAACATTGTTTAGAATTACAAATCCTGCTGCACAAGCTGCTAAGCCAGAAAAACTATTTAAAAGAGCTATAACTACTGGCATGTCAGCTCCTCCAATTGGAATGACAAACAGAACGCCTAACATGAAAGCAAGCAAACATATTATGAAAAGTATTTGAAATTGGTTTTCTGTAAACATTCCCTGAAAGAAGATCATTTCTAAACCAGCAAGAAGAATAACTCCGAGAAGAAGACTGTTTACGATTTGTTGTCCATTGTAGAGGTAGGGTTTACCACTAATGGTCTCAGAAAGTTTTCCCCAAGCAATTAAGCTTCCTGAAAAGGTAACTCCACCAATCAGAACAGTAAGATAAATAGCTATTAGAAGAGCAGCGTTTTGATTTAATCCACTTAGATATTCAGCTGATCCTACAAGGAGACTAGCGATACCACCAAAGCCATTAAAAAGAGCTACCATCTCCGGCATCCCTGTCATTTTTACTTTTGTGGCAGCGATGAATCCTATTAAAGACCCAATACAAACCCCAACTATAATCCAGGTGTAATCGATGATACCTTGATCTAATAGGGTAACTAAGACAGCTAACAGCATTCCAGAAGAAGAAACCAGATTACCTTTCCTCGCAGTTTCTGGAGAGCCTAGCATCTTCAAGCCTAAGATAAACAGCATTGAAGCTAGTATGTAAGTTAAATTTACAACTATCTGAGTATTAAACTGATCCAAAAAATCACTCCTTTCCCTTCTTTTTAAACATGGATAACATGCGATTGGTAACTAGGTATCCACCCACTACATTGATGGTTGCAAAAGTTACTGCTGCAGTTCCTAACAACACTGTTAAAGGTTGTGAGACATAACCTGAACCAGAAGCCAGCAAAGCTCCCACTAGAGTTATTCCTGAAATGGCATTCGCCCCTGACATTAGAGGGGTGTGAAGTGTAGAAGGTACTTTCGAAATAAGTTCAAAACCGAGAAAAATACTTAAAACTAGTACAAAAAATAATAGAGTTAATTGAGTTTCCATAAATTAGATCCTGTCTTTGACCATAGCGTTAACTATATCTCCATCGTGAGTAACAACACATCCTGATAAGATCTCATCTGAGATATCAAAATTTAATTCTTTGTTTTCTGAGTCCCAATACTCTTCTAAAAGATTAAATAAATTATTCCCATAAACGAGAGATGCATCAAAAGCAACTTCTCCAGGTAAATTTGAAAGCCCCACAATAGTTACCCCATTATGAATAACATGCTCATCAGATATTGAGCCATCTACATTACCTCCTGAACTTACAGCCATGTCTATTATCACGCTTCCAGGCTTCATAGCTTCAATCATTTCCATTGTTACTATTCGAGGAGCGGGTCTTCCAAAAACTTGAGCAGTAGTAATCACAACATCGGATTGGGCACAGACTTTTTTCATGCCTTCCTGTTGCATTTTAATTTGTTCTTTTGAGAGCTCTTTAGCATAACCTTGTTCTGTTTGTTCAGTTTCTCCAATATCAATTTGGACAAATCTAGCGCCCAAAGACTTAACCTGTTCTTCGACTTCAGGACGAGTATCAAAAGCTTCTACTCTGGCTCCTAATCTTTTAGCTGTTGCAATAGCTTGTAGACCGGCAACTCCAACTCCAATAACAAAAACCTTACTTGGAGATATAGTTCCTGCTGCAGTCATCATCATTGGAAAAGATTTGCTTAAACAACTTGAGGCTTCAATAACTGCCGCATAGCCTCCTAAATTTGCTTGTGAACTTAAAGCATCCATCTTTTGTGCTCTTGTGATGCGTGGGATCAATTCCATGCTGATAGCACTGATATTAGATCTGGCAAACTCTTCAACCAATTCGATCTCATTAAAAGGGTCTAAAAAACTAATGTGAATAGAATTCTTTTTTATAAGACTAATTTCTTCTTTTTCTGGTTTATTGATTCTGCAAATTACATCCGACGAGGATAAAGAAGAATCCCGGTCTTTGCTGATTGAAGCTCCAGAAGAAGTATATAAGTCATCTGATATGTGAAGTGTTTTACCTATTGAAGCTTCAACTTCTACATCCATTCCTAATTCAACTAATTTATTTACAGTCTCCGGAAGAACGCTAACTCTGCTCTCAAACTCATTTTCTTTTGGAAAAAATATTTGCACTTTTGTGAACTGTTATTTAATGTTGGGGCGCATTTAACCACAATATAAAGTAAGTCGCCTTACTCTTTTATGACAATAAAACAAAATATAGATTCAGAAGAGATACAGAAATTTGACGACCTTGCGAAGACTTGGTGGGATGAAGAAGGCGACTTTAAATCTCTTCATCAAATCAATCCTCTAAGAATAAATTTTATTAAAGAAAGAGTTAATTTAATTGGGAAAAAGGTTCTTGATGTAGGCTGTGGTGGTGGAATTTTGTCAGAATCATTAGCTGGCTTGGGCGCTGAAGTAATGGCCATAGATGCTTCAGAGAAAACAATAAATATAGCAAAAGCACATGCAAAAGAAGTTAAAAGTAATGTCAAATACCTAAATACCACTACAGAGGAGCTTTTAAATGATCAATCACATCTTAAGTTTGATTTGATTACTTGCCTTGAAATGCTTGAACATGTTCCTGAGCCCTCTCAAACTATCAATGAATTTTCATCCTTGTTGTCACAAAATGGAGATCTCATCATATCGACTATTAATAGGAATCCTCGATCCTACTTATTTGCTGTCATAGGAGCAGAATACATTCTTAATCTGTTACCGAAAGGAACCCACGATTATTCAAAATTTATAAAACCTTCCGAAATCTCCAAATGGATTAGATCAGCTAATTTGATACTTAATGAAACCATAGGTCTTAGTTATAACCCAATTACTGATACTTATTGGTTAGGAAAAGACATTGCAGTTAACTATATGATGCACATTAAAAAAGACAATGAAGGCAATTGAATTTATCGCTTTTGATTTAGATGGTACTTTATTGGATACGGCTAAAGACTTCTTTTTAGCTGTAAATGAACTGAGGTCTAAGTACAAATTAGAACCCTGCGAATTTGATGAAATTAGAAGTCGAGTTTCTGAAGGAGCAATTAGCTTAGCAACATACGCACTTGCCTTAGATGATAATGAAAAAGAAGATATAGAATTTCATCGACAAGAACTTTTAAAAATTTATGATTCTTGTTGTCTTAATGAGACCACTCCTTTTAAAGGAATAAATAAACTATTGAACCAAATCAACGATGCTGGATTGAAATGGGGAATTGTTACCAACAAACCAGAGTCCTTTGCTGAAAAAATAGTAAATTATTTTTTTTCTTCATATAAACCTTCGTGCCTAATTTGCCCAGAACATACTGGTGAAAGAAAGCCTAGCCCGAAAGGATTATTGAAAGCCTGCGAGTTAGTAGGGTCAGAGCCAAGCACCTCAATTTATGTTGGGGATCATTTGATAGACATAGAAGCAGGCAGAAGAGCAAATATTAAAACTGTAGCTGCAGCCTATGGTTATATACCTAAAGGACAAACTTGTTCAGACTGGAAAGCAGATTTCATAGCTGAATCTCCAAGTCACATCAAAGATTTCATTCTAAGTATTTAATGATTGCAGGCTCTCTTTACAATGCACCAAAGAATTTATTGAAGGACAAGGTTGTCCTTGTTACAGGTGGAGGATCTGGTATTGGAAGACAAGCAGGTCTTACTTTTACAGCTTTTGGAGCTGAAGTTATTCTGCTTGGAAAAAATTCTTCAAATTTAAATGAGACTTATAGTCTTTTTGAAAAAAACAATCTTAAAAAACCAATATTACAAGCAATTGACTTTGAAATAGCTGAAGAAGAAGATTTCAAAAAGATTTCGGAAGAAGTGCTTAAAGAATTTGGAAAATTGGATGGTCTGCTTAATAACGCTGGCATCTTAGGGACTAAAACTTCTATCCAGAATTATGACATTAACGAATGGAGACGTGTATCAAAGATTAATTTTGAATCGTCTCTATTGTTAACAAGATCTCTGCTTCCTGTATTGCAGATACCAGATAATTCTTCCATTGTTTTTACATCCTCAGGTGTAGGAAGGAAAGGAAAGGCTTACTGGGGAGCTTATGCTATATCCAAATTTGCAACTGAGGGATTGGTGCAGATTCTTAGTGAAGAACTAGAAAAAACATCAGGTATTAGGGTGAATGCAATTAACCCAGGAGCTGTTCGAACTAAAATGAGGGCTCAGGCTTATCCAGCTGAAGACCCTAAAACTCTCAAAAATCCAAAAGAAATAATGAATGCTTATTTATTTCTTATGGGAATAGATAGCTTAGGCATTACTGGGAAATCAATTGAGGCTCAATAGATTTAATTTCTTTCTCACTCAACTCTTTATAATTCCCTTGTTTGATATTTGCTGGAAGAAATAATCCACCAATTCTTACTCTTTTTAATCTGGAAACAGCAAAGCCTAGGCTTTCCCACATCCTCCTTACTTCTCTTGTCCTACCTTCCATAATAACCATTGCAAACCATTGGTTAGTTTTTCCTTTTCTGCCAGGTTGTATGTCAGAGAAACTGGCTTTTCCATCTTCTAGAGTAACCCCCTCCAAAAGTTTTCTAATATGATCCCCCTCAACTTTGCCACGAATTCTAGCAACATATTCCCTTTCAATATTAGAAGAAGGATGCATTAATTTATTTGCAAATTTACCATCATTTGTAAATAACATTAGCCCTGAAGTGTTAATGTCTAATCGACCAACGGATATCCATTTTCCATTAATTATCTTAGGAAGAGATTGGAAAACTGAAGGCCTGTCCTGAGAGTCTTTTGTAGTAGAAATTTCCCCTATCTTTTTGTTATACATTAAAACCCTTAAAGCTTTATTTCCTTTGGAGATCTCAATCTTTTTTCCATCGATTTCTATTAAATCATGACGCGAAATAGACACGCCCAAAATTGCTTCTAGGCCATTTACCTTTATTCTTCCTTCTCTGATAAGGTTTTCAGCTTGCCTTCTAGAAACAATACCTTCACTAGACAGGATTTTTTGAATCCTTTCTTTCATAGATACTTGATTACTTATTAATGTGGAGCCTGTGGATCTGATTGAGATTCTACTTCTTTTTGCTCTTCTTCAAGGGGAAGTTCCATGTCTAAAGAATCTATATCAGGTAAGTCAGGAAGACCTGGTAACTCTCTAAGGTGTTGAAGGCCAAAATAATCCAAGAATTCCTTGGTGGTAGCATAAAGTGATGGCCTTCCAGGCACATCTCTTTGCCCCACAATTTTGATCCATCCTCTCTCTAAAATTCCTCTAATTAATTGAGTTCCTACAGAGACACCTCTTATCTGCTCTATTTCTCCACGGGTTATAGGTTGTCTGTAAGCTATAAGAGCTAAAGTTTCAAGGGTTGCTTTTGAATATCTTTGAGGCTTTTCTTCCCAAAGTTTAGCTATATAAGCCGATAAAGATTGCTTAACTTGCATCCTATAACCAGACGAAACTCTCTTTAACTCGACACCTCTTTTAGCACATAAGTCTTCAATCTCATTTAGTGTTTCCTTAATATCTTCTTTAGAGGGAGTTTGGTCCGTAGGGAAAAGCCTCTGGATTTCTTCTATAGATAGAGGTCTAGAAGCAGATAAAAGAGCAGCTTCGATAATTTGTATCAATTTATTTTCCATTAGTGAACCTCCTCAATGCCCCTAATATGTATCGGTCCAAATTCTTCAGACTGGACAATTTCTATTAAAGAATCTTTTAATAACTCTAAAACAGCAAGAAATGTAACCACAACTCCCATCCTGCCTTCTTCGTTATTGAATAAGCTAGAAAATTCTATAAACGTCTCATTCCTCATTCTTTCAAGAATCTCTATCATTCTCTCCCTAGTTGAAAGTTGTTCAAAATTGATCAAGTGAGCTTTTGATTGATCAACACGTCTCATAACTTCTGCTAAAGCAAAAGTTAGCTCTTCCATTGGTAATTCAGCTATAGGAGTTATGGCTTCAAATTCTGGTAGCTTTGCACCCGCTAAGTAGAAATCTCTATTTAGTCTTGGTAAAAGGTCAATCTTTGCAGCAGCTTCTTTGAATCTTTGATATTCCTGTAGTCTTCTCATCAGTTCAGCTCTTGGATCTTCTTCTTCTTCATTTTCTTTAGGTCTAGGTAATAACATTCTAGATTTTAATTCTGCTAGATAAGCAGCCATAACAAGATAATCACCTGCTAAATCAATCTGAAGAGCTTCCATCAAATCAATATAAGAGATGTACTGTTCAGTTATTTTTGCTACATCAATGTCTAAAACATTAAGGTTTTGCTTCCTTATCAGGTATAGCAAAAGGTCTAAAGGACCAGCGAAGGTATCTAAAAAAATCTTTAAGGAATTTGGTGGAACGTATAAATCTTCTGGCAAAGAGGTTACTTCTTTACCTTGCACCGTAGCTAATACGATCTCCTCTTGATGAGGTACTTTGCTTTCAGTCATCTTCCAACACGCTTGTATTGGATCATCATTATAGACTAGGAGGCCTATTTACCAATAAAAATGGGATTATTGAGAATATTTGTTGGTAATTGGATACCTTCTATCTTTTCCAAAACCTCTATCAGTAATTCTGACACCAGGGGGTGCCTGCCTCCTTTTATACTCACTTTTATCAATTAAATTTACCACTCTTTTAACTGTTTCTTCATCGAATCCTTTGTTGGTTATAGCAATAGCACTCAGGTCCTTCTCAACATATAACTCTATAATTTCATCCAGTATTTTGTAATCAGGTAAGCTATCAGAATCTTTCTGGTTAGGGGCCAATTCAGCTGAGGGAGGTCTTTCTATAATTCTTTGAGGTATAACCTGTGAAATGGAATTTCTGTAATTTGCCAATTCATAAACCCATGTCTTTGGTACATCTTTAAGGACAGCAAAGCCACCTGCAGTGTCACCATAAAGAGTTGAATATCCAACTGCTGTTTCACTTTTATTTCCAGTAGTTAATACTAGATAACCAGATTTATTGGACATAGCCATTAGCAATACACCCCTACTTCTAGATTGTAGATTTTCTTCGGTCTTATCCTTTTTCTTTCCCTTAAACTCTTTTTTAAGAGACTTTTCAAATGAATCATAAATATCTTTAATTTCTATTACCTCATGTTGAACTTTAAGATTGTCTGAAAGTTGCTCAGCATCTTGAATACTCATGTTCGAAGTGTATTTAAAAGGCATCATGACTGTTTTGACTCTGTCTGACCCTAAGGCATCCACTGCTATAGCTGCAGTTAAAGCTGAATCAATACCTCCAGAAGAACCTATCAAAGCGCCACTAAAGCCATTCTTTTCTATGTAGTCTTGGGTACCTAGAACGATAGCATCATATAAATTTTTTAAGTCTGAAGACTCTGCAACTTTTTTCTTATTAACAAGCTGAAGGACCCCATCCTTTTTACTGAAATCCAAGGTAGCTGTTGCTGTCTTGAAGCTTGGTAACTGAAAATCAATTCCTGTTTCAGGAGAAACTACTAAAGAAGATCCATCAAAAACAAGTTCGTCTTGACCTCCTACCTGATTGATATAAACAATAGGAACAGAAAACTTTTCAGCATGTTTAATCAACAAGGATTTTCTTTCTTCTAATTTATATCTATGAAAAGGAGAAGCGTTTAAGTTAAGTATTAACTCTGCACCTCTTCTTGTGGCCTGCCTTATAGCTTTTGTGTACCAAATATCTTCACAAATAGTTAAGGCTAGAACTGTATCTTTAACTGTTACCAAACAAGGGCCCTTACCTTGAGAAAAATATCTTTTCTCATCAAACACTTTATAGTTTGGTAGTTCCTGCTTAAAGTATTCGGTTTTGATTTCACCCCCATAAAGTAACCCTGCCGCATTGTAGATATTCTTATTTTTCTTCCTGGGATAGCCAATCACAATATTTATTTCAGGACTATGCTCGGATAATTTTTCTAAAGCTGTATCTAAAGAAAGGTATAAATCATCTCTCAGAAGTAAATCTTCAGGGGGGTAGCCAGTTAAAAACATTTCTGAAAAAAGCACTACATCAGGTCCCCCTTTCTTCAATCTATCTATTGTTTTAAATGCTAAACGTAAGTTTCCCTCCACATCTCCAACTACAGGATTTTCTTGAACTATACTTATTTTCATTAAGTTAGAACCTTTTAAATACTAAGTGAAATCATTAAATGCAAAGGGTAAATAAGAATGTGATCATTTTTTAAAAAAACTTATAGTATTCTAATACTTCAAACTATTAATTATCTAGGTAAAATGCACAACCCTTTTTGTGGAAGAAAGAAATGAGATATCAAACCGATGACATAAGAATCTCTGGAATGCAGGAGTTGTTGCCTCCAGAAAGCCTTATGGGGGATCAGCCTATTTCTGAATCTTCTTCCAAGCTTGTCTTTGAATCCAGAAATAAGATTTCACAAATTATTAATCAAAATGATGACAGATTGATAGTTGTTGTGGGACCTTGTTCTATTCATGATCCAAAAGCAGCGTTGGATTATGCAGGTAATTTGTTTGAAGCTTCTAAGAAGTACGAAGAGACCCTTCAAATTATTATGAGAGTATATTTTGAGAAGCCTAGGACTACTGTCGGCTGGAAGGGTTTAATAAATGATCCTGATCTTGATAACTCTTTTAATATCAATAAAGGTATTGCACTAGCTAGACAACTCCTAAGAGACCTTAATGATTTAGGAATTTGTGCTGGAACTGAGTTCTTAGATGTAATTACTCCACAATACTTAGCAGATTTAGTTTCATGGGGAGCTATAGGAGCAAGAACGACTGAAAGTCAGGTTCATAGGGAATTAGCCTCAGGTATGTCTTGTCCAATAGGTTTTAAGAACACCACGGAAGGAGACGTAAAAGTTGCTGTTGACGCTCTCAAATCTGCAAAAATGCCTCATATGTTTTTATCAGTTACAAAAGAAGGTCGTTCAGCTGTTTTTTCATCTTCTGGAAATGAAGATTGTCATGTAATCCTTAGAGGAGGAAAAGAACCAAATTATGAATCAAAGCATATCAACAGAACTTCGAAGTTATTGGCTGAGTCTGAATTAGCTCAATCTATTATGGTTGATATGAGTCACGGTAATAGCTCCAAACAGCACAAGAATCAAATCAATGTATGCAATAACGTCGCTAAGCAATTAAGCACAGGAGAAAAAAGAATTACAGGAGTTATGATCGAAAGTAATCTAGTTGAAGGTAACCAATCAATTACGAACAAAGAGAATCTAGTCTATGGTCAAAGCATTACCGATGCCTGTTTAAATTGGCAAGATACTGAAATTTGTTTGGAGATTTTGTCCGAAGCAATTGCGAAAAGAAGGCAGATTTAAAAAGTTCAAAACTACCGCTTGTTAATCCGTTAGAGATAATCTAATCTCATTCATCCGGTTTGAAAATATGACGGACAACTTTCTCTACTTCTCTAAAGATGCAGCTAAAACGCTTGGACTTTCTGAAGCAGTTCTCTTAGAAACCATTAAAAAAATAATTATCTCCAAGAAAAATGATTTGATAGACCTTGGTCTTATTCTTAAAGAAACTACTTTCTGGGAGAAAGAAGAAGTTATAACTTTGCTGTCAAGCTTAGACCTCAAGGGTCTAGTAATTTTTAATAAAGACACTCAAAAAGTATCTTTGACTTCTTCTAAAAATATAGATAAAAATCCATTGAACCAACATGCCGTTTTTGGAGAAAGAAAGGAGTCTTATATTGGAAAGAACTGGGAGCCTGATGCAACCTTAATAGACCAAGCAAGTGAATATGGGATTCCAAAATCTTTTGTTTTTTCCCAACTAGAGGAGTTCATACTTCTCCATAAAGAAAAGAGTGATTCAAGCCATTCCTGGGGAATTAAATTCTTGCGGTTTGTTATTAAAAAATGGCGTGATCAAGAAATTTCTGACTATAAGAAATCAAAAAAGAAGCCCATTGATCAAACGTGGCTTCCAGATCAGGAAGCTATAGAGATTTTATCTAAAGCAGGAATTGAGGAAGAATTTACAAAAAATGAAATACCTGAATTTATTCTCTATTGGAGTGAAAAAGGTGAAATATCTGATACTTGGAACAGTAAATTTATTGCCCAAGTAAGACGTCAGTGGGCTAAAACTCAACATTTAATAGATAATTCAGAAGCGCCTGAACCCATTTCGGAAGAGTGGAAGCCCAGTGAAGATTTCTACGAAGTATTAGTCCTTACTGAAATAAACAGGAATTTTGCTGATTCTGTATTAGCAGAATTTATCCTTTATTGGAAAGAAACTGGACAAGCACATAATTCCTGGAATAGTAAATTCATCCAACATGTTAAATTTCAATGGCAACGGCAGAAAGGATTTAATTCCCCGAGGGTTCTTGATGATATAGAACAAAGAGTTAAGTCGAGTTGGGACATTAAGCCAAAGGAAGAAGTATTAGTTAGTCCGTCACTTTCAAAAAAAGAAGTCCAATCTAAATTGGAAAACCTTAAGAAAAAGCACCAAATTTAGTTTTCCTGTAACTAGTTTAGTGTTATAGTTGAGTATAACACCTACTATTTCCCATGAAAATTAAACAAACTTACTTAACTGCTTTTCTGACTTTAGTATTAGCTTTAGCCTGGATGCTCTCAGGAATCCTTTCAGATAAAGGTTATGAAGTAAAAACTAAGGCTGGAATTGAGACCATATCTTCAGTGACCGTTCTCAATAGCAACGCTTTAGAAAGAGTGAAAAAGATAAAAGTGAGTGGAGTTACTGAGGCAGATAAATTAATTAAGATAAGAACTGAAGCTAGCGGAACAGTAGTTTCTAGACCTGCAAAACAAGGTCAGTTTGTAACAAAAGATCAGTTGATTTGTCAGCTATACAATGCAGGAAGAAGCTCTTATCCAAAAGTAAATGCACCCTTCGATGGTTATTTAGAAACCTTTTCAGTCAAAGAAGGAGATTACCTTAATACGGGAGCTGTTTGTGCCACTATAATTGATCCTGACCCAATGAGGTTAATCGGTGAAGTTTCAGAAAAGGAAATTAACTTTGTTAAAGTTGGTTCGAAAGCTAGTGCTGAATTAATTTCCGGGAAAAAAGTCAAAGGCATAGTTTCTTTTGTCAGCACCTCTGCTAATAAAGGAACAAGAACATTTAGAGTAGAAATAGATGTCAAAAATTCTGATAGATCCATAAGAGATGGTGTATCGGCTCAGATAGAAATTGACGGAGATACAATCCTTGCACACAAAATATCCCCTTCTATCTTAATGCTTGGAGAGGCCGGTGAATTGGGTATAAGAACTGTAAATGAAGACAATCAAGTAGAGTTTAAGCAAATAGAAATATTAGAAGATAGTATTGACGGCATTTGGATTGCAGGACTGCCAAAAAATACGAGAATTATTACTATTGGTCAGGAATATGTCTTCCAAGGTCAAATTGTTAATGTTAAGGAAATCTCAGAGTCTCCGGAAGCATG
>ERZ651768.1080-NODE-1080-length-20167-cov-16.690991_pt1 | contig 20167 bp, 15 predicted proteins | sample MGYA00514754_ERZ651768 | MGnify/ENA metagenome assembly ERZ651768
GATTTCAAAGATATTTGGAACGGAGATAAGTACATTGCAGCACGAAAGGAGCTTTTAGACCAACCTAATAACCTTGAAACTATTTGCCACCTTTGCAAAGCAAATGGTTATTACACACCATAATTTTAACCCCTCCTAACCTGAGAAATATTTTGTTTCAAAATTTAATTCGCCGCTGGGACAGACACCTAAGGAAATATGCCGATCGAAATTTAAACCGAGCCGATCTTGTAAAAGATAAAAACTTTCAAAATATTTATTCGAAAGTTGGTCCAAGGAAATCAAAGTATACCTTAGCACCTATGGAGAGATGCTATTCCCTTTATAAAGCGATTAAATATGTCACCAAAGCAAGCATATCGGGTGACATTGTAGAATGTGGTGTTTGGAGAGGTGGTAGTGCTATGTTAGCTGCACTCACTCTAATTGAAAATCAAGAGACACACCGAAAAATATACCTCTATGATACTTACGAAGGAATGCCAGAACCTACAGACAAGGATATTGATATACACGGACTTGCCTATCGCCTGCTATGGAAAAAAGAAAAAGAGTTGCTAACAATTTCTCTGGACGAAGTTAAAGAAAACATGTCTTCTACAGGGTATCCAAAAGAAAATATAATCTTCGTGAAAGGAATGGTTGAAGATACAATCCCAAATACAGTTCCAAACCAAGTTGCGTTGCTACGTTTAGATACAGACCTATACGAGTCAACCTACCACGAACTAATTCATCTTTACCCAAGGGTCAGCTCTCAAGGTGTGGTCATAATTGATGACTATGGTCATTTCCAAGGAGCGCAAGAAGCTGTTGAGGAATATTTTAAAAAGTTTTCTCAAGAAGTTTTATTCCACAGAATTGATTACTCTTGTAGAGTCGTGATAAAACCTGCAGCCCCATTGAAGGTGTCATAGTCGTAAGGATTGTTCGATAGCTTCAAGAACATCTTCTATTTCAATAGCTCTCTTACATTCTGCATCACCATTATAACACTCAGCTTTGCGTGTGCTCTCATTACACGGGCTACACTGAATGTCTTTATAAATTACCACATCGCGTTGACCCAAAGGTCTCCAAACACGCGGATGAACAACGCCGAAAAGAGCTATGACTGAGGCACCCAATACGGATGCCATATGCATATAACCCCCATTATGACAGAGAACAAAGCTCGCCCCTTTAGTAATAGCACCCAATTCTTGAAGGCCTGTTTGCACACACGCCACTCTTTTTCCTTGGACTAAATTTATAATAGATTCGACCTGAAATTCCTCGCCAGGACCACAAGTTAGAAGCACCTTCAGTTTATATTTATCTGGGATAATTTCTACAAGGCGGGCAAATTTTTCGTACTGCCATTGATCGTATTTTTTTTTTGTTCCTGCATGGACCACGCAATATTTGTCTCCCTTTTTTATGCCATTTTCGGCAAGGAGTATTTTAGCCCTCTGGTTTGCTAATTTTGAAATATAAACTAACGGAGAAATATGACTAAAAGGAACTCCTATTTTTTTTATTAGAGCAACTTGATAATCAATAGGGAATTTTGGATCCAAGTCAGAAAACTCAAGCCTAGTGTTATATAAAAATGACCGTTTGGCAAATTTATGGCCAATTCGTATCGGAGCAAAAGTTAGGAAACACATCACCGCACCGCGAGTTCCTTCATGCATATCGATTGCCACATCATATTTACCCCTGATCAAGTGGCTGTAAAATTTAATCTGCCCCCAGAATGATTCCTTCTCAAAACAAAGAACTTCATCTATGTCAGGGTGCTCACTAACCAAATCATATGATGGCCTCTCCACTAGAACTGTTAAGTGTGCATCTGGGAAACGTTCTTTAAGAGGAGCATACACGGCCGTGTTATAAACCACGTCTCCGATAGAACGTAGTTTAATTAATAGAATTTTTGCTTTTCGTGGAATCTTTACCATTTTACATCTTTCCCGACTGTAACTCGCTCTATAAGTTCTTTCAAACCAGATTCTAAATTACTCATATCATACATCTGTTTACACCTTTCTCGCGCTGCCTGACCTTTATTTTGCGCCTCATTAGAATGAGCCAAAATATATTGAATAGCGTCTGCTAACTGGGACGGTTCATTTGGTTCAGTTAGATAACCGCAATCACCCAAAACCTCAGGGATATCTGATACTCGAGTGGCCAAAATCGGCTTTGCCATTGCCATAGCATCAAATAATCTGGCAGGTATTTGTCCTATAGAATCAGAGGTTCTACGTTGCGGAATGACTATAATATCTGCTGCTGATAAGTTTTTCGCAAGTTTATCAAAAGGCGTTTTTGGCATAACCGTAACACGATCTTTCACGGATACATCAATTCCTTTTAAAAATTCCTGCTTATTTTCTACTCCAATAATCACCAAATTTAAGTCAGGATTATCAATTTTTTTAAATGCATCCAATAGGTCATCGATTCCCTTATGCGACCTTGGAGTTCCAAGAAACATCAGGATCTTTTTACCAATCAAACCCATTTCCTCTTTTACATCATCAGCGTTAAACTTTAGCGGGTTCAAAGTTTTAGTATCACGATAATGAGGTAATAACTTACCTCCAAATTTTTTCTGCAAAAACCGATTACTAACCGAAATTGCATCGGCGTGACCAACCAAATGCTCCATTCTCCAAACATAGGGTAAGCCATTAGGGTTTGAAAAATTTAAAAATCGACCAACCCTTCCAAAAAAACCGGAATGATAAAAAAAGCCAAGCTCCCAGTCATCAATATCTAATATTAATGGTTTGCCGCTATTTTTTTTTTGCAAACCAATACCAAAACTAGTGGGCATGAGCTTTGATGCTAAAACAATCTCACCATCAATCGCATCCAGAATATTTTTTCTAATTCTGGAAAAATCCGGATAACGTTTCCACTCGAATTTTTTCACAGGAATTTCTATTTGGCTCATCGGAGCCCAGATTCCGCCTCTTCTAGAAGGCCCAATAATTTCGACATCACAAAACCTAGAAATTGCCTGAGCCAGTAATCCCGCCCGGCCAAAGGCATTACTTGAAAGATCGAAGCATAAAATAGATATTTTCACAGAGCATAACCTTGAAAATTTAACGACTATAATTTAAGCGCGAAACAAATTATAATTACACTCTTTAGACCTTTACAGTTCAAAGCTAATTTGAGTATATAATGGTTTCTGCAAAGTACTTTAAACCAACTAGTTAAAACACAATCTCACACAAGCTTTTTCTTCTATAGTTTATGCAAATACAACCCCTGCTTGACAACCTAGGCAACAGAAAGCACCTGCCAATAACTATCTTTACTTTTTTATGTTTTCTTGCACTCACTTACGGCTTAGATGAAGTTCCTCCATACCATGCTGATGAAAATTTTTATGTAACTAGCTCTAGTAATATGATCGAGACAAACGATTATATTACACCCACGTACCATGGTAAAAAACGATTCGCAAAGCCAATCTTGTTTTATTGGCTAGTTGCTGCTTCATATAAAACGTTTGGTACTAATTTATATTCAGCTCGTCTGGTATCATCAATATTTGGAACACTATGTATACCCATTGTATACATAATAGCTCGTCGTTTATTCGACCATAAAACAGCGACCATCAGTGCTCTACTGCTACCTGGTTGCTACCTTCACTTCCAAATTTCCCGTTGGGCCATAACTGACATGGCGTTAAACTTCTTTATTCTGTCGACTTTTTACTTTTTCATACGCGGAATTCAAGATCAATCAAATAAAGCTACCTCTTACTGCTTTGCCTATATTTGTATGGGCATTGGATTCATGATTAAAGGGCCAGTAGCCATCATTATTCCAATCCTTGTTATAGGTTGTTATCTTTTAATCACACAAAACTGGGGAGAATTATCAAAAATTCTATTTGGATATGGCGTAATAATTCTTACAGCAATTATTCTTCCCTGGTTTGTAACAATGTTAATCATTCATGGGGATGACTTCACTAATCATATTCTTGGAGCAGAACTACGCGATAGAATCATTCATAAAACTCCATTCAGTCTATATTATTTGGGAGTTGTTGTTCGTTACCATTTACCATGGTCGTTTTTTTTTATAGCGGCACTCGCGATAAAATTCAGACTAGCTTTAATTTCATCTCTCTCTTCCCCTTTAAAGAAAAATTATTTACCCCTATCTAGAAAATTAATCAATTCGTACAACTCTATAATTCACAATGATAATCATGCTTTCCTATTTTCTACTATATGGATCTTAGTACCTCTACTATTCTTTACCTTATTTCGTATTGAGCATAGCCGATATATGCTGTCCGTATCTGTTCCTATTTCAATGATATCAGCTCATTTTTTCTCCCAACTTATAGAATCACCCAGTGGTTTCAAGAGCTACACATTTAAAGTCTTATTTTACCTGACATTAATATTTTATCTTTTAATCGCAATACTAGCCATAACGGCAATTCTTCTCTTGCTTCCTCATTTTAAAACCCCAATTGGGTTAATGGTTCTATTCATTCTCGGACTTATTGGACCCGCTGTGTTATTCATACTTTATAAATTGAAAAAATATTTTTTTATGATCATCGCTCTGTCTATTATTCAAATTATTTTTCTCACCGCATTCAGCAGTAATGCCCTTGCTTATTTCAACAGATATCCAATGAAATTATTTGCAAACCAAATTCTTTCTGATCCTCAAAGTAATAAACATATTGGTCTTTATCAATTAGGCAATAACCGAGCACGCATAGGGGTTTTAACAGCCCTTCCTGCTATTTACCTAAACAACCCAAAAGAACTAAAGCTATTCATAAAATCTAATGAAATTGTATATATTGTGATGCGCCAATCTGAATGGAAAGAAAATTTCCTCAACCTTCCATTAAGAGTTCAGGCAGTAGATAGTGGTTGGAAAAAATCGAAAATAAACAAAGCCGAGATTCAATCTTTCTTAATGAGTGGTCTAGCCTTTCAACTGGAAGAATATTCTGAAAACTATATCCTATTAAAAAAAATAGGCCAGAAATGACCTATCGTACAACTGGAAGTTTCATCTTTGAAAAATCATAAATAATATTTTCCCGATTTTTCAAAGATGTAAAATAGGCAAATTTTTTATTTCCATAAATCAAATAAAATTCTCCAGGGAAATCTTGCTCTAATTTTTCAAACTCCCATATATTTGTCAACCAAGTTCCGGTCACATCCTTCTCCATTTCCTTAAATAAAGCGTTTGGATTTGTGGGAACATTTTCCCAATTAACAAAACGGTCAGAATAAAACATTAACGCCTGGGTAGGATTCCATCTAGAAAGTTTATAAAAATTAATGTGCTGATTTGGCAGAGTATTAGCGTTAACAAATTGAGCCAGATCTCTTACTTCTGCGTTATTATAGTTAAGGGATACTTTCACTTGTATAGGGGTCACATTCACCACCAAAACTGTTGTCATTATAATTCCAACCATCCAAGGTAGCACTTTTTCCTTTTGGTTTTCCTTTAACCAACCCGCCAGTGTGTGGGCAGTTATAATTCCAAGAGCAGGGAAAATCATAAAAAGATAGCGCAAAGTCTGATTTCTAGAGGTACTCATTATTACGAATGGAATAAAAACCCACAGAAATAGAAACATTGCCTGTTTGTTTTTCTCCCTTATGCCTCGTTTTGCAAACAAAAATATCCCTATTAAAGTAACAGGTAGCCAAGGCCAGTAATTCCTCAACATGTCTTTCAGATAACCAAACACATACAGCGGATTATTTGAAAAAAAGTCTTGGGGAAAAAGTCTCATATGTGCTGATTTGAAATGTCGTTGGACAAACAGATCTCCAAACAAATGCCAGTTAACTACATACCAACTGCAACCTACCAACAAAGCTAATACCACTCCTATTATAAATCCTGGGTCAAAAATTTTACGAAATCCTCCATGCCATAACATAAAAACAATGCCTATTACGATAGGGAAAAACCCAAGTAAACTTTTTGTCAATACAGCACACCCCGCCATCAACCCATAAAGTAAATAAAATTTTCTATTTTCTAAGCCTTTTATCAAGCAATACATTGAAGCAGTTACAAAAAAGGCAAGCGTAATATCCAACATTGCCCTGCGTGACGAATCCAAAAACAACCCGGGGAAAAGAAGCACAAAGGCAGCTAAGAAAGATGTCCAGTTATCTTTATATAGATAGCTACAAAGCGAATACGTTAAATAAACAATCAAAACACCGAAGATTGCCGATGAAAAAACAGCCGCGTATCCAGATACGCCAAAAGCCTTATATGCTAAGCCCGTGAGCCAAAACGGCAGCGGTGGGTTATCAAAAAAATGAGCTGTCCCTCTCCAAGTAACCACCCACAAACTATCTGATAAAAAAATTTCCCTTGCCTTAATAGCATAATAAGCACCGTCAAAGTTTGTGATTCCTCTGTCCAGTTGACGACCCAAAAAAGTAAGCAACGAGGAAAAAACTAAAAAAATAACTTGGAAGGTTCTGTTAGAAAGTAGTTTGGGCAAAGATTCCTTCAACAGTTAAATCCTTTTCTAAATTAAAAACACAGTTAAATACATGTAGACAATAAAAATTTATGAAAACTTATATTAAGGGGGATGAAAATCTAACACAATATAGTTCTCTACAAATAGCTATTCAAATAATCTCTGGTCTTCTGATCAGTCTCAGAGGTGAAGAGGAATCCAAATGTTTCCAAACGCCAGATCAACACCTCAGGACCCCTTAAAAGACGATACCAGTAAAACACAACACAAGTTAGGGGCATATGGTTTAATCCTGATCGGCAAAAAATAAAATTCCTCAATTGATTCCGAGAGTGCCGGATAAGTTCCCAGTTACCTCGCTCCCTCAAGACACGAGCCAGTACGATAATATTGAAAAATACTTTAATCAATTTATAATGCTCCCTAGAAATTGTAACCTGTCAGAAATTTAAAAAAAGACCACTCATCTTTAACCTAAAAGTTGCTTCACAATAAATATAATACAAAATACAATAATATATAATGGATCCCCTTTAAAGATAGTTAAAGTTATATATTTTTTATTTTAATATTTTTTTAGACCACTTTCTCAATGAATCTAAAAATTTTGGATGATTTTGCTAGAGATGAAATTCAGCCGAATTCAACACTCGTCCTAAAACATTTACATGCACTAGAAGAAATGGTTCGCATAGATAGTCGAAGTTTCAGCGTCAATGAATTTGAAGGAGATCGAAAAACTCCTTCAGATATGCAGGAAATATTAAATTACGCTAATGACTATCTACAACAAATAGGATTCAAAAAAATAAAAATTAATACCCCACCCAAAAACTTTGTTAATGCTACTCCTATTTTGCTAGCTGAATTAGCAGTATCTCCCAGCAAACCAACCCTTCTTTTTTATGCGCATCTAGACAAGCAACCTTACATGGATGACGAAAAATTTGAAAAGTGGGGAGGCATCGCACCCACCAAACTAACATGGAACCAAGATAGGACCAGAGCCTATGGTAGAGGAGCAGCTGATGATCTGAGTGGTGTTATTTCAATAGGAATGGCAATAGATGCTACCCTACGCGCCATCGAATCAGACCCAGAAAACCTTTTTAAAGATAAACTACAGGCATTACCTTGTAATATAAAAATACTTTACGAAACTGAAGAAGAGTGTGGCTCGCACTCTTTAGAGGAACAAATTTCACAGAATCAAGATTTTTTTAATGATGTCGATTGCGTGGTCATTACCGACGTAATCAATCCTGCCACTGGCTATCCTGGCCTCACTACCTCACTTCGCGGAATTACTCAGTTGGAAGTCTCTATTGATGCCAACCCCACAGCATCCCTAGATTCCCAAACAGCTCTGTATAAATTATTAGCCACATTGATCCGAGAAGATCATTCTTTAGCAGTAGATGCAATTGATAAAGCAGATATACTCGTTACACAAGAAGAACAAACTGGTTTTTCATATGTCCCTACTACTGTCAACTTCTTGAGAACTTCTGCAGGGTTGTTGCCAGAAACTCTCCTTACCGTTCCAGCTGAGGTAACCTCAATTTTAGAAGCACAACTAAGAAAGTCTACAATCAACGTTCGGCCAGGTCACCGTGTGGCTGGCAGCATTATTTTTGGTAGCGCTGGAGCTCGAATTAGCTTTAATGCATGCTCCGATCCCGAAGCTCTTCAATCAAAACTCCTGGAGTTTTTTAAAAAGACTAACCCTTTCAACCTCAAAATAACTCTACGAAGAATTGAAGCGGATTTAGAAAATACTTCATTCGATTTTATTTTAACATCCTCGACCAAAGACCCTCATTCTGGAATGAATGGCGGGCCTTTCCCGGTAGCTGAGTTACAACTGGCGCGAATGATTGACCAATTAGTAAAAAATGATGGCTCTCTCGCACCTGAAATTCAAAAAATTTGCAGCACATCTTCTGAAAAGTCAGGAATGAAAACTCAGTCCCTGTTCGTTGAGAAAGACGAATCAGCAAAACTCTTTGAGGATCCTAGCGCGAGGGCAATAGTGGAAATTCGCCTCGCGCCGGGAAATCAGGAAAAAAAATCAGAAAATGCTCTTAAAGCATACTTACAAGAAAAACTGCCTAAAGATTACATGATGAAAATTAAATTCGATCGAGGGGCTACTCCATGGATCACACCCATAACCCATCCCGTATTCCCAATCGCCTTGGAATCCTTAGAAATGGGATATGGTCGCACCGCTTGTATTTATGGGTGCGGGGGCTCTATACCCTTTGTCGCCAAACTAATCGATGCCATTCCCGGAACTCAACCCCTATGCCTTGGACCCTATGATCCAGATTCGCGAATGCATGAACCAGGAGAGAGCCTTTCTATGGCTGACCTACTCGGTTGCACCAAGTCTATCCTTCACCTAATAGCTAGAATAAATAAAGCATTTTAAAAGCAAAATACCTACTTTATTTTTTCATTTTTTTTCCAAAAGACCCTATAATAGTTTTATTTCTCCCGCCATTTTTTGCGTCATAAAGCGCCTGATCTGCCATAGCAATCAATTGATCCGTATTTTTAATAAAATCTCTATCTAATTCCGCGACGCCGCAACTAGTGGTCACGCTAAAATTTGAGTCGTTTCCAGTAAAACTCATCTTCATTATTCCTTCTCTCACGCGCTCAGCGATCTTAAAAGCACCCTGAGCATTTGACTGAGGAAGAATCATTAAGAACTCCTCTCCTCCGTAACGGGCCGCAATGTCATTAGCACGACAAGCTTTTTTCAACAAAGAGGCAACGGCTATGAGAATTTCATCTCCTTTTTGGTGCCCGTAAGTATCATTGACATCTTTAAAGTGGTCTACGTCTAGGAGAACCACTGATAACGGAACGTTGTAACGGATACTCCGCTCGAACTCGCTTAACATGGATTTTTCCATGTTTGGGCGGTTTGAAATACCCGTCAATCCATCGGTTACTGCTAACTTCTTTGTCTGTTCATACAAAACTGCGTTACTGATCGACATCGAAATAAACTCGGATAGACTTAAAATAAAATCCAAGTCGCCCGTATCATACAAATCTTGGTCACCATCATTGAGATTCAATACACCTACCGTTTCTTTTTCGATCATTAAGGGAATTGATACGAAAAAACCCTTTTTGAAAAGTGTGTTTTCTGAACCTTGATAGTAACGAGAGTTACGAAAATCCTGATCTAGAACATATTGACCACTTAAAACGGCAGCTCCCATAACAGGCGAGCTAGACAAAGGTAGTGAAAAAGAATTCTCTATTTTCGGGTGATTGTGGCACAGCAAACTCAATTCCCGCTTGTCCTTGTCGTAAAGGAATAATGTGAAAAAGTGTATCGATAGAATTGAAGGGAGGCGGTTAACAAGTACAGCGGAAATCTCCTCCAAGCTCAATAAACTTAAGGCTTTATGAAGGTCAAGCAACTCTTGATAACGGCGCTGATCCCATTTATTTTTGCTCATTCGTGGCATCCTGCTTTAGAGTAGGTACAAAAACTTCAAGATCTATTCAAAAAAACCTGTTCGAATTGTCAAAAACATGACGAAGGTTATTTTCTTAATCGATATTTTTGGTTTTCTCAATCACAAAAATGCCTCTAACCCCAAGCTTTTTATGGTCTTGATTACAATCTCCACAATTCTCCTAAGGAAGTATTTCGCAACTGGTATAAAAATTGCTTTACTATAATAAAAATTATCAGCTCATACTCTTACGTAAGGTACCATGAATCTTGTTAAAAAAAATTGGCTGATCGCATTTTTACTTCTTGCTGTCTTAATTTTCACCATCGGGACGGAAAAGCAAGTTCACGCACAAGAGCAAGAAGCTGAAAAAATTGCTCCGGCAAAACAAATCAAGCAGATCAGGATTGGTCCCCACCCAAAATACACACGACTTCTTTTGGATATTTCAGGACCTGTCGAATATCAGGTCAATGCTAATTTTGTAGAAAAAAAAATTGCCCTTATTTTTGATGGCACATCAGTAACACCAAAAGTAAAATCAAAAAAATACCGTGATAAAAACCTTGCTTCAGTTGATGTTCAGTCTAATGAAGACAAAATCATTTTAACCCTCCATTTAAAAAATTCAAACACTCGTTTTTTTCACCATAAAGAAAAGGCAACCTCCCAGATAGTGCTAGATCTAAAGGGAACTACTGAACCATTTCTCAAAACCAGAATTGGCAAGAAAAAACCGAAAAAGACGAAAACAGAACCTGTGAAAATTAAAGTCGAAAAGATGAAGGGCCTATCTCCTGAACAAGTAAAAGAGATTACTCTTAAAGACGAAGAGGAAAGAAAAGAAACCGGTTGGGAAGAATATCAAAAAGCGTTAAAACTCTATCAAGAGAAGAAGCTTGAGGATTACACGATTAAAGTTGAAAGCGAACCTGATCCAGAAACTGGAGAAACAGAAGAAATAGAAAAAATTGAACCTGGGGCAATCAAATTATTTAGAAAGTACGCTAAAGACTACCCAAACAGTCCTCTTTTACCGAATATACTTTATCTGCTTGCCGAAGCCGAGTTTCGCATTGCATGGAGACAAAAATACCCCAACTATGAAAAGGCTTTGGCTGCCTATCAACACGCCACCAGAAAATTTCCAAAGTCTCGGTTTTCCGATCATGCGCTTTATAAAATAGGCAATATCTTTGAAGAAATAGGCTACACCCTCGAAGCTCGGGTCTTGTATAACGAAGGAATCAATCAGAATAAAAGAAGTCTTTACAACACTGCACGCAAAAACAGTCTGGCTAATATGCTTTTAAAAGAGAAACGGTATGAAGAGGCATACGAAGCATTCCAAAAAATCCTCAAAAAAGCTCCTAAATCTAATGAGGCCCAATTGGCGATTATTAAAATCGCTAACGCATATTTCGATCAGGAAGATTATATCCGTGCGCTAGATATCTATAACGAGGCCATACGTAGGTGGCCATCCGTAGTGAATAAAACGCCTATAATCTATAGCAATATGGGAGAAATTTATTTTAAGAAAAGAGACTATCCTAAGGCAAGAAAGTTTTATTTCAACATGGTAAATATGGATCCTGCCAACAAAGAAACGCATAGAGCACTTAATCGTATTGGCGACCTTTACCTTATTCAAGGCAAGGAAATGGAAGCGCTCTCAGTCTACGACCAATCGGCCAAGCTTGATCCCGAAAATCGAGAATCTCAATACGGAAAAATTCGTATGGCTGATATCGGCGTTCGTTACCCTAGGCTACCAGTAAACGATGCTATTTTCGACGTCAGCACCTACTTCGAGCCACTAAAAGCATATGACAAAATTCTGGAATCTGCCAAGGATGTAGATATTCTAAGCGAAGTTACCCTAAGCAAGGGAATAGCCTTGTTAAAAGAGCAAAATTACCTTGAAGCGATTCAGGAATTTAAAAAATTATTACCCTTAGGTGAGGAATCTAAATTCCACCGTGACGCGGCAAAGTATATACGCCAATCTTTAATATTTCTGGTAGATGGTTATGCAAAACAAGGCGGGGTTTTACCAATTCTTTATTCTTACACCGATTATGCTAGCCTCTCCATTGGTAAAATTAAAAGCTTAAAAACTCTCTTACAAGTAGGAGAAGCCTACCAATCTCTAGGCATGCTACCTGAGGCTGTCCGCTTATATGAAAAAGTAAAACAATTGGACGCTCGGAAAATTCATAACGATAGAATTTTTCTTAATCTTGGAAAAATCCATTATGAAAGAAAAAATTACAGTGAAGCCGAATTCGTCGCACGTAGCTTTCTGAAAAACTTTCCGCGCAGCGAAAAAGTCCGCGACGCCATGAAACTATTAGCCAAATCATTGAATGGACGTAAGCAACATGACGACGCCCTAAAAATCTATCAAAATATTCTGGAAAAATTTCCAAAATCCACCTCAGAAATTCATTACCTTGTGGCTACTCTGGAAGTCGGTCGCAACAAAAATATAGAAGCCATAGCTGCCTATAAAAAGAGCATAGAAACCTTTGATCGTACTCAGAAAATAGTTCCAGATTATTTAAGAGAAGCACATTACAAACTTGCAAACTTACTTTATCAGGAAGGACAATACCCTGAAAGTATAGAATCGTTCAATACTGCTATTAAGTTGTTTCCCGATCACCCGCACAGGAGTTGGTCGGAGTTTATATCAGCCGATGCCTTCAAAAAAATTAAGAACAACCAAAAGGCCACCGCTCAACTTAATCAGTTGATTAAATCTCAATCGAAGAATGATTTGATAAAAAAAGCAGCTCAATCGCAGCTAAAGATAATGGAGTGGGAAAAAGAAAATGCAAACGCCCTTTAAAGGGTTTTTATAATCCTCTATAATGAGAGCCATCATCGCCTTATACCTATGAACTTACCTATGAAAAACCCTCCTTCAGAAAAAAGAAGCCCGCGAGAAATAGCAATCCTCAACCAAGCGTTTCAATCTTTCAATGAAGCTACAGAGCAATTACAAAATTCCTATGATGTGCTTAATGAAGCCCTGGAAACCAACAAAAATTATCTACATAACATTATGGAAAGTCTTCCCACAGGTGTAATCGTGGTAGATCAAAATAATGCCATTAATACATTCAACAAAACAGCAGGCGCAATAACAGGGTTGGACCCAGAAACATGTCTCAACAAACCACTGAGCGAAGTATTTTCAATCGACCTCTTTGAAAAAATAGTTAGACGAACAACTAAAGAAAAACAAAAGTCTCCCATCGTTGAACGAGAAATCGAAACCCCCCATCATGGAAAAATTTATACCCGTATCTCAACTTCTCCTGTTTTAGACAAAAAAAACGAACAAATAGGAACAGTTCTCAATATAGAGGACATAACAGAATTGCGTCGCCTGGAAGAAGAAGCCCAGCGTAATCGTCGCCTTAGAGCAACAGGTGAAATGGCTGCTGGCATAGCCCACGAAATAAGAAATCCTCTGGGAAGCATCGAGCTATTTTCATCGCTTCTCAAAAAAGATCTTAGTGAAGATCAAGACAAAAGAGAGATTGTTGAACATATATCGGCCAGCGTAAAAAATATGGATAGAATTATTTCAAGTCTGCTTCTATTTGCGAAGTCACCTCAACCATCACGACAACTATGTGATCTTAACGAACTACTTAAAGAGTTGTTTAAAGATTCCTCCGCTATTTTGATTCCACAAGGAATCAATCCTGTTTTCAGCTTGGGCAAGGATGCCATTGCTAATGGTGACTCCCACCTTCTTAAGCAAGTTTTTATCAATCTAATTAGAAATGCTATTCAGGCTATGCCTGAAGGTGGCGATCTAAAAATCACAACACAAAAAAGCTCCCAACTTGAACAACCATCTGATCAATCTGACTATTGCCGCCAATTTATAAAGATAACTGTTGCTGATCAGGGTGGCGGAGTTTCGGAAGAAAACCTAGCTAACGTTTTCAACCCTTTTTTCACAACAAAAGATCATGGAACTGGTCTCGGCCTGTCAATTTCCCATAACATCATTAAAGCCCACCAAGGAACGATTGATGTGGAAAGTGAGGAAGGAAAAGGCGCCCGGTTCATTCTTAAAATTCCATACTGGGACTACGAACTTGACAAAAAGTAATTCTTTTAAAAATATTTTGGTCGTCGATGATGAAATCGAGATGCGAATAGCCCTTGAAACCACGCTTAAAAGGGAAGGTCACCAGATTACCTTAGCCGAAAATGGAAAGCAGGCTTTGGAAAAATTAAATGAGGATTCCTTCGACCTGGTATTAACCGACGTAAAAATGCCTAAAATGAACGGTGTCGAGTTGTTAAAAGCGCTGAAAAAAAAATCGCCGAAAACAGTAGCCATCATGATGACGGCTTATGGAGACATTGACAATGCAGTCGAAACCATTAAGGCAGGTGCCTTTGATTACCTTCTCAAGCCATTTTCTGCAGAAATTCTTGTAGCTACTGTAAATAGAGCTTTTCTGAACAAAAATTCACCGAAAAATGAATTCGTTCGCCTTACACCCGAAATGAGCAATCCTTCTGGTCGAGAACGCCAAATAGTAACTCAAAACAAACAAATGCTGGAACTTATTAAGTTTGTTGAAAACATCTCCTACAGCAAGTCGACCGTTCTTATTATGGGCGACACTGGAACTGGCAAAGAAATGTTTGCTCGCCATATTCACCGGATGAGCCCACGCGCACAAAAACCATTCATGGCAGTTAACTGCGCTGCCCTTCCCGAAGGTCTTCTTGAAACCGAATTGTTTGGGCACGAAAAAGGAGCTTTTACTGGAGCGATAGATCGCAAAGATGGAAAGTTTGAACTAGCTAATAAAGGGACGTTATTACTTGATGAGGTAACTGAAATGAGTCTGCCACTTCAAGCTAAACTATTACGTGTTTTACAGGAACATGAAATAGACAAGGTTGGCGGGCGCACATCCATTCCGGTTGATGTCCGTGTTGTCGCTACAACAAACCGAGACATCAAAAAGCGTATCCGAGAAAATCAGTTTCGGGAAGATTTATATTACCGGTTAAATGTCATTCCGTTGAAACTAATTCCCTTAAAAGATAGAGTTGATGATATCCAGACACTAGCCGAGCATTTTATCGAAAAACACTCCAAAGGCCTGAATAAAAACATCTCCCATATAGCTAACGAAACTGTCGAGTTGCTTAAAAAGTACAGATGGCCCGGTAATGTGCGAGAACTTGAAAATATAATCGAACGAGCAACTCTCATATGCCAAGAAAACACATTGCTTCCCTCTCACTTATTCTTTGATGAAGAAGAAATACAACTCAAGAAAACCCGACCTCTCGCCAAATTTACAGGAACGATATACGATATGGAAAAAGAACTCATTGCCCAAACTCTGGAAGAAGTCAATGGGAACAAAACAAAAGCCGCCGATAGCTTGGGCATTAGCATACGCACTCTTCGCAACAAACTAGCCTCTTACAAAAACCCAGTAGAAAACTGAATAAAGCTGCATTTTTCTTGATTTGTCAAAGAAATGACATGATTTGCCCTCACCCCCCCCTACTTGGCCACATTCCAGGAGATAGCCCCGCCGCACAATCCTCATAACCTATTAGATTATAAGGGTTATATTATTAATAAAAAAAAGAAACAAAACTAGATAGTGCCCTATTTGGTATGGTAATTGCTTTACTAAACGTATACAGAGCGTAATGCGTCTGTTGGGAAAAAAATTAATCATCTATTTGGAAGGCAAAAGGCAATGGATTTTTTAACATCAATGAAAATAAGTTCATCTGGATTGAACGTTCAGCGCAAACTTATGGAAACGGTTTCTAGTAATCTCGCCAACATTGAAACCACGCGGACGCCAGAAGGAGGTCCCTACCGGCGCAAAGAACTCGTTGTTACCGCGTTGCCATTTGAAGACAATTTTAACGAAATATTAAAATCCGAACTGGGAGAAAATGTTTTGCAGTCGATGATTACAGAAATCATCGAAGACCAAAGTGAACCACGGCTGGTATTTAACCCAAACCACCCCGATGCCAATGAAACAGGTTATGTCGCTATGCCTAACGTAGACCTAATGACGGAAATGGTAAATCTCGTGGCAAGCACCAGAGGATTCGAAGCAAATGTCACTGCCATGAACGCTGCTAAATCAATGGCTCAACGAGCAATCGAACTTGGAAGATAAAACAATTTAAAAATCTTTAACAAAAAAATACCATGAATCCAATTCAGAGGTTTTTTAGCCAACTCAGCGAACGCTTTGCGACTCTATCTCAGGGACAAAAAGTAGCCGCCCTTGTTCTTGCAACAGTAACTATCGGCTCTATTCTTGCGATGTCATTTTGGATTAAAACACCTGATCTTCAGTTACTGTATGCAAACCTCAGCGAACAGGACGCCTCAGCCATTGTTGATAATTTAAAATCTCAAAAAATTCCTTACGAGTTGTCCAACCAGGGAAAAACCATTCGTGTCCCAGCAAACCAAGTCCATGAGGTTCGGTTAAAAATGGCTAGTGAAGGCCTCCCCGAAGGAAGTGAAGTTGGACTCGAAATATTCGATAAAACGTCATTGGGAATGACTGATTTTATTCAAAAATTAAATTTCCAACGTGCTCTTCAGGGAGAACTTTCTAGAACTATTAAAACATTAGATGCAGTTGATCATGCGCGTGTACACTTAGTTATTCCAAAACAAACTTTATTCATAAGAGAAAAACCCAAAGGAAAAGCATCTGTCACTATTAAAACCAAGGCTGGAAAATTCCTTAACGAAAGCCAGGTGCAAGGAATTGTCCACCTAGTTTCTGCTAGTGTTGAAGGGATCACGGCGGATAATGTAGCTGTTGTCGATGTAAAAGGAAACTTACTTAGCGGATCTCAAGAAATGAACGCTGGCGCTGCTCGTTCATCTTCCAACTATCAACATAAACGCCGAGTCGAACAAGAACTTGAAAAAAACATCTTAGCCATGCTTGAAGACGCTCTAGGACAGGGAATGGTTATTGCCCGAGTAACAGCAGATTTGGATTTTGAGAAAAATGACCATACAGAAGAAATTTATGACCCGGATTCAGCAGTTGTACGTAGCTCACAAACAGCCTCAGAATCAGTCGTCGGTGCCACACCTACCGGAGGAGTGATAGGAGTCCAAGCCCAGTTACCTGCTGGCCAAAATGAGGGTGGAACTGGAACTTCGGGCCAACCCTCCAAAAGAGACAAAAACAACCAAGTTCAGAACTTCGAAATCAATAAAATTACCCGTGTAGTTTCAAAACCAACCGGTACTGTCAATAAACTCTCTGTAGCGGTAATGATTAATGGAATAATGGCAGAGAATGACGCTGGAGACGAAGAATATCAAGCAAGAACTCAAGAAGAAATGGATAAGTATACACAAATTGTGCAATCCGCCGTTGGGTATAACCAGGAACGTGGCGATCAAATCAAAGTGGAAAATATTCAATTCGATCGCAGTGTTGAACAACAACGATTACAAGATCTCGAGCGAGAGAAAAATATTGATCTTGCCTTCCAGGTTGGGAAATATATCCTAGGCCTTATCTTTGTGATACTGTTCTACACACGGGCAATTAAACCCATGATCACTTGGATAACAACATCAGCAGCTGAAGATAAAGAAGAAGTAGCTGAAGAGGTCACGGAAGAAGGCAAGAGCGCAGCTCAATTAGCAGAAGAAGAAGAAATGAAACGTCTTGAAGAAACATTATTGAATTCCGCTGAAATGAGAAAGTCCGTTACCGAATTTATAGAAAAAGATCCTAAGTATACAGCTGGAGTTGTTCGAAAATGGCTGCGTGAAAAGGCTACTACCGAATAAGGTTAAATTTTAATAAAATTCCCATCCAGAGGAGATGGCATGGCAACAAAAAGTAATCTTTCAGGTCCGGAAAAAGCGGCTATTTTACTGATGTCAATAGGCGAAGATAATGCCGGTAACGTGATGGCTAATATGGAAGAACGTGAAATTCAGGCGATTGGTAATTATATGTCAGCATTAGGCGACGTTGACCAAGAAACCATGGATCAGGTCACTAAAGACTTCTACATGGCTACGAGAACAGGAATCGGTGGTATCGGTATCGCTGGAGCGGATTTTCTTAAAGCCGCTCTAATGAAAGCAATGGATCCCGCCAAGGCAACGGAAATACTTAACAATATATCAACACCAGGAGAGGATCTTAGTGGTGGGCTAGAAACACTCCGCATGCTGGAGCCAAAAAATATCGCTGCATTTTTAATGAATGAACATCCTCAGACAGCTGCAATTGTTTTAGCTCATATTGACGAGAGTATCGTTGGCCAAGTCATTGCAGAAGTCCCTGAAGAGAAACGATCGGAGATCATGCTTCGATTGGCGACGCTAGAGCGTGTGTCACCTAACGTAATCCGAGAACTAGATGTTGCTCTTCAAGGAGAACTGAGACAACAAGGAGCCACATCTGGAAATAGGCTTGGCGGAGTAGCAATAACAGCCCAGATTATCGGGACTATGGAAAAAGATGTCGAGGCGGGAATTATGGCCGAACTGGAAGAATCCGACCCTGAATTGGCACAGCAAATTAATGATCTCCGGTTTGTCTTTGAAGATATCAATAAGATTGATGATCCGGGCCTTCAGCTGATTTTGAAAGAAATTGACCAAGCAGGTCTGCCGCTAGCTCTTAAAACGGCAAGTGACGAGCTCAAAGAAAAACTTTTCTTCAATATGTCAGAACGTGCTTCTGATATGCTAAAAGATGACCTGGAAAACCTTCCCCCCACCAAACTTGCCGATGTTGAAAAAGAGCAGAAAAAAATCATCGAAGTCTGCAAAAAACTAGAAGGAGAAGGGAAAATTCAAGTTGGAGGAGCAGGAGAGGAACTTGTCTAGACAATTTAAACCTTCATCCACATTTATTGACTTAGATAGTTCTGAGGAAAAAGACAAAGATGAAACTCGTCTCTTTGAGTTAAGTGAATTCTTGGGTACCGCATCAAACCGAGACCGGAGCTTTTCCTTCGACTCAGAAAATGCAAGAAATTTTGATGCAGACAACATTAATAAGGCCAAGCAAGGAGTCAAGGAATTAATTGGGGACGCAGTTGCCAAAGCAAAATCGTTAGCCATTGAAATCAAGGAAAATGCCTACAAGGAAGGACACAAAACCGGATACGAAGAGGGGTTTCAGACGGCATATCAGAAAGGTGAAAATTCTGCAAAAGAAGAATTTATCCCTCTTTTGCAAACAATAAATTCTCTAATCCGGGAGTTAAGCGAATTCCGGACGATGATGTACCCAAAAGTAGAAAAAGAAATGATTGAAATGATCACCGGACTGACAAAAAAAATTCTCCAACATGAAATTAATACTAATAAGGACAGTGTAAAGCAAATGATTCTTTTGGCTATAAATTCCGTGATAGACAAAGAAAATATGACTATCCGAATTCACCCATCAGATAAGGCACACGCAGAGGCGTTCTTCCCTGAACTGAAGAATTTATTTAGCGAGATTAAAAATATTACTTTCGAAGAAAACCCTGGTGTTGAAAAAGGCGGATGTGTGATCGATACAAACTTTGGGACAATTAATGCCAAGGTCGATCAACTGGAAGAACAAATTGACAAAATCTTAAAACTCACCCCAGCTGTACCTTCTGTCAGTTCTGGCTCTAAGCCTCCTTCTGAGGAAAGCTCAGCAACCGAAACCAAGGCTAGCAACGAACCTGTTGACGACGAAACCAACGTTTCGGAAACCGAAACCAGTGCAAGCGACGAGTCTGTTGACGACGAAACCAACGTTTCCGAAACTGAAACCAGTGCAAGCGACAAATCTGTTGACGATGAAACTAAAGTTTCCGAAACTGAAACCAGTGCAAGCGACAAATCTGTTGACGATGAAACTACTGCTTCGGAAACCGGTACCAAGGCCAGCGACGAATCTGTTGATAACGATACTACTGCTTCAGAAGAAGCGCCAAAAGATACTCCTGAAATAGATAATTAAATTTTTTAATGAGTCTAAAAAATGCAAGAAACTATAGACATTAAAAAATATAATTCCTTTGTAGAAACCAATTCTTTTGTAAAAAAAACCGGTAAAATCAGTCGAGTTATTGGATTGCTGATTGAGTCGGATGGCCCTGGCGTTGCGATTGGAAG
>ERZ651768.1081-NODE-1081-length-20157-cov-4.785906_pt1 | contig 20157 bp, 20 predicted proteins | sample MGYA00514754_ERZ651768 | MGnify/ENA metagenome assembly ERZ651768
CTTTTCCTTTAACAATATCGCCTTTTAACGCATAATTTCTACCTAAATATTTTTTAACCAAATCAACACGTCCATTGCTTATATATTTACGTATTATTGAGCTACTTACTACCTCATTATTGAATAATATCGGTTCTATCACATGTAAATTATATTTATAAAATGATTGGTGTAAACTTAGAAAATCAGAATTTCCCCTTTTTTTATATCCAAAGTTATGATCATATCCAATAACAATGTTTGAAGGATTGAAATACTTCATAATATAATATTCGAGAAAATCATTTGCAGATATTTTTAAAACATTTTCATCAAAAGGAATTATCCATATATAATCTATTCCAATTCGTTCAAAATATTCAATTTTTTCTTCCAAATGCATTAAGATCTTCCCTTCCAAAGTTTCTTTCTTTTCAATTATATATTTTGGATGGGGATCAAATGTAACAATGAAAGAGATTATATTCTTAGCTTGAGCATGATTAACTACCAAGCGAATAATCTCATGGTGACCACGATGTAACCCATCATAGGAACCTATGGTGATCACAGAACTACCAATCGGAATAAATTCATTTAATGAGCGGTAGATCTCCATGCACTCTCGAATTCGCTAATTGTTTGAGAATATTTTAAATCATAATGACCGATTTTTATTCTTTTTAATGACGTAAGATACCCGACCGTCCCCAGCTTCTCTGCTATATCCTTGCCCAGAACTCGGATATAGGTTCCCTTAGAGCAGCATACAGAGAATAAAATACAATTATTTTTCAAGTGAACGAGCTCAATTTCCTTGATCTCAATAATAATAGGCTCTCTATCAACAACAATTTTCTTTCTAGCCAATTTATATAATCGGGTACCATTCTTTTTCTTTGCCGAAAACATGGGTGGCACTTGTTCTTGCTTACCTAAAAATGATACTAATTTACCCTTGATAGAATCAAAGTTTAATTCAGGTACCGCCTGAGAATGAATAATCTCCCCCTCAGTATCAAGCGTATCAGTAGTCTTTCCCAGGGTCAATTCAGCAATATATTTCTTATCTTTATTAGAAATGCTCGTTAATACTTTGGTGTCCTTCCCAGTCCCAATTATTAATAAACCACTTGCAAATGGATCCAGTGTACCCGCATGGCCGACCTTTTTTTCTTTAGTAATACCCCGAACTTTTTTTACAACGTCGAATGACGTCCAGCCAACTGGTTTATCGATGCTCAGTATCATGGTCTCCAAGTTCCAAATCACGAAAAAGTTTGGAGATTCTATCACCATATTCCATCCTTTCATCGCGATAGAATCTAAGATCTGGAATATTTTTTAAATGAAGTTTCGGACTCATGAATTTTTTAAATGCTTTACGGTGGCTATTAATCTCGTCATTAATCTGTTGCCACGATTTAGATGGATTCAATATACTATAATAAACCCTTGCATTTCGTAGATCTGGAGATATTTGCACAGAAGTGAATGTTACAAAACCTAAATAATTTAAATCTATGTGCCGAATTAGTATTTCACATAATATTTCCAGGATCTGTTTGCTAACCCTGTCTGTACGTTTATACGGTCGATTTTGCCTCAATTGATAACCAGTTTTCGTTTTACTTCACGAACCTCATAAACTTCAATAATATCTCCATCCTGATATTTCTTTATACCTTCGATACCGATTCCACATTCTAGCCCTTCTTTTACCTCGCGAGCATCATCTTTGAAACGTTTTAAAGAAGTAATGGGCCCTTCGCCAATAATCTCCTGGTCTCTTATCAATCGTGACTTAGCATTTCTGACAATTAACCCATCATCAACCTTACAACCAGCTATGAATCCTATTTTTGGAATCTTGAACTGTTGTTGAACTATGGCTTTCCCAAGTATTGTCTCAACTTTATCCGGTTCAAGTAGCCCCTCCATCGCCAATTTTAGCTCATCAACAACATTATATATGACATTATAGGTACGTATATCCACTCCAGACTGATTGGCTTGCAATTTAGCATTCGATCCAACCTGTACGTTAAATCCAACAATAACAGCATTGGATGCTTCCGCAAGCAAAACATCAGATTCAGTGACCATCCCCACTGCTTTATGAATAATCTTAATCTCTACTTCATCAGTATTAAGTTTGATAAATGTATCAGAAAGAACATCCACTGAACCGTCAACATCTGCCTTAATAATCACCGGCAATGTTTTAATAATCCCTTCCTTAATCATTGATGACATTCCATCAAGAGAAAAGGAGATCTTCTTATGCTCAATTTCTCGTCTTACTCTCTGTCGTTCAGAAGAAATTCTTTTTAAATCTTTTTCATTATTCACAACAGCGAAAATATCTGCAGCTTGTGGGACCTGTGCGAATCCTTGGATTTGAACGGCATCCGACGGTCCTGCCTCTTTAATTTTTTGTCCTCTTTCATTCACGATGGCACGGACTTTACCAGAAAAATCATTGCACATAAATGGATCACTTAATTTTAGGGTACCTTTCTGGATAAGTATGGTTCCTATAGGACCTAACCCTTTATCCAATCGTGAATCAACTACTGTACCTATCGCCTTACAATCTTTATTCGCTTTCAAATCCATTACTTCCGTCTCTAATAATAGACTATCCAATAAATCACTAATACCTTCACCTGTTTTTGCACTTATTTCTACTGATTGCACCTTTCCACCCCAGTTCTCCACGAGTACATCATTTTCTGATAAAGCCCTTCTTACCCTATCTGGGTCAGCACCTGGCTTATCCATTTTATTGATAGCCACAATAATTGGTACATTAGCTGCTTTGGCATGATTAATAGCTTCAATAGTTTGTGGCATTACGGAGTCATCAGCAGCGACAACAAGGATGACAATATCGGTGACCTGCGCACCACGAGCACGCATGGCTGTAAATGCTTCATGCCCTGGTGTATCAAGAAATGTAACATGTTTTCCATCTTCTAGTTCGACCTTATATGCACCAATGTGCTGTGTGATGCTACCTGATTCACCTGCAACAACATTGGAATTCCGAATATAATCGAGCAAACTGGTTTTACCATGGTCTACATGCCCCATAACTGTCACCACAGGTGCTTTAGTTACGGCCTTTTCCTTATCTTCTTCTGTTTCTTCCAATGAAAATAATTCTTCCCTCATTTCGACAACTTTTTCGGCATTATACCCATAGTGTGAAGCCAAAAGTTCTAATAAGTCCCAATCTAACCGCTGGTTAATTGTAACCAACCTTCCCAATTCGATACATACTTGAACAATATCGCTTGCAGTAACTTCAAATATCTTGGAAAGTTCTTCCACACTAGCGAACTCGGGCATCCGGATTGTTGGTTGGGAATCTTTATTCTCATTGTGCGATTGATTATCGTTGATTTTTGTTTTTTTGTAGGATTTTTTCTTTTTTTTGGACTCTATTGCTGCCAGTGTTTCCTTTACCTTTGTTTGAACACTCTTATGAACTGGCTCTTCTTTCTCATGTTTTTTGACCTTTCGTGGAATTCCTTGCCCAATCTCTGATTGAATATTTGAAAGATTAATCTTCCTTAGTTTTTGTTTTTTTGGACCACCAAATTTTTTCTTTATCTCGTTTCCGCGGTTACTTTGTGGTTTTTTTCGCGTGTCTAATTCAATATCGGATTCCAATGCTGCAGTTTCTGCACTCCCTTTTTTATTTATTTTGTCTTGCTCACTTTGTTGTTTTTCCAATTCTATTTTTTGTATTTCCTGTTTTTTCTTTTTCTCTTCTTCAAGTTCCTTCTTTTCCAACTTTCGCTGGTCCTCAAGCGTAAGCAATTGAAGTTTCTTTTTAGACTGTTGCTGCTCCTTTAACCTTGTATCATGAATCTCACGACGAACTTGTTCCTTCCTAAATCGGTCCACTAACTGCTTATCTTTAGCAAATTCTGACATAATAAGTTGATAAACATCTTCATCTACTGGAGACATATGGCTAGTTATCTCCACACCTCTAGACTGTAGAAAATTGAGAATATCTGTATGAGAAATATTCAGTTCTTTTGCAATTTGAAATATTCTTTTTACTGACATAAACTTAAGTTTTTGCAAATAGTTCTTAGACTATCGGGAATTATCAACATAAGTCATTCTTCTTCATGAAAAATATTACCCTCATCAGAAATATATTCCGAAGAATCAGAAATTATATCTAACTTTTTTTTAGAATTGTTAGGAGAGTCATTTTCATTGGATGCGTTTTCTCCTAACTCCTGATTGGAAACTATTCTATCTAATTTCTCTTCATCTGGTAAAGGTTCATCTGTACGCTCAATAAATTTTTGCACCGAATCATAAATACCTTCCAAGGTTTTTTCACCAATACCTTTCGCAGAAAGTAATAAACTTTCATCTGCATCAAGTAAATCCGATACCAACTTAATTCCTACACTATCAAGACTATTAGATACTGTTAAATTAATTCCATAGACATCAGTCAACGGAGTATTCTGATCGTTTTGTATTCTTTGATATTGTTTTTCACCATAAGCATCAATACGATACTCTGAAATTTTTGAAGCTAAATTAATATTTACCCCATGCCTTCCAATTGCTGCATCTAGGCTGTCATCATCAAAGATTGCAATACAATATTCTTTATCTTCATCAATGTAGAGGTTTACAGGTTTAGCGGGAGATAAGGCACGTGTTATCAATATCTCGGGTTGATCACTATAATCGACGATATCAATCTTTTCATTATTTAACTCACGTACAATTGCTTGGATACGACTACCGCGCATTCCAACGCAGGCCCCTACAGGATCTATTCTGCGGTCATTAGACCGAACAATAATTTTTGCACGTTCGCCTGGATACCTTGCAATGGATATAATCTCGATAATTGAATCTTCTATCTCTGGCACTTCCATTTCGAATAATTTATGTAAAAAATGATTGTCACTTCTACTAACAACAATATCCGGTCCTTTCGAGGTCACTTCAACTGATTTAATTACTGCACGAATTGTGTCATTACGCCGGTATCTTTCAGAAAGTATTTGCTCTTTTTTCGGCATTCGAAGTTCAGCCTGCTCTATATTGATAAAGACATTATCACGCTGTACCTGGTGCACAACACCAATCACAATCTCACCAATACGATTGACATAATCCTCATAAATGTAATTTCGTTCCACATCACGAAGACGTTGTGCAAAGAATTGCTTCGCAGTTGTTATAAGTCGTCTTCCAAATAAATTGAAGTCTATGACTTCTACAAAAGTATCTCCGATATCCAAACCATCAACTGCATCAGGTTCTTTGGCAATAGCATCTTCCAGGGTTATTTCAACTTTATAATCATCAACCTCAACAACAATGGTTTTTTCAGCATAGATTTCAATCTCACCTTTATCTAGATTTACAATACAACTGCAATTTGATGAATCACCATATTCTTTCTCTATAACATAAAGAAACAAATCTTCCATGATAGATGCCAGTTCAGATCGTTCAACATTTTTTTCCCTGGCGATCTCTGAAAATACTTCAATTAGCTCTCGATTAATCAAAATACCTCCCAGTTTTAACCGAATGAAATTTTAACTTTTGCTTTTTTAATTTTGTCATAAGATATCATATTTCGTATCCCATCAACATCTAAGCTAATCTCCTGATCATTCGCATCGAGTAATTTACCAGATACATGCTTTTGTATATTATTATCAACATACTCAACAATGAGAATACGGCCTTTATTCTTGCGAAATTGGTACGGTTCAATTAAGGGACTATTTATTCCCGAAGTACTCACTTCCAACTTGAATCCATGAGGGAACTGGTGCCCTAATTCGTGAGATACTCTCAATGAACGTGCCAGAGCTTCTGTGTCACCAATATTCAATGGTTCTTCACCATCAATTGTAACCTTTATCAGGTCTGTTTGACGATTATGCTTCAAATCTATCAATACCATACCTGGCTTTAGATATTGTTGAACTATGTCAGCTAATTGGTCCATATCCAGACAAAAGAAAAGTGGGCTTTTCAACCCACTTTCCAGCGCAATAAATTATTAATTATCTACAAATTTTACAAGGTATTAACTTGGTAACATACCATGCAATTCTTCCGTTTTTTGTTTAATCCTTTGCGGAATATTTTCAGTACTTGATATTTCTTTGATAATTGACCGAGCTTCAGATAATCTATTGGCATTTAAAATTATTCGTGCTTTCTCCAGCTTTAGTACCATTTTATCAGTTTTGCTATATGTGATCGCTATACCATTATCCAGATACTTTTCCGCAGCATTCGAATCACCATTAATTACTGCAATAGCTGCTAACATCTTTGAAGCACCAGGAACAAAAATATCGATAGGGTGGTCTTTCATGTATTCAACGAGATAATTTTTCGCACCGTCGAAATCACCATCATCAAAACTTATCTTACCCAAGTAGTAACCAGCTGTCGATGCACTAGTTTCGCCATCATACTCAAGAATAATTGTCTCTAATTGGAAACGTGCATTATCCAAATCGCCTTGCTCAATTGCAACCAATGCTCTCCCTAAAGAAGAATTTGCTGTTTGTAACCGTTCAGACCTTTTATTTTTTATTATATTGAAGGCAATGGTAGCAAGCATCAGGCCGATAATAATATTAATATATAATTTCTTATTTTTATTAATATTAGACTCAAGTTTGTCCACAGTCTCAAGAAACGGGTCACGCTTTATTTCTTTGCGAGTAATCTTTCTTTTTGGTTTTAACATATCTTCCCTTCTCTCATATTCACGATTGGTACCCTCGGCAGGAATCGAACCTGCATCTAATGCTTAGGAGGCACTTGTTCTATCCATTGAACTACAAGGGCATCCAATGAAATTACATAGATTGAAAATCGCTGACCAAGCTTGATATTTATTCAAGGTATTCCGGTTTAAGGTCTCTGGTCATCAAAGAATGAACGGACTTTTGAGGGTTTTCCTTTTTGAACAGAACATTGTAGACAGCTTCACATATGGGCATTTCAATATTTACCTTTTTTGACAATTGATGAACAGATAGTGCTGTTTGAACTCCTTCTGGAATCATATGGGTTCCAGCTAAAATATTTTCCAAAATTTCACCTCTGCCAATTTCCTCACCAACCCTTCGATTTCTACTGTACTTACTGGAACATGTTACAATGAGATCCCCAATCCCAGATAATCCGGAGAATGTATCTGGTTTTGCACCTAAGTGCAAACCAAGACGTGATATTTCTTTTATACCTCTGGTCATAAGTGCTGCCTTTGTATTATCACCATAGCCTGTACCATCGCAAAAACCGGCTGCTATCGCTACCACATTTTTTATGGAGCCTCCTAATTCTACTCCTCTGATATCTTTACTGGTATAAACCCGCAGTCGGTCATTTGAAAACAATTGCTGAACATACTGTGCCGATTGGGAATCTGAAGATGCACTAACTAAGGTCGTTGGATGTCCTTCAATCACTTCTTCTGCGTGACTAGGACCAGACAAAGTAACTACTTTAGGCAAGATATGTAGTTCATCATAGATAACTTCACTCATAGTCATTAGAGTACCATTCTCAATTCCCTTTGCTACATTGACAATATAAGATGAATTTCGTAAAAAGGACTTGGTCGTTCTTAACAATGATCTGATTGATTGGGAGGGGATTGCAAGGACCACGATGTCAGCATCATTTAAAGCATTACTTAGCTGGGACGTAATAGTTATATCATTGTGAATAGAAAGCGTTGGGATCAAATAATGTTTACGAGTAGTGCGCATTTTTTTAACTATTTTGGAATCTCGATGCCACATAGTTATTGGCACATCTTTTTCCGCCAGAACCTGCCCTAGGGCTGCGCCCCACGAACCGCAACCTAGGAAAGCAACTTTCGTTGTCATATTATTTACAAATTAGTCAGAATACATATTTTCGATCGTGTTCGACCAATTCCGATATACTTTCGACCGCTTTATTTTGAAAGTAGGTGTTAACTCATCATCCGACATCGTGAAATCCCGAGGGAGCAATGAAAATTTGCGGACATTTTCCACCCTCGCAAATCTACTATTCACTTCATCGACCCCAGTTTGAATTTCTTCAAGAATACCTGGATCCACAGCAAAATCTTTGATCTCCTTTCCATGTTGCTCCATAGCCGCTACAAGTTCTGTCGGTTTAATTCCCGTAATATCCACACCCATTTTTACTTTCAATAAATATCCTGCATCCAAGGTCAATAATGCGGTGCAATAATTCCTATTATCACCGACCATGACAGCCTGAGAAACGGCGGTTATTTGTTTCAGTTCTTCTTCAATAGGTATCGGGGCGATATTTTTACCTCCAGAGGTAACTATTATTTCTTTCTTACGCCCCGTGATATATAGATAACCGTCATCATCAAACCTTCCTACATCTCCAGAATGCAGCCAGCCATCTATCAAACATCCATCCGTTTCTTGTTGATCTTTATAATAACCAAGAAAAACATTAGGTCCCTTCAATAAGATCTCACCATCATCAGCGATTTTTACATCTGTACCAGGATAGGCTGGTCCAACTGATCCAACCCTGTTTTGCCACGGTCGATTAAACGACGTTGGGCCAGATCCCTCAGATTGGCCATAGACCTCAATCACAACTATATCCAGGCTAGAAAACAGTTTTAAAATTTTAGCATTGATCGGAGCTGCACCAGTAACACCTACTGTTAGATTATTAAGACCCAATAATTGCTTTACCTTGCTGAACAATAATTTATTTGCCAAACCGTATTTCCAGCCACCACCAGCACCACCCTGAAAGATATCAGAGCTATGCTCCCAACCAGCATTTAAGGAAAAATCAACGATTTTTTTCTTTATACCTGATGCCTCGCCCAATTTTTCTTTAAGACCAGCATAGAATTTTTCCCAAATTCTTGGCACACCAAATAAAATTGTTGGCTGAACCTCTTTCAAATTATCAAGTACATCCAACATGCCAGTCGCAAAATAAACTTTCCAACCTGCAATAATAGGTGCATGTATAGTAAACATCTGTTCAGCGATATGAGACAATGGCAAATATGATAATGAAGTATTGTCGCTTGTTAGTTTTAACATATCAGTTGCTTGGGAGGCTGTCCATACCAAATTATTATTTGAGAGCATTACTGCTTTCGGTGGGCCTGTGGTACCCGATGTGTAGATAAAGGTTGCTGGATCATCACTTACGACCTGACCATATAGATCCTCAGAAGTATTTCTATCACTATTGGAACCCATGTCTAAAAATGATTCCCATGTACAGCTAATCGTATCATCGATATTATCGCACCTGATCATGCCAACAACATGTTTTAGATATTGAAGATTACCTCTTTCCGCAACGATCTTATCCCATTGCTCCTGATTTTCAAGCAAAATCACCGAAGCTTCAGAATGATTCAGTATGTATGCCACTTCTTGTGGTGAACAGGTTGCATATATGCCGGCCGGTATAGCTCCAATCATAATGGAAGCCAGATCCATTACAACCCACTCGTAACAATTAAAACCTAATATGCAAACTTTGTCACCCTTACCAACTCCCATGGATACCAATCCTGCAGCAGCTCTTCGAACATCTTGCGCGTATTCCTGCCAGGTGATATCATTCCATTTGTCATCCTTTTTATATGCAATAGCAGCTTCATCACCTCGATTTGAAGCCTGCTCGAATAGATGAGTAACTGTTGTGGTATTTATTTTGGTCTTTTCCATGGAATCTCCTATTAGGTAAGCATTATTATTAAAGCTGAATTTAAATGCAAAAATGGCACCATACAATTCCATCGACTTGACTCATCAATTAGTATTAGAATAACTTTGTTTAATAGAATTTGGGTAAAATTGCCGGGGTGGCGGAATTGGTAGACGCGCCTGACTCAAAATCTGGTGGGTGTAAGCCCGTGGGGGTTCGAGTCCCTCCCTCGGTACTTATTCAGGTAGCTTTTCGTATTGAAAATAAGCTATAATTTCTTCTTGACTTACATCAAATAAACCAATACTTTATGCATTGAAGGTGCTGGTTTGGTACCTTTGGTATGTGGAAGGGGTAGACGTTCACTTTGCGCCGAGGTCATTGTGAGGTCTGCCCCAATTTTTATTTCATTAATTATAAAGTATAACTTTATATTAATTGTTTATATTTATTAATTAATATATTTACAGTATTATTTAATATATAAAAGATAAAATAAATCATTACACATTACACGCAATATTCCAGCTATAACGCTCAAATTAATAGTCTTGCTATTTGAGGTTATAATCCCAATCATTATATCAATCTATTCATTATGATTTACAGTGAACAAGCCATTTTCAACAGTTAAGAAGATAGTAGTTCACATTGTGACGTTTATACTATAAATGTACTTATATTAAGCAGGTCATTGATTATTAGCATGATATGTAAAAGAGTTTTTCTTGTTATATGTTGTAATATTTGAGAACAGGCTCAATATCATTCCAACAATAACCCTTTCTCTTTAATTTACTTATTAGTCGTTTTTTATTTTTTGAATGGTTCTTAAGATCATTTAAAGAATGTTTATTAATGATATCTCTAATAAGCGATTCAATCGGAAATTCTTGGTAAATATTATTGCAAATTTTTTCTATTATCTCAAAAGACGAGAAATGACTTTTCAATCGATGTTTTAAGGCAACCGGCCCTAATAGACTTCTTTTTACATTATCTCTAGCAAAAAATAATCCGAATTTTTCATCATCAATCAACCCTTTTTTCTCAAGCTCTGCTATAGTTGATTCGATCTGTATCGTTGTAAAACCTTTTCTATGCAGTCTGAGTACTATTTCTTTTTTACTTCTCATTCTATAACTAATCAAAGATAGTGCTGATTCACGAACCTCGTTCAAACATTCTAATTCAATTAATTTCTCTATTGAATGGTGATCGAGTAAATCGCCTACACGGACTGGGTTAGATAATAAAACGTCTCCGGAAATACCAAAGACCTCTCCATTACTTAATCTAATCGAATACCTGTTTTTTCTTTTTCTCTGATGCGAAACAGAGATAACTCTAATTTTCGTTGTTCCCATCAATCCCCATGAATGCTCGTACCTTCACAATAATCTCATTAAGTATATCAATATTATCTATAAGATACTGTTTCGCATTCTCTCTACCTTGCCCAATTTTAACTTCGCCATAGGAAAACCATGCACCGGTCTTTTCTACAATATCACCCATTAAGGCCAAATCAAGTATATCACCTTCTTTTGAGATTCCCTTCCCATACATAATATCGACTTCTGTATCTTTAAAAGGAGGAGCGACCTTATTTTTTACAACTCTGACCCGCGCACGGTTCCCGACAATTTCCCCACCATCTTTAAGACTACCTATGCGACGAATATCCATCCTTATGGAAGCGTAAAATTTCAATGCCCTCCCACCAGGTGTTGTTTCCGGGTTACCAAACATAACACCAATTTTTTCACGGATCTGATTAACAAATACAACCGTTGTGTTTGAACGATTTACAGTGCCAGTCAATTTCCGTAATGCCTGCGACATAAGACGTGCTTGGAGCCCTACATGAGTATCTCCCATTTCACCTTCTAATTCTGCACGAGGAACCAAGGCTGCAACAGAATCTATGACAATCACATCTATTGCCCCACTACGAACCAATGTTTCTGTAATCTCAAGGGATTGTTCTCCCGAATCTGGTTGAGAAATCAGTAATTCATCAATATTAACACCCAAGTTTTTAGAATACTCGGGATCTAATGCATGTTCTGCATCTATAAAAGCCGCATATCCTTTTCCTTTCTGAGCCTCAGCAACAATGTGAAGTGCAAGTGTTGTTTTTCCCGAAGCCTCGGGTCCAAATATCTCGATAATTCTTCCCTTGGGGATTCCGCCAACACCCAAAGCCACATCGAGAGATAAGCAACCAGTAGAAATCACATTTTCCCTAACACGCACACTATCTGAGCCTAATCGCATTATAGACCCTTTACCAAATTGGCGGTCTATCTGTGTCATGGCCAGGTCCAATGCTTTAGTTTTTTTAGTTTGGTTAGTCATTATAACTCCTTAAATATTCTCACCCATTGGAAAGGTACCTAATAAAGTATGAACTGCCCCATATGGAAGCAATTCGCTGCTGAAAAATTGCACACGATTTAGTGGTAAAACAATCTCATCATAGGAAGACTGAAGGTATCGAGAAACATTTGGTGTGTATTTCTGTGGATAGCTAATACGTGCTAATGTAATATGCGGGGAAAAAGGCTTATCAGACATAGGAAAACCTTCTATCTCCAAAACTTGTTCCAAATCATTTACCAATAATGCTAATTCATTTTTTTCATCATTAACACCCAGCCAAAGGACTCGTGGCCGGTTGGGTAAAGGAAAACAGCCAGTATTGCTTATAATTAATTCAAAAGGCTCATACTTTGCGGTTACATCAGCTATGATCTCCTTTAATCTATTTATATCTATATCAGGTGTAAAACCTAAGAATTTCAGGGTGAGATGAATCTGTATATTTTTTACCCATTTTATATTGACTTTTTCACCTTCCAACGTGGAAAATAACATTTGCTTTACTTTTTTTACCCTTTCTGGGACTGGGACAGAAATAAAGGTTCTAACCAACTTATTTGGCATTCTGTATCATTAATCTGATCCAATTCAAAACGGCCTGGCTACTACGGAGTTTATTGGAATTTCGATCACCACTAAACATGAATTTTTTGGTCTTGTTTCCATTTGAATCTGTAAGCCCTGCATATACAAGCCCTACTGGTTTATTTTTAGTGCCCCCACCTGGTCCAGCGATTCCTGTCACTGAGATACCTATAGATGTCTTAAAACGCTGCATTACTGCCTGAGACATCTCCCATGCAGTCTCTGCACTAACAGCACCATGAATTTTTAATGTCGATTTTTTCACGTTAAGTAAATCCATTTTTGCATAATCATTATAAACAATTACACCACCACAGTAAACATTGGAGCTACCTGGAACCTGTGTTAGACGATGTCCTATTAGTCCTCCCGTACATGACTCTGCTGTAGAAATTGTTTGGTCACTATCTTTCAAAGAATCCACTACGATTTCTTCCAATTTCTTTTTCCCATAAGCATAAACCAAGGTACCTAAAGCAAAACACAATTTCTCTTTCAATTGGGAAATCGCACTTTTTTTCGTACTGGTTAAACGAATATCAACACCGAGAGAGGACGGATAGTACCCAATCCTACAACCATGGTCTGTTTCAACGATTTTATTAATTTTTTCAATAAGAACTGATTCTGGCGATCCAGTTGTGCGTATAGTTTGTACGTGTATTGGCACAGCGGTTCTTTCCTTTATCCAGGGCAATACGGTTGCCCTTATCATAGCTTTCATTTCGTTTGGCACACCGGGCAACGCAATTAATGTGACCTGATCCTGTTCAAACCACAGACCCCTTGCTGATCCTTTTGGGTTGGGGAAGACCTTTCCCACTTTTGGGACAAAGGCCTGGGATCTGTTCGACTCGGGAATAACATGACCAATACTTTTAAACCGTGCCTTTAACTCATTCCAATAATTTCTGTCAAAATCCGAGGTAGTATTAAAATAGTCACATAATGTTTCCCTGGTTATATCGTCTTTTGTTGGACCCAGACCACCTGTGCATAAAATTAGATCAAGGGAATACAAAAACAATTGATCAAGACCATTATTGATATGTGTTTTAGAATCAGGTACAGTCAAATGACAAACAATCTGACAACCTGTACTATCTATGGTTTTGCTGATCCAAGATGAATTCGTATTGATCGTGTTTCCGGAAAGTATTTCATCTCCAATGGTCAGGATAGCTGCTTTCATCCCATAAAATAGACCAGGCTTTGAGTCACAAATAAGGATAAAATACCTGCTATCACATCGTCCATCATAATTCCGACCCCTGATTTAATATCACCCATCGTTTGTACTGGTCCAGGTTTAAAAATATCGAAGATTCTAAAAAATACGAACGCCACCAACCCCCAAAGAAATGAGTGTGGTAGCATCCATAGTGCAAGCCACTGCCCAACCCACTCATCGATAACAATTTCAGATGGGTCATCTTCACCCAATGTTTCAGCATGAATTGTGGATACTGCAACCCCAACAAAGAATAGGACAAGGCTACCATAAAGAAAAAAATTGTCAGCCATCCAGAATCTAAGCATGTACCAGGCACCCAGTGAGATGAAACTGCACCAGGTTCCAGGAGCAAGTGGCAAGCGACCAATATATACTACAGTTGCAAATATTTCAGCTAATTTTCTCATATTGATCTACTTAAATATTTCTGTATAATTGGTCTATTATGGTAAAGATAATTCACGCCAGTATAAATGGTGAATAATGTGACAATAAATGTCAGAATATAAATAAGTCGGTATTGCTCAATAATAGCCAAAATGGGCATTGTCCATTCCCAAGCTATGCCCTGCTGCAATCCAAGAAAGATTAAAGTGAAGATTATGACGGTAATCTGAATCCCTGTTTTAAACTTAGCTAATCTACTGGTAACCATTTCCAAACCTTTACTCACCATGGCAAAGCGTAGACCAGTCACAAATAAATCTCTGAAAATAATCAAACCAACCATCCAATAGTCTATGATTCCCATGATAGCGAACGAAATAAATGCAGATGAAACCAGTATTTTATCTGCTATAGGATCTAAGAATTTTCCTTCGATAGTCACCTGATCATATTTCCGTGCAAGATGGCCATCATATGCATCAGTAATAGCAGCAACCACAAAAATCACAAGGGACCAAAATTTTGCAGTAGAATAGCTCGAAAAAAGACAAATGATAAATAATGGTGTCAGTATGATTCGAACGATTGTGAGGATATTTGGAGTCATTAAAGGATTGTTCTACCTTCCATAGCACGAATCAATGTAATCTCATCCATGTATTCTATTTCGCTGCCAACAGGAATCCCTCTTGCAAGACGAGTAATCTTAACTTTTTTCTTAGTAAGTACCTTTGCCAAATATAATGCTGTTGTATCACCCTCTATGCTTGGATTTGTGGCCAAAACAATTTCTGTACCAGACTCAACCCTGCTATATAGTTTCTCCAGATTAAGGTCATCCGGACCAATCCCATCCAGTGGAGAAATAACCCCGCCAAGCACATGATATTTTCCTCGAAAAGAGTTGGTCTTTTCAAAAGCATAAATATCTTGAGCATCTTCAACTATACAGATTAGATAATCATCTCTTTTGGAATCACTACAAATCCCACAAGGATCAGTTTCTGTTATTGCACCACAAATAGTGCATGAACCTGTTTTTGCTTTGATATCCATTAATGACCTTGCCAATCGTTCAACATCATTTTGATCTGATTTTAATATATGAAATGTTAGACGTTGAGCAGTCTTCTGACCAATTCCTGGCAACCTTGATAGCTCTCTAATCAGTTGATTAACACTTTCTGGAAAGGAATTCAATTTACATTCCTGGTATCTTTAACCCGGAAAGCATTCCTCCGGTGACCGCGTTCATTTTTTTCTGAGATTCAGATTGTGCCTTTGTAATGGCCTTATTCATTGCAGAAATAATTAGATCTTCTACTATTTCCTTATCTTCTTCCAGTGCTTCAGCATCAATATTTAGTGCAAGAACTTCTAGTTTTCCGTTAACCTGTATTGATACCATGCCACCGCCAGATTCAGCATCAATGATCAATGCCGATAGTTCCTGCTGAACGTTCTCAATCTGTTTTTGAACCTCTTGTGCTTGCTTAAGCAAGGTATTCATATTCCCCTTTAGCATTCTATCTCCTATCTTAAAATCTCACCATCAAACAATTCGACAATTCTGTTAAGTGTTTTTTTATCGTCGGTATTTAATTTCTTTTCAGACTTTTTACCTTTTGTATCATTTTTGCCTTGCGCTTCACCTTTGCCTTTTATTAATCTGATACGCAAACCACGACCAATCTTAACACTAATTATTTCTTCGACGATTTTGGCATGTTTTTCCACCATTTTCAAATTAAACTCACTCTGGCTGGATTCTTGGATGGTTACAATTTGACCATCATAATCTATCGGTTTACTATTCTCAAGTATGGTGCCTATCGATGGCCTTTTAGTAAGTATGTCTACTAAAATATTTGGCCACGCTGTTTCAATATCATGTAATGATATGTTCGAGTCATCATCATTTTCATGACCTATTTTTTTCTTTTCAGATTTCAAATCTGAAGTTTTTCCCGGAATAGACTCATTCCTTGATTTTTGCTCATCTGATTTTCCAGCTTTTGTATCTGGTTTGGTTGATTTAATATCCTTGTCTATCATATGTTGATCGAAAGCGTCCGCAGGTTTCGAATAAGTTAATTTCTTGTCTACTGTATTCGTGGGAGGGAGAATAGTATTCTTTGTACTTGAGGGTACTGGCATATCACCAGATAGTAATTGATCAATGGAGATCGATCTATCCAATTCGAGAAGTTTAAAGGCAGTCATCTCCAATAGCAAATAGGGATCTGCGGCTTGTCTAATGTATACTGAGACATCACCCAAGGCCTGGCCAACGCGTATGAGGTCCCTTTTATCCCATTCTGCAGATTCCTGGACATAAAGCTTGCGATACTCCTGATTCATCTCCAGTAGTTCCTGACCATTCTTCACTCCCGCATAGAGCAAGTTCCGTATATGCTCACCTATACCATTCAATACTTCCGCAGCAGAAATCCCAAAACTTGTGAACTTGGATAATAATGTAATCATTAGCTCATTATTTTTTTCTCTAATGGATCGAGTAAAATCAAAATACAGATCCTGTGGTATAAGACCAAGAGCTATCACAACATCCTCATGAAGAACGCTGGAACCACAAAAAGATATGACTTGATCTAACAGGCTCAAAGCATCTCGCATACTTCCATCCGCTTTCCGGGAAATGGATGCTAATGATTCCTTCTCTATTATGATATTTTCATCTTTCACAACGGATTTCAGCCTGTCAGAGATGACCTGCAGAGAAATACGATTGAAATCAAACCGCTGACAACGAGAAATGATCGTTGCCGGAACCTTGTGAACATCTGTGGTACAGAAAATAAATTTCCCATGCGGTGGTGGTTCTTCCAGTGTACGTAGCAGAGCATTAAACGCTGGTGTGGTTAACATGTGTACTTCATCGATGATAATGACCTTATAGGAACAATTCATAGGGGCAAATTTGATCTGCTCACGTAATCTTCGAATCTCATCGATCCCACGATTGGATGCACCATCTATTTCCAATACATCCAGTGCTCGCCCATCAGCAATCTCACGTGCTATTTCAGTATCAGGGTCAAAATCAGCAGCTGGTCCATCTGGACTATTCAATGCCATGGATAGAATACGGGCTGTGGTAGTTTTTCCCACACCCCTTGGACCAGTAAAAAGATACCCCTGAGCAATCCTGTTCTGTTTTAAAGCATTAACTAGGGTTTGAGTAATATGATCCTGACCGACAATATCCTTAAATATTTGCGGTCTCCATTTTAATGATAGTATTTTGTAAGACATCTTTATTGATCGGCCGTGCGCCGTTGTTTGACCATTCCGGACATAATTTAGTTCAAAGCAACCAGCTCAGTTTCAAATGTCTGCCGGCACATGAATCGCAAAGTTTACCGCTGCTCCCTTCCGGGCCTGACGGAGTTCACCAGCTACTCATTGCAACAGATTGAAACTTCAACACCGTTTGATCCGACCAAATTACTCGGCAATGACCTGGCAACAGTATCAATCCTGCTATAGCGGATTGCAGGCTACAGGGCACCGCTAACTCCCCATCTAGCACGGCCTTTAAAAGTGGTACACCCAATCTGAAATCTAATTCTCATTAAACTTTTAAATACAGTGGAGCCGACCGGGATCGAACCGACGACCTCTGCATTGCGAACGCAGCGCTCTCCCAACTGAGCTACGGCCCCATTCTCGTCGAGAATCTAACCAATTTATATTGTATTATAAAAGATGCACTGTACCTTGATTGCACCGGTAATTCTGTAAACTATTACCCCATACGAACGTAGTCTATTAATTTATAGTTAAATTCATGTATATCATATTTTCGAATGGTTGTATGTGATGAATCAGAATTTTCTTGACATTTATTCATGAATTGGTAATTAGTTTGAACATATATGAAGAAAAAATAGTCTTGTTAGATAATATTTTTAATAGATCACAACTATTTTAATTTCTTCAACCTCGAACCAGTCCCAAAAGTTAGATTGATCAAGTTTGACAACTCCTTCTTTAAAACTGAATCGAAGCCGCTTACGGTATAAGGACTCTGTGAACCATCGAGAATTTTCTCGTCTGTAATAGATAGCAATAAATGGGGGACTATTTTCCTTCAAATCGGGGATAACCAGGGTACAGATAGCTTCATTGAATTCACCCTCAGACGTAATGAAATCCAATTTGGAAAAACTGTATACCCTTTTTCTAAGGGGTGAGAATTCTTTGATATTTTCAGGGTAATCCTGGCCTATAATGAACTGGGAAATAATTGAAAATAAAAATGGTAAAATAAAAAAAAGGGGGTGAGATCTCACCCCCGAATTTCGGATTACTTTTTCTTACGCCCAAATAAACCTTTTTTCTTAGGGGCTTCTTCCTTTTCATCCGGATTCTCATTACCGCTTCCGGAATCACCTGCTTCCTTGCCTTCCAAGCGCTTTTCCCATTCACTAGCATCATCCGAGGCTGGACCATCTTGAACCGATGCATCTGTATCCCCATTTGAAGCACCGTCATCATCAGGCTGCACCCAGATCTCTTTTAGCTTCTCATGGCGTTTAACTGAATTTTCCTTCAGGCTTTCCATCATTTCATTTACTTCTTCATCATAGTCTGCAACGGTTTGCTCCAAGCGACGAATCAGCTCCTCCTGGAGAGGCCCCCCATACCCTTCACCAACCTTTTCCATCAGGTTGCCAAATTGTTCTATCAAATATTGTTTTTGAGGATCCATTTTAGGTTTATCCTCTCCATTTTTCTCTTGGGCCATGGTGCCTCCAATCAGTGTGTTCTACTTTTTTCGTATTGCTCTTGAGATAGAATGAATGTTTCCTTAGGTGTTAACAAAGTAGTGACCGCGTCAAACAATTCACTACTAAAGTTCAAACCAATCATCGTACCATAGAAAAGAAAATACCACGACACATCCACTCTCGGACTTCGCTGATTATTGTATAACTGTGCAACGCTTAGTCCGATGATACCACTCATCGCATAAATATACGGTTTTAAAAATAAATATTCACCTGTAGAAAGTCTATATGAAATAGTTTCCACATCTTTTAATGGGATCTTCTCAATTCCAACCGGTGTCTGAACACTTAGCAAGGTATCCTGGAACGAGATCAAAGTACCTTTTAAACGTTTCCGCTCGTGATGAAGAATCTTCACAAATTGCGGCTTCGGCAGGTCAGAGATTATTTCCGCAGCACGAAGAAAGTTCATTCCAGAGTACATGGCGATACGTGCTTCTTCAGTAAAATCCGGCTGTCTATTAACATAATTTTGCATGGCAACATACCGTTTCAAGGATAATGGTTTATCATAGGTTTTCTTTTTTCGTCTTCTTGATGTGACAAAGCGAACTCGATATTGTTTATCTGAAATAGAAATGATCTGGGCATTTACAAATCCTTTCACCTTAGGGAAAATACGATAGAAACGGTTCTCATGTATATCGATTTCGGTCCCGACTTTAGGACTAAGGATCACTACTTCATTCTTTGCAGAAATTATGGAAAAGAAAAAAATAAATAATGGAAATATCCTATGCATCAGAAAAAACTAAATGCTGTTTCAATGGTAGTTTGTTTGACCGGAACCAGATTACCGGTGCCATCATCCCTATAGAACTCACGATATTCCCATATAAGACTGACACCTTTACTCAGCTCATAACCAACCTGATAGCCCATAACCGTATTCTCTGATGGATTCTCAAAATCAAAAGGATTATTATCGTTGTTTCTCTGATAATATGCCATTGCAGAGGTAAACTTTGGTATATTATCTGTGTTCAGGGTCAGCGCTGCGTTAAAGCTATTTAAGGTATCTGTATCATT
>ERZ651768.1082-NODE-1082-length-20153-cov-3.231570_pt1 | contig 20153 bp, 22 predicted proteins | sample MGYA00514754_ERZ651768 | MGnify/ENA metagenome assembly ERZ651768
CTTTTTTTTCGAAAGCCTTCTCATAGGCATGCATCAGGAAACTCTGGCCGATGGCGGCACAGGCCTGCTTTTCAGGAACAGTTAAATTGGCCCGGCCAAATTCCAGGCGTTCCCGTCCCGCCATGATCGCGCCGGATGAGACCAGCACCACATCGTAGCCCTTATCACGAATGCCCTTTATTTTACGCGCATAATGCCTCACCCAGTCCCGGCTCAGGCCACATTCCAGCGTCGAACGTCCCTTATCCCGATTGGAAATAACACTGCTTCCAATCTTGATCACCACACGTTTAATATCTTTTAATATATCTTCGCGAACTGTCATGTTCTCCGGGATGCCCAACAGCATTCATTTTGAGGATAAAAAACCGTAAAGGAAAATGTAACCTAAAATTCCAGCTAGGTCATCCTCTATTGTTAGAGTTTTTCAGGGTTTCGGTGATAAACCGGTTCAGAGCATTATAATAATCGCGTCCACCCATGATGTAGGTATCATTATGCCCGGCCCCTTCGATTGCATAAAAAGATTTAGGTTCCCCTGCATGGTCGAATAATTTGCGCCCGAGATCATAGGGGACGATCTCATCGCGCGTGCCATGCAGGAAAAGTTTTGGGAGCTTCAAGTGAGGAACTTTCCCTATAGCATCCAACTTGGATCGGAGCGCCCAGCCAAGGGGAATTAACGGAAAAACTTTTCTCGACATATCCGATGCAGAGGTAAATACCGACTCAAGGATCAGGCCGCGTGCTGGGTTGTTCAAAGCGGTCTCAACGGCGCAAATGCCACCTAAAGAACGCCCAAAAAGAAACAGGGCATCGATGGACACTCCATCCATTTCAAGAGCCTTCTTATAAGCCGCCTGAGAATCCATATAGATTCCCTGTTCATCAGGTTCGCCTTCACTACGTCCGTAGCCTCGGTAATCAAATACAAAAATGTTCAGGTTGAGCGGTGCCAAACGCTGGATATTGTCCAGCCGGTGGCTGAGGTTGCCGGCGTTGCCATGAAACCATAGCAGAGTCGCGACCGCATTCTGGGCGGGAATGAACCACCCATGCAGTTTTACTCCATCCTCCGCCATAAAATAAATATCCTGCGCCGGAACCCCCGCAGACGCCGGATTCCAAAATCCTTCCGGATAACGAGAGGGATAGAAAATAATTTTATTTTCAAAAATGAGCAGGAGTGCAACATAAAATAGTATAAAGAGAACCAGTAGGCCGGCAGACTGAATCCACGTCACTTTTTTAGACCAGGAAAAAATGGATGACAAAGACATGGAAAATATATTGTCATGGGCGGAGTACCTCCGCAGTTTACTTGCATTAGCTTTTTACTACCCTTGCGGGGCATGAAGTTTGAGGAAGAATATCACGCTATCTGCCTCCACGGCTAGCCCACTCCCGTGGAAGGGAATACAACAACCACTTTTTAAGCCGAGTTCATTCTTTGCTCGGCAACAAAAGTTACTGCTCGTTTCCACCGGGCGCGTGGTAACTTTCATTTGCCTTCATGCCTCAGAGGGGGATGGCCCGGTGGCTAGTGGGCGGAGAACCTCCGCAGGCAAATTGCAATATATTTTTCTTGGGCCCAGCCGACTTCTCGGCCCAACGAACCATTGCTATCTGCCTCTACGACTAGTGGTTTTCAATTTTAGTAACTTTTATTTTTAGTCCTTCCACCGAATCGACCCGGACCGTTTCCCCCTCGGAGACCGGTCCTTCCGCTTCCGCCTCCCACAACTCACCATGAACTTGGACAAAGCCTTTCGGGTTCAGGGCATCTTTCACCAGACCGGTTTCGCCAAGCATCCCTTCAGCTCCTCCCAGTTTTTTGAGGCTTCGGGTGCGGGTAGCGAAGGCGACAATTCCTAACGACAAAACCACTGTCAGGCCCAATGTTGGATAAAGGATGGCACGGGAAATCTGCAAGGCAGGATCATCACTGTCTATCAGCATGGTGGACCCGAGAAAAATCGAGATCACCCCGGAAACCGATAACAGGCCGTAGCTCATGATATTGATTTCAGCAATAAACAGAATCACTCCAAAAAGAATCAGTAAAAGCCCAGCGTAGTTGATGGGCAAAGTCTGCATGGCATAGAGCGCAAGAATAAGGCTGATCGCGCCAATCACGCCGGGCAGAACCAGTCCGGGATTGGACAACTCAAAATAAAGACCCACCATCCCTAGCATCATGAGTATGTAAGCCACGTTGGGATTGGAAATGATATCCAGAAATTTTTGCCGGGGGTTCATCTCATGATAAACGATTTGAAGATTTTCCGTCTTGAGCGTGACAGAAACTGACGCGACTTGCACCTCCCTTCCATCGACAGCAAGCACCAACGCCTTCACGTCTCCGGCAATGAGATCAATCACATTGAGCCGCATGGCCTCTTCTGCCGATATGGAAACGCTCTTGACCACTGCCAATTCCGCCCAATGCGCGTTGCGATTTCTAAGCTCCGCCAGGGAACGGATATAGGCGGCGGCATCGTTGACCACCTTCTTCTCCATGGTTTTCGCCTGCTCGCCGCCTCCTCCACCCATCAAATTTACCGGATGGGCGGCGCCAATATTGGTACCCGGTGCCATGGCGGCAATATGGGAAGCTATGGTGATGAATGTTCCCGCTGAGGCGGCCCGCGATCCGCTCGGCGCAACAAATGAAGCTACTGGAACCTGGGAACCCTGGATATTTTTGATGATCTGCCGCATGGAAGTGTCCAGTCCGCCGGGAGTGTCCATATGCAGAACGATCAATGCTTCCTGATCGGCATTGGCCTGGCTGATTTCATGAGAAATGTATTCGGCGACTGCGGGGTTGATGGCTCCTGAAATTTTAACTACGACCACAAGGTCTTTAGAGTGCGCAGGAGGAACGGTCAGGAACCAAATCAGTAATAGGAAACCAATTTGTTTGTTCATCAGGATAACCAAAGTGTCGGAAGTTTTACGTCTACGCTTGGTATTATTGTTCCACAGGGGAATAAATAAAGCAAACCCAGCGACCAGGCGGGGACTGATTTCACGTTACCGTTGCTCCGTTTAATGGTAAACTGTCCCTCTAGCGAGGGAGGGCAACTGGCAATGACTCGTCAAGCCGAAATAACATGTTGCCTGTTCATTCATGCTATTGCTAGTTGCCACCGGCGGCTCGCCGGCCACGCCAAGTGGTTTCAACTTCAGGAAGGTTTCATGGATTATAAGACCATATTCATCGTTGATCCAATAAGGAGCGAGCGCATTCCATTGGCGAAATTCCTCAGTGAAGAGATTTTCACCATCATGACATTCATCTCTCCCAACAACTGTTTCAAAAAACCCGAATTGATCCATTGCGACCTGATGGTGTTTGTCCCGCGTAAGGAAAAAAATGAGATCAAACATCTGCTGAATACAAAAAAGAAGTTTCGGCAAATTCCCTTGATCTTTCTTCTCACCGAAGATTTTCCGGATATCAATCTGGCGGAAATCACGGCAAACGGGTTTTCCAACGTGTATAAAGCCGCCAATAACGAAAAGGTGCGCGAAATCATGCTGGGCCTTCTTGCCGAGGAGGGAATGCCCCCCCGGACCGAAATTCCCCATCCCGTTCCCATTACTCAGGAAGTGCGGGATGCCATTTCACAGGGGACCGAATGAGCAACACTCTCAAAATCACCCACCCTGTTCCAACAGGTACTTTTAATATAGGCGGGCGGAATCCACTGGCATTGATTGCGGGCCCCTGCGTGATTGAATCGGAAAAAATCACCCGAGACATAGCCGAGAAACTCAAACGCATTACAGAAGATCTGGGAGTGCCCTTCATTTTCAAATCTTCCTACGACAAAGCCAACCGGTCTTCCATTAAATCGTTTCGCGGTCCGGGGCTAAAAGAGGGATTAAAAATCCTGCAAAAAATCAAGACGGATCTGGATCTTCCCGTTTTGTCCGATGTCCATAAGGAAGAGGAAGTCGAAGTAGCGGCGGAAGTGCTCGATGTTTTGCAGATCCCCGCTTTTCTTTGCCGACAAACGGATCTTCTGGTGAAAGCGGCTGGCACTGGCAAAACGATCAATGTTAAAAAAGGGCAGTTCATGGCTCCCTGGGATATGAAGAATGTCGTAAACAAACTTGAAGAAAGCGGCAATAAAAATATCCTGCTTACAGAGCGGGGGGTAACCTTTGGCTACAACAATCTGGTGGTGGATATGCGTTCCCTTGTTTTAATGCGGGACTATGGCTATCCGGTGGTGTTCGATTCCACCCACAGCCTGCAACAACCCGGAGGCCAGGGCACGAAGAGTGGCGGGCAAAGGGAGATGATCCCCGACCTGGCGCGTGGAGCGGTAGCCGTGGGTTGCGATGCCCTGTTTATGGAGACCCATCCTGATCCAGACCAGGCGTTATCGGACGGGCCCAATATGCTGAAACTCGACCTGCTACCCGAACTGCTGGAACAATTAATCACGCTGGACCAAATCGTTCGAGGCAAAGGACAAGCGATAGAAAACCTTTAGCCCCTTCTACCCTTTCAGGGCATGAAGGCTGAGGAAGAGATACCACAAACCAAGAAGAACGATTGCAAATCAGAGAAAGCGACTGCTAGTTGCCCCTACGGCTAGTAGGCCTAGTGAGAGGAAATCATGAAATGGTTTTTCATCACTCTCCTTGCAGGAATTTTTGTTTTTCCCCTTATCTCAGAGGCCAACCCTGAGGGCACCTGGGTTGAGCTTTCTTCCACTCCTGTCAAAAGGACCGAATCCTCTTCCGCCCCCGTCGGTGATAAAATATATGTGTTGGGAGGGTTCACCCCAAAAGGGATTTCCAACAAAGTGGATGTCTGGCACCCGGAATCTGGCACCTGGAGCCGAATCATTCCCCTTCCCCGCAGTCTGCACCATACAACGGCTTCTGTGGTAGACGGCAAACTGTATGTCATTGGCGGGTTTGATTCCGGTACATGGAGACCCGTTGATGTCAACTACGAGTATGACCCGGAAATCAACCGTTGGACTGCGAAAGCCCCGATGCCCACCTCTCGCGGGGCGCATTCAGCTGGGGTGATTGACGGAAAAATTCACTTGGTCGGAGGCGCACACCGAAAACTGATACGTCTGGTCAACACCCCTGCCCATGAAGTTTACGATCCTAAAACGAATACATGGGAGACCTTTGCCCCCATGCCCACCGCGCGTGACCATCTTGCCGTTTCCGTAACAGGCGGAAAACTTTTCGCCATTGGAGGAAGGGTGGACGTCGACTACAACAATAACCTGGATGTCAACGAATCCTATGATGCCAAAACGGGTAAGTGGCGCCGCCACGCCCCTCTTCCTACGGCACGAAGTGGCATCACCTCCCAGGTTCTAAATGGGTTGATCCATGTCTTTGGAGGGGAATCAGGACAAGGAACCTTTGTTGAAAATGAAGCGTATGACCCTTCAACAGATAAATGGAAAACTTTTAAACCCATGCCTTCAGGACGGCATGGGTTGGCATCTGCTTTGTGGAATGACGAAATCCATATTCTGACTGGAGGACCCAGACCGGGTGGAGGTGGAAGCGACACCCACTTTGTCTTCAAACTGGATTGATTTTTGCAAGAACCATTGCATAAAAAGGGGGCGAGGGTGGCTCCCTTGGTAGGGAGCCGGAGAGAAAAACTAGTTAGCCATCGATTTGGCACGCCACGGATTGGGTCACTTGGAGGTAAACCCAATCCGTTGGAGGTGGCAGTGCCAGTTCGAATCTTCAATGATCTATACAGCAATCCCCATGCCATTTGATTTTGCAACAAGCGAAAAATCCATAAATCATTTTAAATAAACCTTTTTCGACTTTTTCTCTGACAGCTCCCCGAGTCAAAATTTCCCTCCATCAGCGCAGTTTTGGCCCTGCCTTGAGTCAATTTTTGCCGGGTTTCAGGAACATTGTCCCCCATTGAGAAACACCTTTACTTGAATATCCCCGTAAAAATAAATCTGTGGCAAAGTGGATTAAGATGGATTGAAAAGAATTTTTGAGAGGGATTGCATGCTAGGTAAAGGGAAGTTGTTTCCAGCGGACTCAATGACCGTAATGATTTTCGATGATACCAAGGAAAATATTAATGTTCTGCGAAAAACCCTGGCCAACATCGGATGCAAGATTTCAGTGGCCCTCAACGGAGAAATGGCCCTTGACCTGATTCCAAAACTGAAACCCAATCTGATTTTGCTGGATATCATGATGCCGGGAATCGATGGTTATGAAGTGTGTAGACGCTTGAAAAAAGACGCGGAGTTGCAAGACGTACCAATTATCTTTGTTACCGCCAAGGGAGACACCGAAGATATCGTACAGGGGTTTGAAGCAGGAGCGGTGGCTTTCATCATGAAGCCTTTCAGACAGGAAGAAGTCTGCGCCAGAGTCAAGACCCATCTAGCCCTATCAGCGGCTATCAAAAAATTAATCCGGGACAACGAAACGGACTCTCTGACAGGTCTGATCAACCGGCGAACTTTTTTAAAAAGGGTTGAAAATGAAGCCATGCGCTTCAAGCGGAACCAGAAACCTTTTTCAATCCTTTTTGGTGATATCGATTTATTCAAAAAAATCAACGACACCTACGGCCATTTGGCGGGCGATGCTATTTTGGTAAGTATCAGCCACATCCTGAACACAGAAAAACGGGAAATAGACCAAGTGCCAAGATGGGGAGGAGAAGAGTTTCTAATTTTACTTCCTGAAACAAACTTAAAGGGAGCGGTTCTGCGTGGCAATAAAATCCGGAAATTGATTTCCGCAAAACCCATTATCCATGAAGGACAGGAAATTCACGTAACCATGAGTTTCGGGGTCAGCGAGTATAACGGAAGTACCCATATCGAAAAAACCATCGACCTCGCCGACCAAAGGCTTTATCTGGCAAAAAATTCTGGCCGAAACAAAGTCGTATCGGAAGACGTTTGAACCTAATTTCAAATTCAACTTAACAGGTTGGACAGGAACCTTGTCATACTCTGAGTTGCAAATTGGGTTTGCGCACGAAGCGAAAACGCACTTTTGATGGAACCGGGGTGCGTCAATACATACCATCCGGCTTTGAGGGTCGAAATTTCTCCATCACTTCCCAGAAACGAGGAGCTGTCCAAGAGTTCCTGTTCGATGCTGTCGGAAATCACCCGTATAGATAGTAAAGGAAGGCCCTTTTCTTCAGCCACCCTGGCGATCGCCGAAGTTTCCATTTCCACCGCTTGAACACAATAATTTCTTCCCAGTTCCCACTTGATCGCTGGTTGGTGAATAACGGTATTGACGGTTAGTAGCCCGCCCACAACCGTCTTAATTCCATCAGAACAGGGAATGCTCCGGGCACGATCCAACCAATTGGGATCAGGAAAATATTTCCTGTCCTCTTTTCCATTCACTTCCAAAATGGAATCGGCAATCACCAAATCGCCGACATTCAGTTCCGGCTGGACCGCCCCGGCATAGCCGGCACTGATCAGGGCTTTGGGCTGAAAATGGTCGATGACTTGAAGGGTGGAATCCTCCGCCCTTTGTTTGCCAACGCCAGACCGGACTAGGACAATATTCTGCCCTCCCCACTTGCCGGGCCAGGCATCGGTTTTACCCAGACGTATACGATCTGAAATATTCATTGCCCGTTTGATACCGGCAATTTCTTCTTTTACCGCTCCAAATATGGCAATACAATCATTCATGGCACAGAAGTATACCACCCTCTTTCAACCAGGCAGTCAAATTACCGCCCCCACTTTATTGAGCCTTTTGCCAGGCTTCAAGAATTTTTATTGCCCTGTCCTCATTGTGAAATTGATCGGCTTCCAGATCGTATCGAAGAACTAACGTGCCAAGAAACACATTTGGTACATTGAGGTGAAGTGGAACGATGAGCACCGGAGTTACATTGTTTCGGTTATGGCGCTCTATCAAATAATTGCGATAGGCAAGGGCCATTTGTTCCACTTCAGGTAATGCTTGTTTTAAATCGTCTCGAAACCGAAAATAACGGATTTCGATGACGTAATGCTGGTATGGGCTGATTAAGAGAACATCCAGAGTCAACTGGCTGAACCTGTCAGAGAGAGTAATTTCTTCTTTGAGTTCATGGGTTCCGAAAGGACCTTTGCCTGATTGCAGAGTCCGGTGAACAGCCACGTGAAACTTGTGGGCCTCTTCCATTAAAAGGCGATTAGGGTCCGGGGGTTTGTTATAAAAGTCCCAGGGTTCATGTTGACCGTAAAGTGATTGAGATTTATCCCGCATCTCCTCTTCTTTGATTTTTAACTCCTTCTTACGTTTATTTTCAACTTCTTCGGCTGTTGCTTTTTGCAATAAATATTGGTGATGTTCCTTTCTGCGCCAGATAAGCGCCCCGAGTTTTTCAATGAAGTGCAATTCCGTGATGAGAGTTGCAATAATGGAGGATGCCTAATCCATATATAATCGGATGATTGGCACCGAAAGATAGTGAAATGACCATGCGACTGCTGAGCAGCTTGACAGACAGAGAATCTCGGCGGGGACGGTCAATGATGCGAAATGTTACAATCAATACAGCCAAGGCAAAAATCATGGCCAGAAGAGACTCACCCGTGGCGAACCATTTCCCCATGGATTCTACCATTCCAGAATCTGCTATCGACTTTTCCATGGTTGTTCTCCTTTTTTCCAAGTCGGGGAAAGCTATATCAAACCAAGTTTATTATAATGTTGTTTATTAATCAGGCAAAGGAAGGCCTCCCTTTGCCCTGATTATTAATCTCTTCCTTGTCGGATCTCGTTTTGATTTAAATTAACTTCCCCGGAGTTTAATGCCAGTCGAGTTGGACAACAGTTCCTGTAACCGTGGCTCCTTTTTGCGATATTATGATGTTTATTCCCGAAATAATCAGAGTGACTCGTCCACTTTGATATCAGGGCTTGAATATTCCCTTTTGTATTAGCATTTGCTTCCTAACCCAGCGGGTGCTATGGTTTCGCACTTCCCGCAACTAACTAGAAATCTTTAACTCATGGCAAAGCTAAAACTGAATATTCCGGTCAAAAAAGGTAACCGGCTTGAGTTGGATGTTGAAACCTTGGCCTCCAGTGGTGACGGTCTTTGCCGACATGAGGGCTACACTCTTTTCGCACCGGGCGGTCTGCCCGGCGACCGGGTCTTGGGAAAAGTTATCAAAACCACTCCACGTTTTGGCGTAATGAAGGTGTTCAAAGTAATTGAGTTCTCCAAGGACCGTGTCGACCCTCTTTGTCCGGTTTTTTTCAAATGCGGCGGTTGCAAATTCCAGGACCTGGCTTATGAAAAACAGTTGCAGTTTAAAATACAGATTATCAAAGACAGCCTGAAACGCATTGCCCATATTGAACCTCCAGAAAACATTGAAATCATCCCCGCGGACTCCCAATACCAGTACCGCAACAAAGGCAGTTTCGCAGTGCAGGGAAACTCGGGAAAACCTCACATCGGATTTTATGCTGAAGGCTCTCATGATGTCGCCGACTCGGCCACCTGTGACATTCTCCTGCCAGCAATTAACGATACGAAGGAATGGGTGCGCCAGCTTTTAGAAAAACATGAGATCTCTATTTACCACGAGCGCAGTCATCGAGGGCTCCTGCGCGGATTGATCATCAGGCATTCCTCGTCAACGGGAGAAACCCTGGTCGGATTGGTCACCAACAAAGGCAGGTTTCCAAGAGGATTCCTGGCCGACCTGACCCAGGATAAGAATTTAAAAAAGCTGGGCATTGTCGGTCTGATTCAGAACATCAATTCGCAAAATACCAACGTGATCATGGGTTCTGAAAACAAGGTGCTGTGGGGCAAAAACCGTTATAACGAAAGTCTTGGAGGGTTGACCTTTCATCTTTCCATCGGCTCCTTTTTCCAGGTCCATTCCAAACAGGCTGAAAAACTTTATACTCTTATCAGTCAATGGACCGAGAAAGCCGAGGGTCAAACCTTGATCGATGCTTATAGCGGGTCGGGAGGAATCGCCCTGTGGCTGGCAAAGCAGGGTAGAAATGTAATCGGAATTGAAAAATTTGAACCGGCCATGGAAGATGCAAGACAGAGCGCTAAAAGCAATGGGCTTTCCAATTGCCAGTTCCTTACCGGAACAGTGGAAGAGCATGCCTCCAAAATTGCTTTGGATAAAACCGTTCATACATTCATCATGGACCCTCCCCGTAAAGGTTTATCAGAAGCAGTTATCCAAACTCTCTTAGAAGCCCAACCTAAACAAATCATTTATGTTTCGTGCAATCCGGCCACCCTGGCCCGCGACCTGGAACGCCTTGATGGATACCAATTTCGGAATATCCGGGTGATTGATATGTTTCCCCAGACCCAACATATAGAAACCGCCATCCTCGCCACCCACTAGGCGTGGAGCTGTGATATCTCCTCCTTAGCTTTCATGCCCTGAAAGGGTACAAGGACCCGTAAAGCCAAGACAACCCATTACTCGCCAGAGACAGTTATTGCATACTGACACCGGCGGCTACGCCGGGAGTTAAAACTTCGCATGTTTGGGAGTTCTGGGAAAAGGGATTACATCGCGGATATTGTCCATACCGGTGACGAACTGAACCAACCTTTCAAATCCCAGCCCGAATCCTGAGTGGGGTGCCGACCCGAATTTCCTCAGATCGAGATACCACCAGTATTCTTCCGGGTCGAGGTCTTTATCCCGCATACGTTGTAAAAGCAATTCATAATTTTCCTCACGCTGGCTACCGCCGATTATTTCCCCAAGGTTCGGCAGAAGTACATCCATGGCTCGCACGGTTTCACCGCCTTCATTGAGTTTCATGTAAAAGGGCTTGATCTGTTCGGGGTAGTTGAACACGATAATCGGTTTTTTGAAAACCTTCTCGGTGAGATAACGCTCATGCTCCGCCTGCAGGGCAAAACCCCACTCCACAGGGTAGGTAAAGGTCTTGGATGGTTTCTGCAGTTGATGAATGGCATCGGTATACGTCAACCTCTCGAACCGATTGTCGATGATATTTTTCAGGGTCTCGAGAATGGTGGTGTCAATCCGCTTGTTGAAAAACTCCATGTCTTCGGCGCAGTGTTCCATCACATCCGACAATAAAAATTTAATGAATTCCTCAGCGAGGTCCATATTATCATCCAGGTCATAAAAGGCCATTTCCGGTTCCACCATCCAAAATTCAGCGAGGTGGCGGCTGGTGTTGGAGTTTTCGGCCCGGAAGGTGGGACCAAACGTATAAATTTCTGAAAGGGCCATGGCATAAATTTCACCTTCCAGTTGTCCACTGACCGTGAGAAAGGTTTTTTCGCCGAAGAAATCCTGGGAAAAATCAATTTCCCCATCCACACGCGACGGATTGGACAAATCCAGGGTCGTCACCTGGAACATTTCTCCGGCCCCTTCGCAATCACTAGTGGTTAAAATAGGCGTGTTCAGGTAAACGAAACCCTGGTCTTGAAAAAACCGGTGGATGGAAAAAGCCAGTCGATTTCGAACCCGCATGACCGCACCAAAAGTATTGGTGCGCGGGCGAAGGTGGGCGATCTCACGCAAAAACTCGAAGGAATGTCGCTTCTTTTGCAAGGGGTAGTCAACAGGGGCGGGACCATAAACCTGGATTTCGGTAGCCTGGACTTCCTTGAACTGGCCCTTGCCTTGCGAAGCAACCAGTTTGCCGTGAACCGAGACACAACTGCCGGTAGTAACCTGTTTTTCAATGGATGAATAACCCGGAAGGGAATACTCTGCCACCACCTGAATATTAGCAAAGCAGGAACCATCATTGATTTCCAGGAAGGAAAAGCCTCCCTTGGAGTCCCGCCGGGTTTTCACCCATCCCTTAACCAGTACTTCTCCCTCCTCACCATTGAGGAGGTCTTTGATTTTTGTCCGCTTCATAAGCTCGATTTATCCCCATCAGAGCCTTCACTGGAAGAGGCTCTTCTCATTGACATTAAAGGAGTTTTCAGATATTTTAGGAAGGCAGTTAGCAATTATTTTCTCCTGCGTTCCAACGGTTTTGGCGGCTTGTGATACTTCTCCCCTTACCTCCATGTGTATAACAGGTTAGGGTCGGCAGGCCTTTCCACCCTGTGGAAATTCGTGGGAAAACCTACACTCCATATTTTTAGTCCGTGTTTATTTTAGGAAATTTACTACAAGCGACCGCTCAAGTTCTAAACATTGTTTTACAAATTTATATGTGGATCATTATCATCCGCGCCCTGTTATCTTGGGTGAATCCGGACCCGTATAATCCCATCGTCCAGTTTTTACACAGTATCACAGAACCAGTTTTGTATCGAGTACGACAGTTAATCCCCATGTCCGGAATGGGGATCGATTTTTCGCCGATCATCGTCATTCTTGCAATTGTTTTTCTTCAAAGTTTTGTTGTGCAGTCGCTGGGAACCCTGGCATTAAGACTGCAGTGATCCGCCATGCGCCTAACTTATCTTGATATTTTGGAGCAGTGCTTCCACGACAAGTTCCGTGGCTATAACAAGCAGGAAGTGGACACGTTTCTTCATCTTGTGGCCGATGATTTCAAATCCATGGCCGAGGATCTCAAGGAAAAGGATCGGCAAATCAATTTCAAAACTGAGGAAATTAAAGAACTAAAGGGAAGTCTGCAAGAACTTTCCCTGCGGGAACCCGAAACTCGAACCCCTCCCGAAGTGGAAGAAGCTTTGCGGGCACTGCGAAAAGAGCTGGAAGAAAAAGACCGGCTGATTCAGGAGATGAAAAAAACCGATGAAAGCCGGTCAAACGGCAGTAATCCTCTGTCGCAACTAACCCCTGAGATGTTGAAGGAAAAAGCAAAAAAAATCATCAACACCGCAAAGCAACATGCCGAAAAACATAAAGCCAACGCCGCGAAAGAGCTGGACTCCCTACAAATGGAGATCCAAAAATTACAAAAACAAAAACAACAGCTGATGGATAATATTCGGGCCACTGCTGTGGGACATTTAAACAAATTTAAAGCGGGAACCCAAAACGGCAATGCCGGAAACTCTGTTCAAGATTAACGCTTGCGAAAATGGCATCCGGTTTTCAGCCATCATTCAGCCCAGATCACCCAAGAACGAAATTTCAGGGATTTATAACAATTCCTTAAAAATTCGATTGACCTCACCACCGATAGACGGAGCCGCTAATAAAACCTGTGTCAAGTTCCTGGCCAAGTGGCTGGGGGTGAGTCCCTCCAGGGTCCGTATTGTCACGGGACTCAGCAGTAAAAACAAAATCATTGAAATAAACGGCATTGTTGAATCCGTTTTTCGAGATAAGCTGACCGCTAAAATTCCCAACCTTTTTAAAGAACGCCAACCATGATCAAAACCATAGAGTATGTAGATGGAGTGGTGAGGATGATTGATCAAACCCGTCTTCCCGCAGAAAAAGTTTTCGTAAACTGTAAAACCATTGAAGAGGTTGGACAGGCTATTAAAACCATGGTTATTCGGGGAGCTCCGGCAATCGGTGTCGCGGCGGCCTTGGGGATCAGCCTTGGCGCCGATGCAATCACCGCTTCCAGCTTCGATGATTTTTACAGCGAGATGGAGCAACAATGCGACCGCCTTGGCAAGTCCCGCCCTACAGCGGTGAATCTCGCCTGGGCCATCAACAGGATGAAACAGGTTGTAAGGGATTCAAAAAACCTTCCCGTTCCCGAGTTGAAAGCCCGGTTGAAGCAAGAAGCCCTCACCATCCTGACTGAAGATATCAGCATCAACAAGTCGATGGGACAACACGGACAGACCCTGGTTGAAAACGGGAATGTGATTTTGACCCATTGCAACGCCGGGGCTTTGGCAACAGCGGGTTTCGGCACGGCACTGGGAGTAATTCGGGCATCCGTCAATGCCGGAAAAAATGTCCGCGTACTTGCTAACGAAACACGGCCTTTCCTGCAAGGGGCGAGACTGACCACTTGGGAACTCAAGGAGGACAATATTCCCGTCAAGCTGATCACCGATAATATGTGCGGTTTCTTTATGAAAAACCAGGAAATCGACTTGGTCGTTGTCGGAGCCGACCGCATTGCGGGGAATGGTGATGTTGCTAACAAAATAGGCACCTATATGGTTGCAGTGCTCGCCAAGGAAAACAGTATTCCGTTTTATGTCGCCGCGCCGATCTCGACCCTGGACCTTTCCCTGGCATCCGGCGATGAAATTCCCATTGAAGAACGCTCGGCCGAAGAAGTGGTGAACATCAATAACAAAAGGATTGCACCGGAAGGCATTGAGGTGGCACATCCCGCATTCGATATCACCCCTAACAAACTGGTCACGGCCATCATCACCGAAAATGGAATCGCCCGCCTTCCTTACACCGAGTCGCTCAAGGCAATGGCGAAGAAGAAATGAGAGCTATGATCCTGGCGGCCGGCTTCGGTACCCGCCTTAAACCTCTGACTCTCAGCCTTCCCAAACCGATGTTCCCGGTGTTAAACCGGCCCCTTCTGGAACACACGCTTAACTATTTAAGTTCCCAAGGCATCCAGGACATCATCGTCAATGTGCATCACCTGCCCAACAAGATTGTCGAGCATTTCGGCGAGGGCACAGATTTCGGGGTGCGTCTGCAGTTTTCCAGGGAAGAAGAAATTCTGGGAACCGCAGGAGGACTCAAAAAGGCCCAGTCATTCCTTGAAAAAGAAACGTTTTTAGTGATGAACAGCGACGTACTCGCAGATATTGATCTGGATAAAATTCTCAGTTTTCATAAAGAAAAAAAATCCTGCCTGACACTGGTGGTTCGACAGGATACCCACCCGGAAAAATATGAACCCATCGAATTGGCCGATGACGGTCGCATCACGCGATTTGTGAATGCGTCGATTAAAAACCCTCCCGCAACAATCCAACGCGTCATGTTCACCGGTCTCCAGATCATGGAGCCGGAGATATTTTCCCGCATACCTTCAGGAAAATTTTTTGCCACTGCAGAAGATGTGTTCCCGGCGATGATCGAAGACGGGCTTCCGGTATATGGAACCCTGCATGAAAAATACTGGATCGACATGGGCACACGGGAAACTTATATTCAGGCACATGCCAATGCCCTCGATGGAAAACTAAACCTAAAAGTAAAAACCTCAAAAACACCGGAAGGGCCTCTCATCATACCTCCCGTTCATATTGGCAAGGAATGCGAAATCGCCAAAGACTCGCAGGTCGGCCCTTATGCAGTTTTGGGAGATGATTGCCGAATCCGTTCCGGTGCAGTGGTGGAAAATTCCATACTCTGGGAAGGCGTGACCATCGGCTCCCGCGCCACCGTGCAAAATTCTATTATTGGAGTATCCGTAGAAAATGGCGAGCAGATAATGGATACGTCACGCGCCGCTAACCCCGGTTAGTCCTTGACCAAATTTCCCAACTTATAAGGATAAGTTTTTAGCTTCCCCCTGACAAGGAGGACCGAGGGGGTTTGCTTAAAGCGGCTCGCGATGACGTGTTTATTGTGCCTGGGGATTTGCAGTTACAAGTGAAGGTCAAGTTGACACGGATGAAAAAGTCGATGGTGCTTTTCATCCGTGTCAGCCTACCAAATCTTTGCTTAGAGCAATTTGTGGTTGCTGAGCGTCATGGTCGAGACGTAAATCTGACCTTCCTCACAATTAATAATCCGTCGCTTTTCAGGTAAATCGGCCTCACCCACCCGTGTATATTCATCCGTATAGCTTTCCACATCTTTCAATCCTTTCGTTTCAGGATTGAAATAGAACACCGAGTATTTATGAGTCAGGAATTTGCCATCCTGATTTTTCCGGCTCTCTTCGATGTTGATGGAAAAAGAAAAGCGCGGTGTCTGCCGATTGATCTGCTGGATTCTGCCATCCTTGATGCGGTAGAAAGAACTCATGCCGTCCCCGCCCATGATGAGCTTTCTTCCCAACGGGTGCGTGCCGTCATCACCGAAGTGCAGTTTGTATTTGCCATCCGACTCCTCAAACGAACGCGGGCCCCGGTGCATGGCAATGGAAGCCAGGTTTTCCGTGAGGAAACCTTTGGCTTTTTCATCGCTGATATCGGTCTCGATTTCCTTGGGGCCTTTAACCGTTACCGTACCCTTTTGTTCAACACCGTTTATATTTGCCGTCACATCCGCGGTGAAGCCGCCGAACCCAGCCGGCCATCGGGCGGTGTTGGAAAAAACTTCCTGCATTGCTTTGCGCGCTTCCGCGTCATCTTCCAATGCGGTTTCAACATCTTTTTCCTTGGTATAAGTTGCCATGCAAAATCTCCTTAGAACATTAAAGAGTCAGGCTCTAACTTCCGAACCGGACGTTGTTTATAATTTTACCGGGAATAGATTTGAGTATACCTTATTTCACCGCAACGCTGATATCAGGAATGCCCTTTTTTTGCAATAGGCCCATGACATGAATCACATCCCCATAAGGAAGGGATTTATCGGCCCGAATGATAGCGCTTGGTTTTTTGCCCTTGAAATCCATTTTGGCGAGAGTCGTTTCCAGCCCCAGTAGCGTTAACAGCTTGCCTCCCAGAAAGATTTTTCTGTCTTTCGACATCTCTATCTCCAGGGTTTTGGTGCTTTCATCGATGACTGAAGACTTTGAAGTGGGAAGGTTAATATCCATCTTTCTGCTGAAGTCCACAAATACCGTGGACACCATAAAGAAAATAAGAAGCAGGAACACCACATCGATCATGGGTGTCATATCAAAGGCAAAATTATCTTCCTCTTCTCTTCTGAATCGCATAGTTTAGTCAAATTCCTTTCATACACAAAAGCCAATGCTAAGCGGTCCGTGATCAACCGCCAGTGGAAATGGTTGAGACCTTTTTAGATTTTTCTTTGGACGACCCCGCAGTCGCAGGTCTGGCCTTTCCAATACCATCGTAGGAAAGCTCTTCAACGAGTTGGAATGAAATTTCCTCCATCTCGAAAACATAGCGGTCGATTTTTCCCCGGAAATAGTGATACAGGGCCAAAGCAGGGATGCCGACCAACATTCCCGCGGCGGTTGTGATCAACGCTTCGGATATGCCGCTGGCCACAAGGCCGGGGTTTCCGGTGCCGCTGAGAGAAATCACATTAAAGGCTTTGATCATTCCAAAAACGGTTCCCAAAAGGCCCATCATGGGGGTGATGTTTGCCACCGCACCCAGCACCCGGAGATTCGAATTCATCAGAGACGCCTCATGCTGGCCCGCACCGTCAATCGCCCTTTCAATTTCATCGAGCTTGCCCCCTACCCGCAATAATCCCACTTTCAAAATCCGCGAGAGCGCATTGTCGTAGGAGTTGCACAACCGAAGAGTTTTTTGAGTATCTTTCCAGTCCCACTGGTTCCGGACATCCTGGAGAAATTCAGAGTTAATGATATTTTTTCTTCTCAGGTTATAAGCCCGCTCTATAGCAATGCCCAGCATGAGCACAGAAGCAAAAAGAATGGGATACATCATGAACCCGCCTTTTTCGAACGTGGAAAGCAGTTTCCACGATTCGGTTGTGTCTGCGGCAAAGGCGGAATTGGCCAAACCCGGGTTCCATGCGGCCAACAGGCTTAATAATCCTGTTTTTATTGTCCGTCTCATAATATTTACTATTTTGATAAAGTTCTCCATTCAAAAAATGGGAATATCGTTGAAGTTATAGCACGAAGTTTTCTTGATAAGCAAGGAGCTTTCAAGTTCTGCAAGATGATTAAGCTCTTTAAATATAAGGTTTTTTAGTATATATTTGAAATCGACTTTCAACTATTGAACACCGCAATGCCTCCATTCAGCCTTTCCTCAAAATTTAGTTCTATTTTCACTTTGGTTTCCGTGCTGGTGTTGCTCTTTGGTTGCGCCACAAAAAAAAAAGAGAATGCCTATAGCGCGAGCGAACTATTCCAACAAGGCAAGCGTCTGGCAAAAGAGAAGGAAACCGAAGAAGCCAAAGAAAAAATCCAGCTATTGATGGAAGATTATCCGGACAGTAAAGAGCGAACAGCGGCCACCATGTTGCTGGCAGATATTCACTACAGCGCGGAGGAATATGAAGAGGCCAAGTTTCATTACCAGAAGTTTATCGAGCTTTACCCCGCCCACCAGTTTGTGGACCGCGCACATTTTTATAAAGCCAAGTCTAATTTCCAGCTGACAGATCTGGCATCGCGAGACTTGACCCCGGTTCATTCGGCGCTGGAAGGCTTTGAGCGTTTCATACAAGATTTTCCACAAAGCTCTTACTTGAAACCGGCGAAAGCTAAAATAACCCAGTGCCTGGATATACTGGCGAAAAACATGTTTGAAATTGGAAAGTTTTATTACCGCACCGGTTCTTATCAGGCGGCTATCCTCCGGCTCAAACGCTTGAAGGTGGAATACCCCAACCATTCTTATATTCTCGAAGCTGAGTTTCTGTTGGGCGAATCCTATTATCATGAGCAAAATTTATCCGAGGCCACCGCGTATTATAAAACCGTGATTAGAACCTCTCCCCGAAGCGAGTTCGCAAAAGAAGCACGGCTTCGCTTGAAAGCCATGCGCTGAGCTTAAGAAATTATGTCCAAGGCCCCCAAACACAAACCGACAAAAACCAAACGTTCTTCACCCCCGAAGGACAAAAGGACCAACTATGATCCGCTCACCCAATACATGGAGGAGATCAGCAGGATCAAAATTCTCTCCCGGAAAGAAGAAATCAAATTAGCAACATCCATTAAAGCCGGAGACCCCAAAGCCATTCAGGAAATGGTTCGCAGAAATTTAAAATATGTCGTGACCGTGGCCAACAAATACCGAGGGTTGGGCATTTCCCTTCATGACTTGATTGAAGAGGGAAACATTGGATTGATCCAGGCCGCCAAACGTTTTGATGTTTCCAGGAAAGTCAAGTTCATCACCTACGCTGTATGGTGGATCAAACAGGCCATCATGCATTCCATCGCCGAACAGTCCGGTACTGTGAAGCTTCCCGTCAAGCAAGCCGGCAAAGTCAACAAGATCAACAAAAGGAGCCAGCAGATGGCGCAAGCCCTGGAGCGCGAACCGACCCAGACCGAACTGGCAAAGAGCTTGGGATATGGGGATGAGGAAATCAACTCCATCATGCGTGCGTACCGGACCCACCTTTCGCTCGACTCGCCTTTAAAAAATGATGAAGACACACCCTACCTGGATCTTCTGGAAAACCAGGACTTCATCCCATACGATGACCAGCTCATGCAAGGGTTTCTCAATGAAAAGGTGGATCAATTACTAGAAGACCTCTCGGAGAGGGAAACCAAAATCCTCAAAATGCGTTTCGGTTTTTTTGGGGACGTCAAAACGCTGGAGGAAATTGGAAAAGAGATCGGCCTCTCCCGCGAGCGGGTGCGGCAAATTGAAAAAAAGGCAAAGTTAAAACTGAAGACCAAACTGCAAAACGAATCCTGGGTGGACGAGCCCAAATGACCGCCCCCAAATCCATTCATTATGCTGACTGAAATTCCCGCCCTATGTCTGATATCGTATTTGATCGGATCCATTCCTTTTGGCGTTGTACTGGCACGGGCCCAGCGCATAGACATCCGTAAACAAGGTAGCGGCAATATCGGCGCCACCAACGTGGCGCGGGTACTGGGCAAAAAAGCCGGACTGCTGACCCTGTTGGGAGATGTGCTGAAAGGGCTCCTCGTGGTTTTTGGTGCCGGCCTGCTGTATGAAAAACCGATTGTGATTGCCCTTACCGGGCTCATGGTTTTTCTCGGCCATCTCTATTCCATTTTCTTGAAGTTCAAGGGTGGCAAAGGGGTCGCGACAAGCCTGGGCCTGTTTTTATACATCATGCCCTGGGCAACCCTGTGCGCAGTCGGGGTGTTTTCTGCCTGCCTGTGGATTTCGGGCTATGTTTCCATAGGGTCGATCATGGCGGCGATTTCTCTTCCTTTGCTTGCTATTTATTTTAAACTGCCTCTTCCTTTTATATATCTTGCAGTCATTGTTGGCCTGTTCATCTTGCAAAAGCATTACGACAACATTCTTCGCCTGATCGAAGGAACCGAGGCAAAGTTTCTGAGAAAATAGAATTTGACAATCACGATTGAGGAAATATAATTGGTCTCGGATATCTCATTCCAGACAAAAACATATGCGGGAGTAACTCAGTGGTAGAGTGCAACCTTGCCAAGGTTGAGGTCGAGGGTTC
>ERZ651768.1083-NODE-1083-length-20150-cov-5.340158_pt1 | contig 20150 bp, 18 predicted proteins | sample MGYA00514754_ERZ651768 | MGnify/ENA metagenome assembly ERZ651768
TTTTTTCAAAATTTGCTCTATCTTAACCCCCAATAATAACCCCAACTTAAATGAGAACTCCTTTTTTATTTTTCTTTGCTTTTTTTATTAGTTTGTTTTTTGTTAATGCTGCTCTGTCTCAAGAACGAGAGCGAAGAGGGCCGAGATTTGCAATGCAGAAAAAACAAGAAACTCCAGACTCCCTGAAGTCTAAGTATAAATACACTGAAGTTTTTGCTAACGGATTTTACTCTAATGCAGGCAGCCCTGCTCGTTCAGCTAGCGGCAAACCAGGACACGAATATTGGCAAAATCAAGCAGACTATAATATTGCTGTTACGCTAGATGCTTCACAAAACAAAATTTTTGGTAATGAAACCATCACCTACACAAACAACAGTCATGACTCCCTTGAGTTCTTGTGGCTTCAGCTAGACCAAAATCTTTTTGAGGACAGCTCCAGAGGAAACGCTATTATTCCTATAAGGGGCAGCAGAAATGGAGCGAGAGGCCAAAGCTTTGATGGCGGTTTTCAAATCTCTTCTGTGTCAGCTTCTTATGGTAAAGGAAGAAAGAAAAAAACAAACGCATTAGAGTTTAAAATATATGAAACACGGATGAAGGTTTATCTGCCAAAGCCCTTAAAGGCTGAAGGAGGAAAAATCAAATTAAATATCGGGTTTTCTTTTACTTCTCCAGACTATGGGTCTGACAGAATGGGGGTTTTAGAAACAGCAAACGGAAAACTATTTACTGTTGCTCAGTGGTATCCCAGAATGTGTGTGTATGATGATTTAAATGGGTGGAACACCCTTCCTTATTTGGGGGCGGGAGAGTTTTATCTAGAGTATGGAGATTTTAATGTTGATATTACAGCCCCTTCTGACCATATTGTTGTTTGTTCTGGAGAACTCTTAAACCCTGGTGATGTTTATACTGCTGAACAAGAAAAACGATGGGACGCTGCAGAAAAAAGTGATGAAACTGTTTTTATTCGAAGTGCAGACGAGGTTAATAGCCCTGACAGTAGACCAAGCAGTAGTACGCTCACTTGGAAGTTTAGAATTGAAAACGCAAGAGATGTTGCCTGGGCCTCATCTTCTGCATTTATTCTTGATGCTGCAAGAATAGCTCTCCCTAGCGGAGAAAAATCTATGGCCATATCTGCTTATCCTGTAGAAAGCATGGGGGACAAGGCTTGGGGAAGATCTACAGAATACACAAAATCTTCTATTGAGCATTATTCAAAAAAATGGCTTGAATACCCGTATCCTGCTGCAATAAATGTTGCAGGCGTTGTTGGTGGAATGGAGTATCCTGGGGTGTCTTTTTGTAGCTATAAAGCCACTGAGGCTGGTTTGTGGGGTGTAACAGATCACGAGTTTGGACACAATTGGTTTCCTATGATTGTTGGTTCAAACGAAAGGCTGTATGCTTGGATGGATGAAGGTTTTAATTCATTTATTAATAAATTAAGCACGATGGAGTTTAACGAAGGAGAGTATTACAGGGGGGAGAGCAATATGCATCAGCAGGCACAGCGTCTGGCTCAATTTGAAAACTTTATGGGAGAAATGGAGCCTATAATTAGCGCTCCTGACAATTTAAAAGAAATGAGCTTAGGAATTTTAGGATATCAAAAGCCCGCACAAGTATTAATGATGCTGCGAAACAGTGTGTTAGGAGAAGAGCGATTTGATGAAGCCTTTAAAGAATATATTCATCGCTGGGCCTACAAGCATCCTGGTCCTGACGATTTTTTTAGAACTATGGAAAATGTTTCAGGCGAAGACTTAGGCTGGTTCTGGAGATCTTGGATTCTAAATAACTGGAAACTAGACCAAGCTGTTACGGGCGTTTCTCACAAAAAGAATTTTAAGAAGGTCCGCGGCGCAACAATTAGCATAAAAAATCTGGAAAAAATTCCTATGCCTGTAGAGATTGAAATAACTACAGTTAGTGGAAATAAAATATTAAAAAAATTGCCTGTAGAGATCTGGAAAAGAAATGTTGAGTGGTCTTTTATGGTTGATGTTTCAGAGGAAATTAAGTCTGTGGTTATAGACCCTGACAAAAAATATCCTGACATCAATACCGAAAATAATTCTTGGAACAATGAATAAAAAGGCTAAAAAAACAAAACCCTCTATGTCAGTGACATAGAGGGTTTTTTCGTGGTCCCACCTGGGCTCGAACCAGGGACCAAATGATTATGAGTCATCTACTCTAACCAACTGAGCTATAGGACCAAATAGTTTGCAATATTAATGAATGTTTTTATAATCACAAAAGGTTATTTTATCTCTTGACAAAGCTCTATAAGAACGCCGTTGGTTGTTTTTGGATGTAAAAAAACTATCATTTTGTTATCAGCTCCTTTTGTTGGGGTCTTTGAAACAAAAGAAAACCCTTCGTTTTCAAGCCTTTGAATTTCTTTATGAATGTCTTCAACGTGTAATGCTAGGTGGTGCATTCCTTCTCCTCTTTTGTTAAGAAATTTTGAAACAGGGCTGTTGCTCGACAGCGCCTGTAAAAGTTCAATTTTTTGATCTCCAAGTTTAAAAAAAGACGTTGTTACTGCTTCAGTCTCAACTGTTTCGGTTTTATAACTTGCTTCTCCTAAAAGTTTCTTGAAAAGGCTGTTTGATTTATTTAAGTCTTTTACTGCTATTCCAACATGTTCTATTTTCTTTATCATACAGCAAAGTTAGTTTAAAATATTTTTTCTTTTATTTAAACTTTCAAATATCCTACTTTTACTATATGGAAAATAATCGCCAAAAAAAGATTTCTAAAGTTCTGCAAAAAGATGTCGCTGAAATTATACAAGAAAAAATGAAAAATCAAGGAACCAAAGGTGTTCTTGTTTCTGTTACAAAGGTTGATGTTTCTGTCGATTTTTCTTCCGCTAAGGTTTTTCTAAGTGTCTTTCCTTCGGCCATGTCACAGCAAATATTAAAAGAAGTGTCTTCTGCGGCAGGAAGTATAAAACATCGTGTTTCTCAAAAAGCAAAAAATCAGCTTCGAAAAGTTCCTGGGTTTGTTTTTTACATAGATGATTCTTTAGACTATATTGATCGTATTGAAACTTCTTTAAAAGGCTTGGACAATCCTATAAAAAAACAATCTCAGTGAACACTCCTTATTACATAGCTCGTCGTTACCTTGTTTCTAAAAGCTCCAACAATGCTATTAATTTTATGTCTTTTCTTGCTGCCTTTGGTGTTTTTGTTAGCGCTGCCTCTCTTTTTGTTGTGCTTTCTGGTTTTAGTGGGTTAAAAGATTTTAGCCTTGGGTTTGTTTCATATACTTCTCCTGACTTAAAAGTCTCTGCGAATAGCGGAAAAACTTTCATTCTTAATGAAGCGGAGCTCATCAGCCTGTCTAGTTCTTCCTTTTTTTCTAGTGTCTCTAAGGCTGTTGAAGAAAGGGTTTTGATTCGCTCCAACAAAAACAGCCAAATTGTTCAGCTCAAAGGTGTTGACGGATTTTTCCCAACAAGTGTTGTTGATTCTATTCTGGTGGAGGGAGGCTGGATTAATCAAGGAAAAAATGAGCTTGTTGTGGGTTGGGGAGCTGCAAACAATTTAGGGCTTGAGGTCTTAGACAATATAAATGCTCCTGTGCTTTATGCTCCCAAACCAGGCTCTGGCCAAGTGCTTTCGGTTGACGATGCTTTTGCGAGCTCTGTGTTTCTCACCACCGGGGTTTTTCAAATTAATGAGGAGTCAAATAATACTGTTGTTTATACTTCTTTGGATGCTGCGCAAGAACTATTAGGATATGCCCCCCTTCAAATAAGCTCTCTTAATTTTTTTCTGCACAGCCCCGTAAATGAAGCGCGGGCTATAGCAGAAATTAAAGATGTTCTAGGGGATTCTTTTGTTGTTAAAACCCGTCTTGCACAAAATGACACTCTTTATAAAATGTTAAATACTGAGCAGGCTGCCGTCTATTTAATTTTCACTCTTGTTGTAATTATTGCCCTTTTTAATGTCGTTGGTGCCTTGATTATGATGATTTTAGAAAAACGAAAAGATCTTCGTGTTCTTCTCAGTCTTGGGCTTGTAAAAAAAGAAGTTGGACAAGTCTTTTTCTTTCAAGGTGTGTTAATCTCTGTTGCGGGGTCCTTCTTTGGTGTTTTTGTTGGTTTTTGTTTAGTGCTGCTCCAACAAAACTTTTCTTTATTTATGATAACCCCCTCGCTTGCTTATCCTGTTTCTGTTTCTGTAATGACTTTTGTTGTTGTCCTTCTTACAGTTGTTGTTTTGGGGGGGGTGGCTTCAAAAATTGCTTCTTCACAGGCGCTTAAATCTCTTGAAAACGCGTTTTAAAAAACTTCTAAAACCTTACTAAGGGTTGAATACACTTCTTTTGGCTCATCGCTTGTTACTAGTTTTTGTCTATAGGGCTTAAAGTCTGGTATTCCTTTAAAATAATTGGCATAGTGTCTTCTTGTCTCATAAATTCCCAACCTTTCGCCCTTCCATTCTATTGCCATTTCTAAATGTCTTTTTGCCATTGCTACTCGCTCAGAAATAGTTGCTGGGGGAAGATGTTTTTGTGTTTTTAAAAAGTGCTTAACCTCATTAAAAAACCAGGGGTTTCCTATGCTTGCTCTTCCAATCATTGCTCCGTCAAGCCCAAGGGTTTTAATTTGCTGGGCCTTTTCTGGAGTGTTTATGTCTCCGTTGGCAAAAACAGGAATGTGCATTCTTTGGTTGTTCTTAACTTTTTCAATATAAGTCCAGTCTGCTTCGCCTTTATACATTTGAGCTCTAGTTCTTCCATGAATTGCTATTGCTCTACATCCCACGTCCTGTAGCCTTTCTGCAACCTCAATAATTTTTATAGACGCCTGGTCCCAGCCAAGACGCGTCTTAACTGTTACAGGAAGTTTTGTTCTTTTAACAATTGCTTTAGTTAGGCTTTCCATTAAATCAAGGTCTTTTAATATGCCTGCTCCTGCGCCTTTTGAAACAACTTTCTTGACAGGACATCCAAAGTTTATATCTATTATGTCGGGTTTTGTTTTTTCTACTATGTCTACTGCTTTCAGCATTGAGTCAAGCTTTGCTCCAAATATTTGTATTCCAACAGGTCTCTCTTTCTCATAAATGTCTAGTTTGATTTTGCTTTTTGCCGCATCCCTTATAAGCCCTTCACTTGAAATAAACTCTGTATATACCACGTCTGCTCCGTTCTCCTTACAAAGGGCTCTAAACGGGGGGTCGCTTACGTCCTCCATTGGGGCTAAAAGCAAGGGAAAGCTTCCGATCTCTATGTCTGCTATTTTTACCACTTTCTTTTTTTTGTTGTGGGTTGGTGCAAAGATAGAGAACTCTTTGGTTTTCACATTATCTCTTTAGTTTGTTAGGGGTTTTTTGCTATATTTTTGCTTACTTTTGTTCACTGTTATTTTCTTATATGAACCATATTCGAAATTTTTGCATTATTGCGCACATTGACCATGGCAAAAGCACCTTGGCTGATAGGCTTTTAGAGCATACTGGTTCTGTTTCCGAGCGCGAAAAACAAGATCAACTTCTTGATAATATGGATCTTGAAAGAGAAAGAGGTATTACTATTAAGTCTCATGCAGTCCAAATGATTTTTCCTTATAACGACAGTGATTTTGTTCTCAACCTTATTGACACCCCGGGTCATGTTGATTTTTCTTATGAGGTTTCCAGGTCAATTGCTGCTTGTGAGGGTGCTCTGCTTGTTGTGGATGCAGCACAAAATATTCAGGCCCAAACTATTTCGAATCTTTATTTAGCGCTTGACAATGGCTTGGAGATTATTCCTGTTTTGAACAAAATTGATTTGCCTAGTGCAAGCCCTCAAGAAGTAACAGATGATATTGTTGATTTGTTGGGGTGTCAGGCTGCCGACGTAATTCCTACAAGCGCAAAAACTGGAGAAGGGGTTGAAAAAATATTACAGGCAATTGTAGATAGGATTCCTTCTCCTTCTGGAGACAAAAAAAAGCCTCTTCAGGCTTTGGTTTTTGATTCTGTTTATAATCCTTTCAGAGGGATTGAGACTTATTTTAGGATTGTTAATGGTTCTATAAAAAAACATCAAAAAATCAAGTTTGTTGCAACAAACAAAACATATGCTGCGGACGAGGTGGGCACGCTTAATTTAAAACAAACGGAAAAGCCGGAAGTTTTTGCCGGCGATGTTGGCTACCTAATTACAGGAATCAAAGACGCCAAAGAAGTAAAAGTTGGAGACACGATTGCTGGTGCTAACGACACTATGGCTGTTGCAATCGAGGGCTTTGAGGACGTAAAACCAATGGTTTTTGCGGGAATATATCCTGTAGACACTGAAGACTATGAAGAGCTTAGAGGTGCTATGGAAAAACTTCAGCTTAACGATGCTTCACTTGTTTTTATTCCAGAAAGCTCTGCTGCTCTTGGTTTTGGATTTCGTTGCGGTTTTCTAGGAATGCTACACATGGAGATTGTTCAAGAAAGGCTGGAAAGAGAGTTTGGAATGACCGTCATAACAACAGTTCCAAACGTATCATACGTGGCTTTTACAAAAAAGGATCCTGAAAAAAAGCTTCTTGTGAATAACCCCTCTGATTTACCTGAACCCTCAAAATTAGATAAGGTTGAAGAGCCTTACATAACCGCCTCTATTATTACAAAATCTGATTTTATTGGAAACGTTATGTCTTTATGTATTGAAAAAAGAGGAGCAGTAAAAAACCAAACCTATCTAACAACGTCTCGAGTTGAGCTTGTCTTTGAAATGCCTTTAGCAGAGATTGTTTTTGATTTTTATGATCGCCTTAAAACTGTTTCTAAAGGCTATGCTTCTTTTGACTACTCTCCTGTTGGAATGAGGCCCTCAAGGCTGGTTCGAGTTGATATCTTGCTTAATTCTCGTCCTGTAGACGCCCTTTCTGCGCTGCTCCATGCCGATAACGCTTATTCTATTGGAAAAAAAATGTGTGAAAAACTAAAGGAGCTTATTCCTAGGCAGCAGTTTGATGTTCCTATTCAAGCTGCTATAGGTTCTAAAATTATTGCCCGTGAAACCATCAAGGCTCTTAGAAAAGATGTTACTGCAAAGTGTTATGGCGGCGACATCACCAGGAAAAGAAAGCTTTTAGAAAAGCAGAAAAAAGGAAAGAAAAGAATGCGTCAGGTTGGAAATGTTGAAATCCCTCAAGAAGCTTTTATGGCTGTGCTAAAGCTTAATGATTAGTCTTTTACCGTAAGTCTAAGCACAGAGCATGCTGATTTTTCTGTAAACTTGTCTTTTCCGCCTCCAAACAGCACGTTTATCCAGTTGTCTTTTTCCGGTGTTCCTAGCATCAACAAGTCATAGCCTGCAGACATTCCTGAAATTGTTCCTACTGGATCGTCACTTTTTACGATTGTTACTTCTGCCTTCACGTTGGATTGTTCCAGCTTAGAAGAAGATTTTGCTTCCATTGCAAAAATGTTTTTGTCCGTTGTTTTTTCTGGCACAACATGTAAAAGCGTTAGTGTTGCGTCATAAAATGTGCAAACTCTTTGAGCTATCTCGATAAAGTTTCTGTCCTTTCTTCCTGGCCTTAGAGCAAGCAGCACTTTTCCTACGTGCCTCACCCCTTTGTCTTTAAATAGGGCAAGGTTTGAGTTTATGTTGGCCAACAGCCAGCCTATTGGATTGCTAACCAATATTCCGCTGTGCGATCTTCCGTCCCACCCCATGACCAACCATTCACAGCTGCTCTGTGAGCTAAGCTCGTTAATTGTGTTTGAGAGCTCGTGTGTTACAACAGACTCAAAATCAACCACAACGCCTTTGCTTTGTGAAAGGCCTGATAGCCGTCTTTTCAGAGAAACTGATGCTGAGGAGTCTTCTAGCACTGCGTCAAGATATGTTTGGTTTGGTATCTCTGTTAATTTTAATACTTGTATTTTTTTCTTGCTGTTAATTGCTGCAGCTATGTCAACTAGCGCTTCTGGAGATGCCTCGTTTCCAAGCAGCGGCACTATTGCCCCTGCGTCTGATGCTATTTTTGGATCAATGCTAGACGATGTTTTTGTTTCTTCTAGTTGCTGCTCTTCTTGCTCGCCATCCTTCTTGTTAAAAAGATATAGGGCGGGTCTGTGGCCATAGTTTCTTAAAACGCCTGTTCTCATTACTTCTTTTCCGTAAAAACTATATATTATTGCTCCCACAATAAATATTCCCAAAATTGCAAGAATTGGCATCGGCCCAAGAAATGCTAGAAAAAACAGCCCGCTTAATATCCCGAAGATTTGGACATATGGATATAGCGGTGACTTGTATTTTGGTCGGTACCATTGTGCTGAGGTTTCTCGAAGTACAATTACTGCCATGTTTACCGAAACAAACATCATAACTTTAAATGCGCTTGCAAGCTTTGCTATTTTTATAACATCCAAAAAGAGAATAACAAAAAGCATTGCTACACAGGTTATGGTTATTGTTGTAACTGGTGTTAAGTATTTCTTGTCAATTTTACTCATAAATCCTGGCAAAAGCTTGTCTCTGGCCATGGCAAAAGGAAATCTTGACGAGGCAAGTACTCCCGCGTTGGCTGTTGAAATAAGGGTTATTATACCAACCAGCGCCATCAATACACCAATTATTGGTCCTCCCATTTTTAATGACAGGGTATAAATAGGCTTAAGGTCGTTTCCAAGGGTTTCTACAGGAATGTTTCCCACCAAGACAAAAGACACGACCACATATATTGCCGTAATTAATACTAGGGAGAGAATCATTGCCAAAGGAATGTTTCTTGAGGGGTTTTTTATCTCTTCTGCTATTGCTGCAACTTTTGTTACCCCAGAATAGGAGAGATAAACAAAGGCTACTGTGGAAAGCAGGCCAATATTGCCTTTTGTTTTAAAGGGAGTTAAAAATTCTGGATCCATATATTGTAGGCCAAAAAACGAAATCAAAATCAAAGACAACACGCTTATTCCCACGGCATAAAGCTGAAATTTGCCCACTTTCTTTACCCCTGTAATGTTTAGGAAAAATATTATTGCTAAGAAAATTAGGGCAACATATTTTGTTAGCTCTTGATCCATGTTTATTACAACAAGCATGTACGCTCCTAGCCCTACCAGAGCAAAGGCGCTTTTTAAAAGCATTGCTAGCCAAAGCCCTATTCCTGAAATGGTTCCAAAAATAGGCCCAAATGCTCTCTCAATATAAACATAGGTTCCTCCCGAGCTTGGCATTGCTGTTGCCAGCTCAGATTTAGAAAGAGCTGCGGGCAAAATGCAAAGCGCTGCTATTAAATATGCGAGCCAAAGAGACGGTCCTGTTTTTGCTGCTGCAAGACCGGGTAGCACAAATATTCCGCTCCCTAACATTCCTCCCAGACTTATTGCAATTACTGCCGGCAGAGCTAAACTTCTTTCTAGTTTCTTCAAAATATTGTTTTATATTTATAAAAATACTAAATAAACTTTCTTTAATGAATTTATATCCAATAATTGCCGGGAACTTCATGCTTGATGGTGGCGCAATGTTTGGTGTGGTTCCAAAGTCTCTTTGGACAAAGACCAATCCGGCCGATTCAAACAATATGATTCAAATGGCCGCTCGCTGTTTGCTTATTGAGGACGGCGAAAGGCTGATCCTAGTTGATGCGGGCATGGGAGACAAGCAAAGCGAGAAGTTTTTTAGTTATTATTGTCGGTGGGGAGAAGACTCTTTGGAGTCTTCCTTAAAAAAACACGGATTTCGTCCGGATGATATTACAGATGTTTTTCTAACTCACCTACACTTTGATCATTGTGGCGGCGGGGTTTTAAAAACGGGTGAAGGCTCTTTTGAAACAGCTTTTAAAAACGCTAAGTATTGGAGCAACAAAGAGCACTGGGCCTGGGCAACTGAGCCTAACAAAAGAGAGGGGGCTTCTTTTTTAAAAGAAAACTTTTCTCCTATTCTTGAGTCTGGCCAGCTCAACTATGTTGAGAAAGATTTGGACGGTGCTTTTACATCCTGTCCGCTAGGCTTTGAGGTCCTGTTTGTAGATGGCCATACGGAAAAACAAATGATTCCGATTATAAGTTGCGCTGGCGTTAAAATTGCTTTTGCTGCAGACCTAGTGCCCACTCACGGCCATATTCCTGTTCCCTATATTATGGGTTATGATGTAAGGCCTCTAATAACATTAAAGGAAAAGGCCTGGTTTTTGAATTATGCCTGTGAAAACAACGTTTATTTGTTTTTTGAGCACGACCCCCATGTTGAGCTTGGCTCTTTAATGCATACTGATCGAGGGGTTCGATTAGATAAAAAATTTACTCTAAGCCAGGTTCTATGAAAAAACAAATGAGACTTCTTTTGGCTGTTTTGGTTTTTGTGTTTACCGGTTCTTTTTCGCAAGAGGGCTATTGGCAACAGCATGTTGACTACACAATGGAAATTGATGTAGATGTTAAAAACTTTACCTACACAGGCGAACAAAAATTAGTATATACCAACAACTCTCCAGACTCTCTTGAGAGGGTTTTTTATCATTTGTATTATAACGCTTTTAAGCCAGGCTCTGATCTTGAGGCGGCTTCGCGAAATTCTTATAACGACAAAAGAAATATGTCAAAAACCCTTTTGTCTCTTGACAAAAATGACTGGGGAGATCTTCGTGTTCTTGCGCTAGCTCAAGATGGTGTTGCCCTCTCTTACACAACTAAAGAAACTATTCTTGAAGTTGAGCTAAACACGCCTTTGCTTCCTGGGGAAAAAACTACTTTGGACATGTCTTTTTTTGTTAAGGTTCCGGCCATTGTTAGGCGTGCTGGAAAAAACAATAAAGACGGGGTGGCTTTTTCTATGGCTCAGTGGTATCCTAAGCTTTGTGAATATGATGCTGAAGGCTGGCATGCAAACCCCTATCTTGGCAGAGAGTTTTATGGGGTTTGGGGCGATTTTAATGTTACAATAAATATTGACAAAGACTATACGGTTGCTGCATCTGGTTACTTGCAGGCTCCTGAAAAAATTGGTCATGGCTATGCCTCTCTTGATCCAGGAGTTGTTCATGGAGAAAAAATTTCTTGGAATTTTATCGCTCCAGATGTTCATGATTTTACCTGGGCTGCTGACCCTGAATACATACATGATGTTGTGTCTGTCAAAAACGGTCTCGACATGCATTTCTTTTATAAAAACGAAGCTCCTTATTTAAAAAGCTGGAAAGACCTTCAGCCTTTTGCTGTTAAGTTTTTAGAGTTTTTTAGCAAGAATGTTGGAAAATACCCCTACAATCAATACTCTGTTATTATGGCCGGTGACGGCGGAATGGAATATGCTATGTGTACTTTTATTACGGGTTCCGGCTATAGTGATTACCGAAAGCTTCTAGGTGTAACTTCTCACGAAATTGCTCACACCTGGTTTCAGTTTTTGTTGGCAACCAACGAGTCTAAGCACGCCTGGATGGATGAAGGCTTTACAAGCTATATAGACGATGCTGCTCTTAATGAAACGCTTGGTCTTAACAGGGTGGTGCCCAACAAGAGCGCTTATGATAGATATTTGTCGTGGGTGGCAACTGGCCTGGAAGAGCCTCTTACAACACATGCTGATCGATACAGGTTTAGCCGAGGCTATGGGGCTTCGTCTTATAGCAAGGGGTCTGTTTTTCTTTCTCAACTAGGCTATATTATTGGTGAAAAAAATCTTTATAAAACACTGAAACACTATTTTAAGGAGTGGTCCTTTAAGCATCCCCGCCCTTATGATTTTATTCGGAGTGCAGAACGTGTTTCCGGCCTTGAACTTGACTGGTACTTAATGGACTGGGCTCAAACAACAAAACAGCTTGACTATCAAGTTAACTCAATTATTGGCGAAGGGGAAAAAACAAAAATTGTTCTTAAAAGAGAAAAGCAAATGCCTATGCCAATTGATGTAGAGGTTGTTCTAAAGGACGGAACTTCTGTTTTATATAACATTCCCCTTACAATGATGAGAGGGCACAGGCCCCTTGCTGGTTTTAGGCTTCTTGAGTCCTGGTCCTGGGCTCAGCCATATTACATTTTTGAGGTTGACTTTCCTAAAGGGTCTATTAGTGAGGTTGTTATAGATCCTTTTAATTTTACCGCAGATGTTAACAGAAAAAACAATCGCCTGTAATGTCTTTGTTCCTTTCCTCTCAAAATAAATTAAAATCTAAGTCCGAAATTGATTTCGTGTTTTCTAAAGGATCCTTCTTAAAAGTGTCTGGGTTTAGTCTCGTTTACAAGGCTCAGGAACCTAAAAACTCCTCTGGTGTTCGTGTTGGCTTTTCTGTAGGAAAAAAGACGCAGCCTATGGCTGTTGACAGAAACAAAACAAAGCGTATTATGAGAGAATCCTTCCGTTTCTTGTTCTCAAAAAACTTTTCTCGTTCCTCTGTTTATTATGATTTAATGGTTGTTTGTGGCGAAAAATCTGTTCCTTCTTTCGCTTTAGCCTCTGATAAAATAAAATCCTTACTTTTGTCTTTCGCCGAAATTATTAAAAATGACTAAGCCTTTTTTGCTTTTTTTCTTTCTGTTTTCTTTTGTTTGTTCTTCCCAGTTTAATGTTGAACACTCTATTTATTTTGATACTGATGAATATTTTATGGGTCAAACAGAAAAAGCGCGGCTCTATAGTTTTGTTAAAAATCTTTCTAAGGAAGATTTGTTAAAAATAGAAATTTCTGGTTTTTGCGACGATGTTGGTGCAGAAAATTATAATCTTGTTTTGTCTCAAAACAGGGCCGATGCTATAAAAAAAGTCTTCTCTTTACTTTCTTTTTTTCCTGAGAAAATTGTTTCCGTTGATGGAAAAGGAGAGGTTCTTTTAAGCTTTTATCCCTCTGAAAATCCTGAAATTGTCCGATCTCTTAACAGGCGTGTTGATGTTGTTGTTAGCTATCTTGACCCTGCTGCTGTATCTAAAAACCAAGTTTCCCCTCCTGGTCTTATTGTTCTTGAAAATGTTCATTTCATAACCGGCTATAGCTATTTAACCCGTGGCTCTAAAGAAACCCTAAACAAATTGGTTGAAGATCTTAAAAAAGAGAGTTTTTCTTTTGTAATTCAAGGACATGTCTGTTGTACTGACGGAAACATAGAAGCTATCGACAAAAGAACTAAAGAAAGAAATCTTTCTGTTGCCCGAGCTAAATTTGTTTATGATTATTTTCTGGATAATGGCATAGAAAAAAACAGAATGTCTTATAAAGGTCTTGCCCATCGTTTCCCCTTAGGGGGTTCTGTTGACAAAGATAGGCGGGTTGAAATCTTGGTTTCCTCTAACTAAATTTTTAATGTCATTTTTTGGTGCGGTATTTCGTCCTCTAAATATTCTTTTCCTTCTGATATAAATCCTAATTCCCTGTAAAAACTTTCTAAGTATTTTTGGGCTGCCAAAACTATTGTTTTTTCTTTTAGGTTTTTATTAATATACTTTATAGACTCCTCCATTATTCTCTTACCTCTTTCTTTTCCTCTGTTTTTTTTCGTTACTACAACCCTCGAGATGCTTGGCAAATCATAATACTCTCCGCGGTCTAATATTCTTGTATATGCAATTATTTCCTTGTTGTTTTTTCCCATCATATGTATGGCTTTTTCATCTTTTCCGTCTATGTCCTGATATATACATTTTTGTTCTATTACAAAAACTTCGGATCTTATCCTTAAGATCTGATATATTTCTTCAACTGAAAGCTCTTTAAACGTCTTAACAACTATTTTCATTTTAGGTTTATTTTGTCTGTTCTTCGCTTATGTCTCCCTCCTTCAAATTCAGTGTTTAGAAAAACTTCCACTATTTCTCGTGCTTCACTTGTTGTAATAACTCTTGCTGGAATGCTTATAATGTTTGCGTTGTTGTGTTCTCTTGCTAGCTTTGCCATTTCCTTATTCCAACATATTGCCGCTCTTATGTCTTTATGTTTGTTTGCTGTCATTGCAACACCATTTCCACTTCCACATATTACTATTCCTATATCTGTCCTGTTGTTTTTTACATCCTCTGCTACTGGATGTGCTAAATCAGGATAATCAACACTTTCCTCTCCGTCTGTTCCATGATTTATTATTTCTACCCCTTTTTTTTCCATATATCTTATTATCTCTTTTTTATGTTGAGTTCCTGCATGATCATTACCTATAGAAATTTTCATTATTTATTTTTTTTTGTTAATAACCTTTTTTATATGTTTTTATAACCTTTTATAATTATATAAATTCTTTGTTTCTGTTTTTTTTTTATTTTTTCAAAATTTTCTTTTCTAAAATAATTAAAACCTTATTAATATAATTATATATTTTATTAAAACATTCTTTTCTTTTTTTTATTAAAATATCTAGTTTATATGGCCTTTATAACTATTGTTAATATCTAGTATAAACTGCTGGTTATAAAGTGTTTATCTAATGATATCCTGTTTATTTTTTCTTAATAATTTTTTAATATCTATAAAAACAAGATTTAACTATTAAGTTATCAAATTCATTAACAACCCATTATATATATTATATATATTTTTAAAAATTAATTTATTATGATAATAGGATGTGTATAAACACCTTCCTTAAAAATATCTTAAAATTATATTAAAGTGTAGTTTTGTATAAATATAGTTTAAGTAGAGGAAAAGTTGAATAAAAAGAAAACATTTAAAGGAAAATTAGAAATTAACTCAAAAGGAGAATTTAGTATAGTTTCTAAGAATATAAATCATAAAATTGTTATTAATGAACCCTCTTTAAAATATTTTAATGGAGATGAAGTAGAATTTTTTATAAGCAAAAGAAAAAGAAAAGGAAAATATTTAGCTACAATTGAAAAATTATTAAATAGAGAAAAAAACAGTTATGTGGGAAATATTCAGATAAATGAAAATTTTGCATTTGCAATATTAGATGAAAAAAAAATTCATGTAGATGTATTTATTCCAAGAGAAAACATAAAAAAGGCACAGGATGGAGATAAGGTAATTGTAGAAATTTTAAACTGGAGAAAAAACGATTTATCACCGATAGGAAGAGTGATAGAAATTTTAGGAAAACCTGGAGATCATGAAACAGAGATAAAGACTATCATAAAACAAAATGAGCTTCCTTTAAAATTTCCAAATCATGTAGAAGAATATGCAAAAAACATAAATAAAAAAATAAGCAGTAAAGAAATAGAAAAAAGAAGGGATGTAAGAGAGATATTAACCTTTACAATAGACCCCGAAGACGCAAAAGATTTTGATGATGCAATTTCTTTTAGAGAAACTGGAAAAAACATATATGAAATAGGAATTCATATTGCAGATGTAGGACATTACGTAGAAAAAAACTCAATTTTAGACAAGGAAGCTTTAAACAGGGCAACATCTATATATCTTGTAGATAGAGTTGTTCCAATGTTGCCAGAAATTTTATCAAACAATGTATGTTCTTTAAGACCACAAGAGGAAAAATACACATTTTCGGCAATATTTAATATTAATAATAAGGGAGAAATTTTAGAGGAGTGGTTTGGAAAAAGCGCTATAAAAAGTAATCGAAGATTTTCTTATGCAGAGGCACAAGAAATAATAGAAACGAGGAAAGGAAAAATAAGAAAGGAAATAGCATTAAAAAAAAAGGAATATAAAGTAAAAGAGGAAATGGTAAAGGCAATTTTAATTTTAAACGAAATAGCCACAACATTAAGGAAGGAAAGAAAGAGACAGGGATCCATTAATTTTAATAAGAAGGAAATAACGTTTAAGCTAGATGAAAAAAAGAATCCCATTGAAGTGATTTTTAAAGAAAGTAAGGAGGCAAACAAATTAATAGAGGAATTTATGTTGTTGGCCAACAAAAAGGTAGCAGAGCTTTTTAAGAAACTAAAAAAAGAACCAAGTGTGTATAGGATACACGACGCACCAGACAAAGAAAAACTAAAAGCACTAAAAACAATTGTTAAAGAGTTTGGATATAGTTTGGACATATCATCTAGAGAGGGAACATCAAGAACACTAAACAAACTATTAGTGGAGGTAAAAGGAACAAAAGAACAAAACTTAATAGAAACCTTGGCAATAAGAAGCATGAGCAAGGCAGAATATTCAACACAAAATATTGGGCATTATGGATTAGGATTTAAAGATTACACACACTTTACTTCACCTATAAGAAGATATCCAGACATTTTAGTTCACAGGCTTTTAAATGAATGTTTAAACAAGGGGAAACAAAAAAAACAAAAAGGGCTTTCGAGCAAATGTAAACATTGTTCAGAAAGAGAAACATCTGCAATAAAGGCAGAAAGAGAATCAACGAAGTATATGCAGATAAAATATATGCAAGACAAAAAAGAAATTAAATTTAAAGGAATTATTTCAGGCATAACAGTCTGGGGCTTATATGTAGAATTAGAAGAAAACAAATGTGAAGGAATGGTATATATACACGACATAAAAGAAGACAAGTTTGTTTTTAAAGAAGAAGAACAGTCCCTTATAGGAATAGAAACAGAAAAAAGATATAGACTAGGAGATGAGGTTTTTGTTATGGTTAAAAAGACAGATCTTGTAAAAAAACACCTAGATTTTATAATTATTTAATAATTTTATGTATATGAAAACAAAAATACTTTTAGCAATACTGCTTATAACACAAGGAGTTTTTTCTCAAAACGAGAACAACAGAAAAATAGGAGATTTTAAGATACTCAAGGTATATGATCTTGTAAACATAGAACTGGTAAGGGCAGAGGAAAACTACGCAGAGGTAACAGGCGAATACCCAAATAATACAGTAATAAAAAACAAAAACGGTGAACTAAAAGTAAGAATGGGAATAGAGAAGCGCTTTAGAGGAGCCAACACAAAAATAAAAATCTTCTATAACAATATTGATAAAATATATGTACATGAAGGAGCCTTTGTTTACTCAAAGGACACAATAGCTCAGACAGAGATATATATAAAAGCAGACGAAGGAGCAAGGGTTGTGTTTAATATAAACACAGAAACCCTTTCTACAAACACAAGCTCAGGAGCGACAATTGATTTACAAGGAAAAACACACCATCATAGAGCAAAGGTTAATACAGGCGGAGAGCTTAAAGCGTCAAAACTAGAAACAGAAGACACGGAGGTTTTTCTAACAACGGGGGCTGTTGCGGACGTGTTTGCTAAAAACACGCTAGGGGTAAATGTGAGAGCAGGAGGAACGGTAAACGTTCATTCAAAAACAAGAAAAATTGTAGAAAACATTCTTGCAGGAGGAACTGTAAACTATCTATACGAGAACTAGTGGACTTTAATTATATAACTCCAATATCAGTAGGATTTTTTACAGCCTTTATAATGGGCCCAGTTTTTTGGGTTCTTTTAGAAACAAGCATAACAAAGGGGGTAAGAGCGGCAATTGCATTTGACTTGGGAGTTCTTGTAGCAGACGTGCTTTTTATAGCAGCAACATATTACGGAACAGTTAAGCTGTTTTTAAGCGAAAGCAACAAAGAAGGAATGTTTGTCCTTGGAGGAACAATAATTTTGTTGTTTGGCGCATATTCTTGGTTCACTAGAAAGAAGCAAGAAGAAAAAATAGAAGTTACAGAATCAAAACACAACTACTTCGGGTTAGCAGCAAAAGGGTTTGCAATAAACATTTTCAATGTAGGGGTTCTGATTTTTTGGGGAGGCGTAACAATAGTTGCCGGACCAACAACAGGAAACAATCCGCTTAGTTTTGTTCTTTTTTTCTCAATAGTTCTTCTCTCCTACTTTGTAACAGATTTTGGAAAAATTTTAATTGCAAAACAGCTAAAAGTTTTTATTAACGAGAAAACAATAGTTTTTGTAAAATCTCTCTTGGCGCTTATTTTGGTAATAAGCGGAATAGTGCTGATAATAGGAGGAATAAAAAGCGCCTAACAATGCTACAAATGATGGTAAAAAACCCTTTACAATCTTTTATTAATGATCTTTCAAAAAACAACAACAACTTAAATTAAATGAAAGAATCTTATGCTCTTATCACAGGATCATCATCTGGAATTGGCCTGGAAATAGCATATTATTTGGCAGAAAAAGGATTCAACTTAATTTTAACGGCTAGAAGAGAAAGCCTGTTAAAAGACATCTCAAAAGACATTTCATTAAAACACAAAGTAAAAGCAGATTTTGTTTCATGTGATTTAAGCAAGAAAGAAGCTCCAAAAGAAATTTTTGAATATTGCAATTCTAAAAATTATTTTGTTGAAACATTAATTAATAATGCTGGTTATGGAGTTTCTACTCCTTTCCATGAATCATCAATGGAAGATGAAGAAAAATGCATAAGGGTTTTAAGCATCTCAGTAATAGCCTTAACCAAGCTGTTTATTCCTATAATGATGGAAAAAGGAGGAGGAAAAATTATGATAGTTTCATCAATTGCTGCATTTGCCCCTCCTTCTGCAATACAATCCTTATATGGTCCTACAAAGACTTTTGTAAATAGATTTAGTGAAGCAATAAATTTAAATTATAATAAAAACGGAATTTCTTCAACTGCTGTTTGCCCAGGCTATACAGTTACAAATTTTCATGCAGCCAGCGGAGTACAAGACGAAATGGACAGGGTTCCTAAATTCTTAAAAAAATCTGCTAAAAGAATTGCAATTGAAGGAGTAAACGCAATGCTAAAAGGAAAGGCAATCTGTGTGCCTACAAAAACATGGAAAATAATAGCTTTTTTAATAAACTCTGCCCCCCACTCAGTTTTTAAAATCCTTAGCTCATTTATAGCTCCAGGTAGATTCAAGAAATAATTATTAAAAATTTAAAACAAGAGAATCCCTAAAAAAAGAGGCGCCTGGCGGATTCGAACCGCCGTAGGAGGTTTTGCAGACCTCAGCCTAGCCACTCGGCCAAGACGCCATATTGCTGGAAGGCAAATTTAGAAAAAAATTTAAAAACAAGCCTTAGTTTCTTTTTCCTTCAAGAAGAACGGAGACAGACTCAACATCAGCATTAATGGGGGGGTTGATTTTAGAGATTTCAACAACAACACGCTCAACAACCGAAACCTCCCTTAAACACGAATCAATTATTCTTTTTGCAACAGACTCAAGGAGCTTAGATTTTACAGACATCTCTTTCAAAACAAGCTTTGCCAAAAGAGAGTAATTGGCCGTGTTTTGTAGACTGTCGGTTTTTGTGGCAGAAGACAAATTACAGTAGGCTCTAAGGTTTACCAAGTAGTCTCCACCAATTTTTGACTCTTCCTTAAGACAGCCATGAAAGGCATACACCCTCATGTTTTTTATTTTAACAACACCCTTCATTTACGAATAAAAGTAGAAATAATCGCTCTATTTTGATAACTTTGTAAACTTATTAAAACAAATTAAGCTTGGAAAGAAATCCCACAAATTTTATTGAACAAATAATTAATGAGGATCTAGCGGAAGGCTTCAACAAAAAAAACCTTCGTTTTAGGTTTCCTCCAGAACCAAACGGATATTTACACATAGGACATGCAAAAGCTATTGGGATTAATTTTGGGTTGGGAGAAAAATACGACGCACCAGTAAATTTGAGATTTGATGACACCAACCCCACAAAGGAGGAGCAGGAGTATGTGGATGCAATTATTGAGGACGTTAGCTGGCTTAAATACAAGTGGGACAAAATCACATATTCCTCAGATCATTTTGAAAAACTATATTTTTGGGCAGAACACCTAATAAGCGCAGGGAAGGCCTATGTAGACTCTCAGACGTCCGACCAAATTGCAGAACAAAAAGGAACACCAACAAAACCAGGCTCAAACAGCCCTTATAGAGAAAGAGGAGAACAGGAAAACATGAAAATTTTTAGAGAAATGAAAGAAGGGGAACACAAAGAAGGAGCACACGTGCTAAGAGCAAAAATAGACATGGCAGACCCAAACATGCTTTTAAGAGACCCTGTCATGTACAGAATAATGAATAAAACGCACCATAGAACAGGGGGCAAATGGTGTATATATCCAATGTATGACTGGGCTCATGGACAAAGCGATTATTGTGAACAGGTGTCACACTCCCTATGCTCTTTAGAGTTCGAGCCACACCGCAAACTTTACGACTGGTTTCTTACAAACCTTAAACCCTTAAAAGACGAAGGACTGGGCTGTGTTCCCAAGCAGAGAGAGTTTGCGAGACTAAACTTGAGCTACACAATAATG
>ERZ651768.1084-NODE-1084-length-20141-cov-30.999452_pt1 | contig 20141 bp, 11 predicted proteins | sample MGYA00514754_ERZ651768 | MGnify/ENA metagenome assembly ERZ651768
ATAACTTCCAGACAAATACAACAAAGGCTACTCTTAAAAGAGTCTATCTTTAATACGTCTTAATGAGCAGATATACAATAATTTAATTTTTTCTTGACTATTAGCTCTTTGCTGATATGTTTCTATGAGGCATTCGTATTCACAGTGAAATGGAATGTTTTGTCACCAACTCTTTCATCAGGAGAGAATATGAAAATAATAAATTGCAAATCGTTCTTTGGCGGTAATGGACTCAAGCTTATTTTTAGCCTGCTATTTAACAGTTTAATTGCCATAACGTTGACTACAGCAGTCAACGCGAAGACTCTAAATATGGCTTATGACGCGGATCCGGTTTCGTTGGATCCGCATGAACAGTTGTCCGGAGGCACACTTCAGCTTTCACACATGATCTTTGATCCCCTGCTCCGATGGAATCGGGATCTCGGATTCGACGCGCGACTCGCTGAGAAGTGGGAAAGGGTAGATGAAAAAACGGTGCGTTTTCACCTGCGCAAGGGCGTCAAGTTCCATTCCGGTAATGAGATGACGGCCCTCGATGTCCGCTGGACCTTCGACCGGCTGAAGAGGAGCCCGGACTTCAAGGGCATCTTCGTTCCCTTTGAATCTCTTAACATCGTCGACAAATACACTATTGAACTTGTCACAAAGGAGCCCTATCCGCTGGTTCTGCACACAGCAACATACATCTTTGCGATGGACCGCAAGTTCTATGATGGATATGACAGTAAAGGCCGCGCCAAGGACGCCATTGTAAAACATGGTGATGCCTTCGCCTCCTCCAATGCTTCCGGCACCGGTCCGTTCATCATCACAAAACGCGAACAGGGAGTGAGGGTAGATTTTAAGCGTTTTAACAATTATTGGGACAAGCGGTCACCGGGCAACGTGGATAAGATTGTGTTGACGCCGATCAAGGAAGATCCGACGAGAGTAGCGGCACTGCTTTCAGGTGATGTTGATTTCATCGCGCCGGTACCACCTGCTGATCTCGACCGCATTGACAGAGATGCAAACGTTGACCTCGTCACCATGAGCGGCACACGGATTATTACCTTCCAACTTAACCAGAAACGCCGCTCGGAATTAAAGGACAAGCGGGTTCGTCAAGCAATCGTGTATGCGGTGAACAACGCAGGGATCGTCAAGAAGATCATGCGTGGTTTCGGCACCGCCGCAGCTCAACAAAGCCCTAAAGGCTACATTGGATATGATCCAAGTTTGAAACCCCGTTATAACCTTGCCAAAGCGAAGCAGTTAATGAAAGAGGCCGGTTATGCAAACGGCTTCACAGCATCAATGATGGCTCCCAACAATCGTTATGTGAATGATGACAAGATCGCCGAAGCGGTTGCCGGAATGCTTGCAAAAATCAAGATCAAGATCAACCTCAAGACCATGCCCAAGGCCCAGTATTGGCCGAAATTCGATGAGCGTGCCGCCGACATAATGATGATTGGATGGCATTCTGATACAGAGGACTCGTCGAACTTCACGGAATTTCTACTACACACTCCGGATGAAAGCACAGGTTATGGTCAGTACAATAGCGGCAACTACTCGAACGCACGTGTAGACAAACTGGTGGTCCTTAACCAGAAGGAGACGGATCCGGCAAAACGTCGATCCATGCTGCAAGAGATTGAGCGTATCCTTCACGAAGAAGCCGCATTCGTGCCCCTGCACTGGCAGGATCGAGCATGGGCCGCACGAAAAGGAGTGGACATTGCACCGATCTTGAATGTGATGAACTTCCCATATCTCGGTGACCTGAAGATGAACTAGTCAAGGTGACCGGTTCCTAATTTGTCGCTGAAATCAAAATGAAATGGGCCACTTCATGCGTGGCCCGTTCCTTCCTTAAAACAAAATCCAGCATGTTTGCATTCCTCAGCCGGCGACTGGTCCAAGCTATGCTGGTAATGCTCGTCATCAGCGTCATTGCCTTTTCAATTCAGGATAATCTTGGTGATCCTCTCCGAGAACTGGTCGGTCAATCAGTATCGGAGGCCGAACGACAGAAACTGCGCAATCAAATGGGCCTGAATGACCCCTTTGTTATTCAGTACTGGCGCTTCCTAAAAAAAGCGGTACTCGGTGATCTCGGAACCTCCTACTTCTTTAAGCGTCCCGCACTCGACGTAATCCTTGACAAACTGCCGGCTACTCTTGAACTAGTGTTCGGTTCAACAGTTATTATCATTCTTTTCTCTGTTCCGATCGGAGTGTTTGCCGCAATTTATCCTAAGCAATGGTTCCTTCGATTAGTAATGGGTATGAGCATAATCGGGATCTCCATTCCAGTCTTCCTGACTGCCATCATGTCGATCTATATATTCTCTGTGGAGTTAGGCTGGCTGCCTTCATATGGCCGAGGCGAAACGGTGGAACTGTATGGCTGGACAGTAGGTTTTCTTACCAGGGATGGGCTGCTACACTTAATCCTACCATGTACGGCACTTTCATCGATCATGTTGCCTCTTTTTATCCGGCTTATTCGTGCGGAGATGATGGAGGTGCTTGAATCAGAATACGTTCGCTTTGCCTGGGCAAAGGGGCTCTCTCGTCGGCGAATCTGGTTTCTTCATGCGCTAAAGAATACACTTCTGCCTGTTATCACCGTGGGCGGTTTGCAGATCGGAACCCTAATCGCCTTCACTATCCTAACTGAAACAGTTTTTCAGTGGCCTGGAATGGGATTCTTGTTCCTGGAAGCGGTCAATCGAGTTGATACACCGCTAATCGTTGCCTACTTGATTGTCGTTGGACTGATCTTCGTTATTGCCAACACAATCGTTGACCTGATCTACGGGCTGGTGAACCCGACAGTCAGGCTGGCCCGCTCTTATTCCGAAGGAGATTAGCAAAATGATAGCCCCCGCCTGGCGACGCTTCGAAAGATCCTATCTGTTTTACAGTTTTCGACGCGATCAAGTCGCAATCATTAGCTTTACCATACTTTTTATCTTTGTTCTGGCAAGCTTTTCTGCTCCACTTCTAGCTCCCTATGACCCCTATGATCCAATGCAGATCGACATCATGGATTCGGAAATTCCTCCGGTATGGATGGAAGCAGGAGACCAACGTTTCATGCTTGGTACCGACGCGCAAGGGCGAGATCTGTTTAGTACCATCCTTTATGGTTCTCGAATTTCGATCACTATTGGAATTTTTGCCGTTCTGTTGCAAGCCTTTCTTGGGATTTCAATTGGCCTGGTATCAGGATATGTTGGGGGGCGTCTTGACAATTTTTTGATGCGTCTGGCAGATATCCAATTGTCATTTTCAACGCTTATGGTGGCCATCATTTTTTTAGCCGTGTTTCAGGCACTTTTTGGCACTGAACTTTACGAAAAACTTGCAATCTTAATGCTTATACTAGTGATTGGTATCGCAGAATGGCCGCAATACGCCAGAACGGTACGTGCGAACGTACTCGCAGAAAAAAAGAAGGAGTATGTCGACGCGGTAAGAGTAATCGGCCTGGGTTCGTTGAGGATCATGTTCAAGCACATCTTACCCAACACCCTCTCCCCGATTCTAGTCATTTCGACGGTACAGATTGCAAACGCCATCGTCAGCGAAGCCGCACTATCGTTTCTAGGTCTCGGCATGCCTGTTACCAAACCTTCACTGGGCTCTCTGATTAACAGCGGGTTCGAATTCATTTTCAGCGGTTCCTGGTGGATTACCATTATCCCAGGGATCGTGCTTGTATTACTCGTGTTGGTAATGAATCTGCTGGGAGATTTTCTGCGCGACGTTATGAATCCAAAACTTTACAAGGACTGAGTCATGTCGCTATTGGAAGTACGAAACTTGGAAGTAACCTTCGCCTCACGGGGCGGCAAACTGATAGCGTTGCGCGATATCAGTTTTTCACTTGAGCCTGGTGAACGCCTCGGCATTGTCGGGGAAAGCGGGGCGGGCAAATCCGTGGCGGCATTTGCAATCCTGAACCTCGTCAGTCGTCCCGGTTACATCTCTGGTGGTGAAATTCTGTTTGAAGGGCAGGACCTAACCCAATTGAGTCCTCAGGAGATGCGTTCCATCCGAGGCAACCGTATCAGCATGATCTTCCAAGACCCGATGATGACCCTGAACCCAGTGCTGAGCGTGGGTGTGCAAATGACGGAAGTATTGCATGCACATCGTGAAATCAACTCTGAAGAGGCTCGTTCGCGCGCCTTGCAGACTCTCACAAGGGTCCATATTTCCTCCCCGGAAAAACGCTTTGACCAATACCCCCACGAACTCTCGGGTGGAATGCGCCAGAGGGTTGTCATTGCAACCGCGCTGCTGGCTGAATCGTCCCTGATCATCGCAGATGAACCAACTACCGCTCTGGACGTGACGATCCAAGCCGAAATCATGGATCTGCTGCTGGAACTTTGCGAATTGAACAATGTTGGCTTGATCCTGATCACCCATGATCTCGGAGTGATATCCCAAGTCACGCAACGGGCAGTTGTAATGTACGCCGGGCGCGTGGTGGAAGCCGGCCCAATTAGGGATATTGTGAGGGATGCTCAACATCCCTACACTCAGGGTCTGATCGACGCTCTGCCACAACAGACTTCACCCGGGAAGCGACTAAATCAGATCCAGGGCGTTATGCCCTCGCTTTCGAACATTCCGAAGGGTTGTCCCTTCAACCCCCGCTGTCCGCTAGTGATGGACGAATGCCGAACCCGAGTCCCTGCCTACACAAGAATTGGCTCCATGCGGATTGCCTGCCATGCAGCCGGGAATACGCAAAGACGTAGTCGTCCTCATCTGGAGCTTAGCAAAGCATGAACAACATGGAAAGCAGGCTGATCCAAGTGGAGAAACTCTATAAGGAGTTTCCAGTCAACAGCGGATTACTGGAACAGTTCACCTTCGAAGGAAGCCGGATAGTACGCCGTCGCGAAAGCGTCAAGGCAATCAATGGGATCGACCTCGAAGTCGTAAAAGGAGAGGCTCTCTGTTTGGTTGGCGAAAGCGGATGTGGTAAATCAACCATTGCTCGTGTAATCATGGGTTTGAACAAGCCATCTTCTGGTACGGTATACTATGACGGACAGCGGATCGACAATCTTGCTCCCGGTAGCCTGATGCCTTTCCGGAGGCGGATGCAGATGATTTTTCAAAATCCATACGCATCTCTCAATCCGCGCATGTCCGTCCGCAAAACACTGGAAGAACCACTCCGTTTCCACAATCCGAGTATCTCACAGACTGAGGTGAAGGAACGTATCGCGGATGTGATGGAATCCGTGGGCGTTGATTCTGGGTGGGGAGAGCGCTTCCCTCACGAGTTTTCCGGTGGCCAGCGCCAGCGGATCAGTATCGCAAGAGCACTGACGGTGGATCCGGAGTTCATTGTTGCAGACGAGCCAATTTCCGCGCTGGACGTTTCGATCCAGGCCCAGGTATTGAACTTGATGATGGACGCGCGTGAGCAACGTGCATTGACATACCTCTTCATTACTCATGACCTATCCGTTGTGGAGCACTTCGGAACACGTGTCGCAGTCATGTACCTGGGCACCATCTGCGAAGTAGCCCCTACTCAGAAGCTTTTCAACAACCCACGTCATCCTTACACACAGGCACTACTAAGCGCTATTCCACGTCTTGATGAGAAACGTCCAAATTATATCAAACTCAAGGGTGAGGTTCCTACGCCGATCAATCTTCCGGATGGCTGTGTGTTTCACGGCCGCTGCCCTTATGCCAATCAGCGCTGCAGGCATGAGATTCCAAAACTTCAGGATTTCGGAGAGGCTGTCCATGTCGCCTGTCATGCAATCGAAGAGGAGCGCCTGAATGCTTAAATAACTGAAAGATTGTTTTAAACCTGGACGATACCAAAGCCTTACTGAGTTTCTTGATAGAGGAAGAGACGGTATGTTTTGAAGTGGGCAAACTGTTCGCCGCTGGTACCGCCTGAAAAGTATTTGCGGTGGGCTTGTGCAATTTTTTTGCGAAGAACAAAACTAAAAAACCGGGAAAAGCGGGGAAAGTTGCTGGTCATGTAATAGGCGACTGTGTTCCAAGTCGGCAGAATCACCTCCTGGATCAAGTCACGCATAATGTCCAATGATGGAGATGTCTCTTTCGTGATGTCTATGTCCGTGATTTGTCTAAAAGGCTGAGCTTCCATATATTTAAGAAATCTCTCAATTTTATGTCCGCCACTGACCGGACTTTTTCCGGGAACATCCTGTTTGAAAAAATCACAAATGAGCAAATATCCTTCATCATTCAGGAATTTCTGAGTCTGAGCCATTGCTTTCTCTAAAAGCAAATACTGAAAACTCTCACTGCACAAAATCAGATCATAGCGTTTTTTCGTTTTTACATCTTCATAACGACACTCGAAAATCTCTGCCCGATCTCCGAGGCGCTCTCTGACATGTTTTGTTAAATTTGGACTGGGAGAAACACAATCCACCGTATAGCCTGCTTCAAGCAATTTTTCTGAAAACTTTCCAGAACCGCAACCCACATCCAAAACCGAACTTACTCCTTCCGGAATATGTTTCAGCAGTAAGTTTGCATAGTTTTCCTGTGCTTCAAAAACATTAGCCGGTTCAACACTTAAACCTTCCGGCCAGTATCCGTAATGCAGATAGTCGGTTTTATAAAAATGCTTCGCAAATGCCAGCCCGATGTCAAGGCCAACTTCTTTTAATTCTACTTTTTGCATCTAAAAAGGAACAGGTTTAAAGGAGCAAAGGCCATGCTCTAAGAGTGAGAAGGAAAAAAGCTGAGGCTAAGGTACAGCGTATGAGGGTGAAGGTTTTGAGACAAAGAACCTGAAACTGTTTTAGTTTCGCCCTTCCATGTACTCAATCAGGTCGATCAAGCGTGCGGAGTAGCCCATTTCGTTATCATACCAAGAGACCAGCTTGAAAAATTTATCATTCAAACCAATACCCGCTCCAGCATCATATATTGATGAGTAAGTACTTCCAATGAAATCACTGGAAACGACATCCTCATCCGTGTAGCCCAGAAAACCTTTGAGAGCACCTTCGGAAGCAGCTTTCATGCTCGCACTGATTTCATCATAGCTGGTGGACTTGCTGAGTTTTACTGTCAAATCCACAACCGAAACGTTCGAAGTCGGTACACGAAAGGACATCCCCGTTAATTTTCCTGATATTTCCGGAATACAAAGTGCTACCGCTTTGGCTGCTCCGGTGGAAGCTGGAATGATGTTTTGCGAACCACCACGCCCGCCTCGCCAATCTTTTTTTGATGGACCGTCAACAGTTGGTTGAGTTGATGTCACAGAGTGAACAGTAGTCATCAAACCTTCTTCAATTCCGTATTTATCCAGAACAACTTTTACAATTGGTGCCAGACAGTTGGTCGTACATGAAGCATTAGATACAATATTATCCGCACTGGGATCATATTTCTCGTTGTTAACTCCCATAACCAAGGTCTTGATCTCCGGGGACTTTGCTGGAGCAGAAATTACCACTTTTTTTGCTCCTGCCTTCATATGTTCTTCTGCTTTTTCACTGGTAGTGAACAAGCCTGTTGATTCAATCACATAATCAACACTCAGTTTACCCCAAGGCAAATCTCCGGGATTTCTCTCTGACAGGCACTCAATTTTTTTGCCGTCAACGAGAATGCTGTCTTGTCCCGACTGAACATCACCATCAAAACCACCATGAGTCGAATCATATTTCAGCAAATAGGCCAAATTATCAGACGGCACAAGATCGTTGATTGCAACGATTTCAACATTTTGGTTATTATTTGCTGCTCGAACAACCATTCGTCCAATACGACCAAATCCGTTTATCGCTATTCTAACTGTCACTCTTCTCCTTTTTTACTTTTTTGGAAACCAACAATTTATTAATCAGATCATGCTAGTTTGTTCTGGTAATTTTGTCTAGACTGAAATGTATTTGATTAGGTTTTTCGGATCAGCTCGAATTTCGATCTTTGACAATTATTTTCTCACCATCGGCCAGAATCATCCGTGTACATAAATTGATAAATAGACCATTCTCAACGACTCCAGGGATCATATTCAGTTGCTGTTCCAACTGCTTTGCTTTCTCAATTTTACGAAAATGACAATCAATAATATAATTCCCCTGATCTGTAATGAGGGGTTGGCCCTGCTCGAGCCGCAATTCTGGGTTTCCTCGAAGTGACTCTAATTGATTGAAAATGACTTGCCAGCCGAATGGAACAACTTCCACAGGCAATGGGAACGCACCCAACTGCTGCACAAGCTTTGCGCCACTGACGATAATGATTTCTTCCCTCGACGCTGAAGCAACTATTTTCTCCCTCAACAATGCCGCACCGCCCCCTTTGATCATGTTTAAGTCGCCATCAATTTCGTCTGCACCGTCAATCGTTAAATCAATGAACATTGTCTCAGAGAATTCAATCAGTGGAATGCCCTCATCATCTGCCAATTTTTTAGTGGCATCTGAGGTTGGTATGCCCCGAATTGACAGGCCATTCTGGACACGTTCACCAAGTTTTTTGACAGCATACTCTGCAGTTGAACCTGTTCCAAGCCCCACTATCATCCCGTCTTTTACATATTCAGTTGCAGCTTCAGCGGACCGTTGTTTTTCAGAAATCATATTTTCTTTACGTACATCAATTATTTGTTCAGGAACTGAGGACGGTGCGCAAGTATTTAAAAGCTGCAGGCAAAAAAGGACGTCTGGAAGAATTGAGGATGGTACCGGTAATCCTTGCGTTTATAATCAGTATTTCTCTGGGCAAGCTTCGGATTTTTTGGAGAAAAATAAACTTCACTTTTGTTAGTGAGGCAAGTTTTAAGTTAACAACAAATTCATCCCCATTTTTCAATGAGCCACAATAATCTAGTTCAGCTCTTGTAATGACCGGACTAAATCCCTGTGCAGACAAATCAGTAAACTTTACACCAAGTGACTCCAGAAACATATGGCGTACATGTTCCAGGTAGTTTTGATAAACCGCGTTTTTTATCACCCCAAAACGGTCCAGCTCATAATCCCGAACCGCCATTTTTATTTAAAAAGTGTGGATTTTCAATGGAAGGAAGCATCCTGAACCAAGAGCCTGTTTGCCATACTTTAAGCGACTTTAGAAACTTTTTCTTCGACAAACAAATCTTCCGGTTCTTTGTTTGCCTCAGCTTCAGCAATTTCCCTTTCCATCGCAGCTCTTGCTGCTTCATCGGCAGCACGCCGCATAGCTGCCGGATCAATCACGCCTTCTCCAAGCTCGTAGTCCAAATCATTGAAAACATCAAAACCTGTTCCGGCTGGAATAAGTCGACCGAGGATAACGTTTTCTTTCAAACCGCGGAAAATATCATGCTTTCCTCCCAGAGAAGCGTCTGTCAGCACCTTCGTTGTATCCTGAAAAGAGGCGGCAGAAATAAAAGAATCTGTACTTAATGACGCTTTCGTAATTCCAAGTAATTTTGGTTTTGAACGAACAGGACGATGTCCCTCAGCAACCAACTCTCGATTGACGCTCTTCAATTCAGTACGGCTGATTTCTTGCCCTACCAGTAAACTTGAATCTCCTGGATCTTCAACATATGCCTTACGCAACATTTGACGTACGATCACTTCTATATGTTTGTCGTTGATACCGACTCCCTGCAGACGATAAACTTGTTGAACCTCATCCACTAGGTATTTCTGTAGTGCTTTTGAACCTTTAACTGCAAGAATATCATGCGGATTTGGTGAGCCGTCAATAAGTGGATCTCCCGCTCGCACATACTCTCCCATGTGTACGGTTATGTGACGTCCACGTGGAATAAGGTATTCCTTTGAATCACCCTTACCATCTTCAGGACGGATGCGGATTCGTTGTTTTTTCTTCATATCAGTATCAAATTCAACGATCCCGTCAATTTCAGTGATAATAGCCTGATCTTTAGGAACTCTTGCTTCAAAAAGTTCTGCAACTCTTGGAAGCCCACCGGTAATATCCTTATTCCTGGCAAGTTCTCTTGGGATTTTTGCCAAGACATCTCCAGCATGAACCTCTGCTCCATTTTCAACAACCAATTCAGATTTAATCGGCAAAGCAAATTCTGTTGGAGTGTCATTTTCACGAATAATGGTTTTTTTCTTTTTATCACAAATTGCTATTAGTGGTCGCTGATCCAGACTTTGAGATTCATGAATTACTTTCCGGGAAACACCTGATACTTCATCAACTTGCTCTTTGAAAGTTTCACCCTCACTGATGTCTTGAAAATCAACAATTCCAGTTGCATCTGTTATAATTGGAATAGAAAAGGGATCCCACTCCGCAATTAAATCACCTTGTTCAATCAATTCACCTTCTTTTTTCAAGATAGTTGCTCCCATTGGCAAAGGTCGTCTTTCACGTTCTCTTTCATTTTCAAGTTCACCCAATTTAGAAGCTGCAATTTTTTTGTCTCCCTCAACAATTACTGCTTCCCCACGTCGCCCAAGAACAACAATATTTCCTTCGCGGTTCTTTACTTCCTTAAGGTCATCGAAGCGCAGTACACCGCTAAAACCTGCTTCCCATTTATTCTGTTCTGCAGAGCGACTCGCAGTTCCACCAATATGAAAAGTACGCATCGTCAGCTGGGTCCCCGGCTCCCCAATGCTTTGGGCGGCAATCACGCCTACTGTTTCTCCTAAATTTACTAAACCACCATGACACAAATCACGACCATAGCAACTTCTGCAAACTCCCTGCTCTGTCATACATGTCAAGGGAGAACGAATCTGTACTTTTTCAATCCTAGAATTTTCGATGAGATTTCTTTCTGATTCATTAATTAGTGTGCCGGATTGAATAAGAATTTCATTTTCAGCATCTGGATCTAGCACATCATCAAGCAAAACACGTCCTAGAATCCTGTCACCAAGTGATTCAATGATTTCTCCCGACTCTATCAGAGCAGTCATTTCAATTCCATCCAGGGTGCCACAATCCTCTTCCAGCACGACACTGTCCTGAGAGACATCCACTAGGCGCCGAGTCAGATATCCAGAATTTGCTGTTTTTAATGCTGTATCAGCTAGTCCTTTTCGGGCACCGTGTGTTGAAATAAAATATTCCAGTACGTTAAGACCTTCACGGAAATTCGCGTGAATTGGTGTTTCAATAATTTCGCCCGAAGGTTTTGCCATCAAACCACGCATACCGGCCAACTGCTTCATTTGCTGGTTACTACCACGTGCACCGGAATCTGCCATCATAAAAATCGAATTCACTTTATGAACGCCCTCTTCATCAACGATTTCCTCAGAAAGCCCAGCAGACATTTTTTCAGCAATTTTTTCTGTAGTCCGCGCCCAAATATCAATTACCTGGTTGTATCGCTCTCCATCGGTGATCAAACCATCCTGATGCTGCATATTGATTTTGTTGACATCACCCTGAGCTTTCCTCAACTGCCCAGCCTTTTCTTTAGGAATCACCATGTCGTCCATACCGATGGAAAAACCTGCCTTGGTGGCATAGGAATAACCAAAATTTTTAAGATCATCCAGCATTTTTACAGTTTTAACACTGCCAGCCTTTCGGTAGGATTCATCAACCAGCTCTGCCATTTGTTTTTTCTTAAGATGCACATTGATTGATTCAAAGGGGACCTCTTCTGGAACTACCATCGAAAGAATAATGCGTCCAACCGTGGATTCTACAATTGGTTTGCTGGAATCTGCTTTTGGACTTTTCTCATCATTTCCTTCTTCTTTAACATCAGCCAAGCGTACTTTTATTTTTGCATGCAAGTCCACACAACCGTGTTCAAAAGCAATTTGAACTTCTTCACGATTGGAGAAAATTTTTCCTTCTCCAAGAGCACCTTCTCGCTTCCTAGTAATCCAGTAAAGTCCCAGCACCATATCTTGGGTTGGCGTCATCACAGGTTTTCCATTTGCAGGAGACAACACGTTATTTGTGGACATCATCAAAATTTTTGATTCCAGTTGTGCTTCCACTGAAAGTGGAACATGAACCGCCATCTGGTCACCGTCAAAGTCAGCATTGAAAGCGGTACAAACAAGTGGATGCAACTGAATAGCTTTGCCTTCAATCAAAATTGGCTCAAAAGCTTGAATACCAAGGCGGTGCAGGGTCGGTGCACGGTTCAGTAAAACCGGATGTTCACGGACAACCTCTTCAAGGATAGCCCAGACTTCCGGAGGATTTTCCTCAAGTACTTTCTTCGCATTTTTAATCGTGTGGATTTCCTGGTAATCAATTAATTTATGAAAAATGAAGGGCTTGAAAAGTTCCAAAGCCATTTTTTTAGGCAGCCCGCATTGATGAAGTTTCAGTTCCGGGCCGACTACAATAACAGTACGTCCGGAATAATCTACTCGTTTCCCCAGCAAATTCTGACGGAAACGTCCCTGCTTACCTTTGAGCATATCGCTAATGGACTTGAGCGGCCTTTTATTGGAACCAACCATTGGACGCCCACGACGACCATTATCGAAAAGTGCATCCACAGATTCCTGCAACATTCGCTTTTCATTTTTGACAATAATTCCCGGTGCACGCAATTCGATGAGACGCTTGAGACGGTTGTTTCTATGAATCACACGACGATACAAATCATTGAGGTCACTGGTTGCAAAGCGGCCACCTTCGAGAGGAACCAAAGGTCGTAGTTCCGGAGGAAGTACTGGTAAATTGTCAATGATCATGGAGTCCACAGCATTTCCAGACTTCAGGAGCTTGCTGACCACAGTGAGCCGTTTTGCAATCCGTTTACGACGTGTCTCTGAGTTGACTTCCCGCATTTCAACTTGCAACTGTTTTTCGAGCTCGGCTAAATCGATCCTGCGCAAAAGAGTCTGCACAGCTTCTGCACCCATACCCAACTGTAAATCTGGATGATTCTCTTCCAACTCTCGATATTGATCTTCTTCCACCAATTCCTGTAATTCAAGTTCGGAATCTCCTGGTTCGAGTACAATGTACGCATCAAAATAGAGCACACGCTCCAAGTCCCTTAACATCATGTCAAGAATGGTCGCAATCCTGCTGGGAACTCCCTTGAGAAACCAGACGTGAGAAACAGGGCAGGCGAGTTTGATATTGCCTATACGATCCCGGCGCACCTTGGATTCTATAACTTCCACACCGCATTTTTCGCAGGTAATCCCCCGATGTTTCATGCGTTTGTATTTTCCACAGATACATTCATAATCATGCACTGGTCCGAAAATTTTACCGCAAAAAAGTCCATCCCGTTCCGGCTTAAATGTCCGGTAATTGATAGTTTCGGAGGTTCGTACTTCTCCATGAGACCAGGATGTTACTTCATCGGAAGTGGCAATTCTGATCCGTACTGCGGAATAATTTTTCGGATTTTCTGCAATTTCAAACAAATCTCTGAGAGCCATGTTTAGTTGTTGGTTATTGGTTTATAATTTTGAAAATTTATGCTGTAACTTCAACTGCCTCAATATCTTCAGAGGGCTCTTCCGGAACGGCTTTGGACATTTCTTCCTTAGCAGAATTACCCATGATGTCTTCCGACTCTTGGTAATCCTTTGTCTCTTCCAGATTTTCTTCCTCTTCTTCATCTGATTTTTGGAGCAATTCAATGTTCAGGCACAAGCTTTTCAGTTCGCTGATAAGCACCTTAAATGATTCAGGAAGACTTGTTTCCAATTGATGCCGACCTTTGACAATCGATTCATAGATCTTGTTCCGGCCATGTACGTCATCAGACTTAACTGTCAACAATTCTTGGAGTGTATAGGCTGCTCCGTATGCTTCCAAAGCCCAGACTTCCATTTCACCAAAACGCTGACCGCCGAATTGAGCTTTACCACCCAAAGGCTGTTGAGTAACCAAAGAATACGGCCCAATGGAACGGGCATGAATTTTTTCATCGACTAGGTGATGCAACTTCATTATGTATGCATAACCGACTGTCACTTTCTGGCTAAAACGTTCACCAGTCATACCGTCATAAAGCCAGACTTGTCCAGATTTTGACAACCCGGCCATATCTGCCATTCGATGAATATCTGACTCTTCTGCTCCATCAAATACCGGAGTAGACATATGAATTCCGGGTTTGTACTTTTGCACAAACTCCAAAAATGTTTGATTGTCCATCGAGTCAAAATGTTTTTTGGCCACCTGACATTCGTAGATATTATTCAGAAAACTCCGAATTTGCTTTGCAGGATTATTTTGTTCCAGAAAATCCTGAATCTTCTTGCCCAAACCATTTGATACACGTCCAAGATGTGCCTCAAGCACCTGACCAACATTCATCCGGGAAGGAACTCCAAGTGGATTGAGGACAATATCGACTGGCGTACCATCATCCATATAAGGCATATTTTCAACCGGTTGAATGGTTGAAACAACCCCTTTATTTCCGTGACGCCCAGCCATTTTATCACCAACTGAAAGTTTCCTTTTGATAGCGATAAAGACTTTTATCATCCGGATCACGCCCGGAGGAAGATCGTCTCCCTTGGAAACTTTTTCACAACGATCCTGATAAACATTTTCCAGCAAGTACATTTGCTGAAGAGCATTGCGTACAAAAGTTCCAACTTTCAGGTTAATTTTCTTATCAGTAACTTGAATCCCGTCTGTAGATTTCAGCGGAATTTTGAGAAGTATTTCTTCATTGATTTTTGTACCTTTTGCAACAAGCACCTCCCCTTGAATGGAAAGTACATCCGCAGAGAGCTGGTTTTTTTCTGCTACAGAAAGTATCCGATTCACTAGGTTGCTGTGCACTATGCGTATTTCATCATAGTGGTCTTTTTCATAGCTTGCCAAAAGCTCCTGCTCAATCTTTCTGGTGCGCTCATCACGTTCAACTCCCTCACGGTTAAACACCACAACATTTGTCACTACACCGTCAACTCCCTGGGGTACACGCAATGAAGTGTCCCGGACATCACCAGCTTTTTCACCAAAAATTGCCCGGAGCAGCTTTTCTTCCGGATTGAGTTGTGTTTCCCCCTTTGGAGTTACTTTTCCAACCAGGATATCATTTGAGCTGACGCTTGTTCCAACGGCAATAATGCCACTCTCGTCAAGATTCTTGAGTGCTTCCTCGCTCACATTCGGAAGATCTCGAGTAATCTCTTCTTTCCCCAATTTTGTATCACGAGCAACTGTATCAAGAACATCGATATGCACAGACGTAAAGGTGTCTTCATGCATCAAACGCTGAGATACCATGATTGAATCCTCAAAGTTGTAACCGCGCCAAGGCATAAAAGCTATGTTGATATTTTGTCCCAGTGCCAGCTCCCCATTTTCTGTACAGGATCCATCAGCAATAACATCACCCGCATTGATATGGTCTCCTTTTTTCACAATAGGACGCTGATTGATGCAGGTGTTTTGATTTGAGCGACGATATTTTATCAAGTGATAGATATCCACGTTCGCAGGAACAATCGAATCTTCACTGGAAAGATCAACATCAGCCTGAATCACTACCCTACCGGCATCAACATTATCCACAACACCCGAACGACTAGCTACAACACAGCTGCCAGAATCCAATGCCGCCTGATGTTCAATACCGGTTCCAACAAGAGGAGCTTTCGGTTTCACCAGAGGTACTCCCTGACGCTGCATGTTGGATCCCATCAGGGCACGATTTGCATCATCATGTTCCAGGAAGGGAATCATTGCTGCAGCAACTGAGACTAACTGACGTGGAGAAATGTCAATGTAGTCAATATTTTCCTTTAAAACCATGCTGAAGTCACTGCCTACGCGGGAGGTAATGAATTCATTAACAAACGCCTTATTCTTATCCAACTTTGCATTGGCCTGAGCAATACAGTATTTTTCTTCCTCAATAGCAGAAAGGTATTCAACCTTTTTTGTAACCACTCCATTTTCGACTTTCAGGTAAGGAGTTTCAATGAAACCAAAGTCATTGACCCTGCCAAATGTGGCCAGTGAGGCAATCAGCCCAATATTTGGTCCTTCCGGAGTTTCAATTGGGCAAATCCGGCCATAATGCGAAGAATGGACATCCCGAACATCAAAACCTGCACGCTCCCGAGTTAAACCACCGGGCCCCAAAGCACTCAGACGACGCTTGTGTGTAATTTCTGAAAGCGGATTCGTTTGATCCATAAATTGTGAAAGCTGGCTGCTACCAAAAAATTCGTGAATAGCACCTGCTACGGGTTTTGCGTTAACAATATCGTGCAGCATCATGGTTTCCGAATCTTGCAAGGACATACGTTCCTTAATGGTTCGTTCCATGCGAACCAGTCCGATCCGGAATTGAGTTTCCAGAAGTTCTCCCACACTCCTGACTCTCCTGTTGCCCAGATGGTCAATGTCATCTATCATCCTGTTCGGATGACCTTCTTTTAATTCAAGCAGATATTTGACTGTTTTCAAGATATCTTGCTGCGTAAGCACCGTATTATCAAGCGGATCATCAAGTCCCAGCTTTTCATTAATTTTTAAACGCCCAACTTTTGAAAGACTGAAGCGTTCACCTTTGAAGAAAAAATTCTGCAGCATCAAATGTGCGGCCTCCAAAGTAGGAGGGTCACCCGGCTTCATTTTTTTGTAGAGTTCAATCAGCGATTGTTCCGGCGAAGCAACTTTATCCAAAGCCAAAGTATCTCGCAAAGTGGAACTTACTTTTTGTGGCCCAATGTGAAGTAATTCAACTTCTTTGATGCCGTTTTCTACCAGCTTCGTCAGCAATTCAGCCGTCAAAGGTGTGTTACATGGAACTAATATTTCTCCACTATCTTCCTTATAAAGAGTGCGCGCAAGGATGCGTCCTTTCAGCTCGTTCAGGGCAGCATTGAAGCGTTTGACTTTAGCTTTCCCCAATTTTTTTAACAAACGCTTGTTAATTCGCTGCCCTGATTTAACCAATACGTCTCCGGTTTTTGGATCTGCAATCGGAAGTTGTGGACGCTGGTCCAGAATAATTTCCGGATCCAAAACACGATAATATGATTGCGCCTCAGGATCCTCACCCGGCTTGACTTCGCTTAAATCAATCTTTTCAAACTGATAGAAATACTCCAGAAGTTGATCTTCTGTATAACCCAAGGCTCTCAAAAGAACAGTTGCATGAAATTTTCGGCGGCGGTCGATGCGCACATAAAGTACGTCCTTTGCGTCAAACTCAAAATCGAGCCAGGAACCACGCTGTGGAATCACACGCGCGGAATAAAGCAACTTTCCGCTGGAGTGACTTTTCCCCTTATCATGTGTAAAAACAACACCCGGACTTTTGTGCATCTGACTGACAATCACACGCTCGGTCCCATTGATGATAAAAGAACCTGTTGGGGTCATTAATGGCAATTCACCCAAATATATATCCTGCTCTTTAATATCCCGAATGTGCTTCACATCTGATTCAGAATCCTTTTCCCAAACAATCAAACGCAAAGCTGCCCGAACTGGACAGGCAAAAGTCACTCCACGGACCCGGCATTCTTCAACAGAATATTTAGGATCACCCAAACGGTAATGGACATATTCCAAAGTAGAGGAGCCACTAAAATCAGAAACAGGAAAGACTGAGCGGAACACGGCTTCAAGACCTTTGTCCTCGCGCTGATCGGGCGGGACATCCCGTTGAAGAAAACGCTCAAATGAATCTAATTGAACTTTCAACAAGTGTGGAACTTGAATCGGAGCAGTAAGGCTTCCGAAGGATCTCCGAATACGATGACGATTTTCTAATGTTGAAGGCATATGAACTGACTGAGGTTAGGGTTTATTGTTGGTCTTAAACTGCAGAAAATAAAATGAAAGCATAATTTCATTTAAGACAGAATAGCTGTAGAAATGTTTTGTCACACAATCCAGGACTGTCAATAACCGCGTTGGTCCGTTCTATTCCCCGGAGGCTCTTTTCCAATATTTTTCCGTCTTTCGGGGAAATAGCGCTGATGGTCTTTCAAGACAATTCGCATGTGGATAATGGCCAAGGCTCAAGTGGAGGGGGTTTTGATTATGCTTACCGCAAATTACGGCTTCGTAAATCTAACCCCTAAGTATATTTTTTTTTTGGAATAAAAGCAAATATTATTTTATTTTTTTAAATAATACTTGATTATTATAAACAATCAATCGAATGCCTCCTTTTTTCAAAATGCAGCGTGCACATTGCAGAGTGGAAGTTCTGTTTCATATGGAGGATAATCGTAATATACTGCTTCCGGACAAAATCGAGTGGCCTGCTTTCCGGAAACAGTGCAGGTTTTTATGCGTACCTGTGGAAATTCAGGAACAACATTTTGTTCAGACAGAGTTGGAAAAGCTTGTTGCATAGTTTTCATCCAGAGCAGAGTCGGGGTCCTGCCGCCCTGTTCTCCAGACATGGGTGAATCGTCGTCGTTTCCAAGCCAAACCCCTGTAATCAATTGTGGAACATAGCCCACAAACCAGGCATCGCGATTTTGACTGCTGGTTCCCGTTTTTCCAGCTAAAGATTCCGGAGCATTATTCCAAACTGCGCTGCGAGCTGTTCCACGTCGCACCACACCTTTGAGCATCTGATTTATTTGATGGGCAGTCCACTCTGAATAAACTGACTCCTGAATTATAGTATCTTTTGTTTTTCGCTCGTAAATTGTCCTGCCAGCCCCATTTTCAATACGGAGAATAAACACAGGAGGAGCATAGCGCCCGCCGTTTATAAATGGACCATAAGCGGCACTAAGCTGGAGCAGCGACATTTCAGAGCACCCCAAAGCCAGACAGAGTCCTGTTTTGTTGCCCAACCGAAGTCCAAGCCTTTTTAGCCTTTTCCTCACATTTTGAATGCCAACAGCATCCAAAAGCTGCACGGCGATTGTGTTGATGGACTGCTCCAGAGCTTTTGAGAGTGTCATCTGATCTGTAAAATATGTAAATCCATTTTCATTAATGAACTGACGTTCTTCTCCATATTTACCGTCATAATTACCTGGCGAATAAACCTGAATTTCGCCTCTTTCATTTTCCCATTCGTAGAACAGCTGCTGATCTTTCAAGACGGAATTTACTGAAAAACCCTGCTCAAGTGCTTCTGCATAAACAAAAGGCTTGAATGCTGAACCTGGTTGTCTCAGAGCTTGAGTTGCACGGTTGAACTGGGTTTTTGTATAGTTTCTTCCGCCAATCAGAGCCAAAACGTTTCCTGTTTGGGGAACAAGACTAACCATCGCCACCTGCCGTTTTGCACTCACCGAAGAGGCTATTTCAGAGTCTACGACAGTTTCCAGCAGTCTTTGCAGGTCCGAATCAAGGGTTGTATAAATCCTGAGTCCCTCACCATAAATTATTTCAAAACCATGCTTTATTTTAAGCAGTTTAATCACGTGCTGAGTAAAGTATCTACCGAAACCCCTGCCCTGATTTGGGAGGTGTACCCGCATTTTTTCCTGAATTGCGGTTCTGTATTCCTCAGAAGTAATCCAGTTCAGTTTCTTTAACCTCTGCAAAATAGCATGCTGTCGGTTTACTGCTTCTTCCAGCTGCATGGAAGAGAAATATTCCGTGTTGGCTGCAAGTGAATGAGCAAGACGTAAATATGCTTCCGGCTTTTTTAATAAAGCAGCCAAAAAGCTGGCTTGTGCCAATGTTAAATTCTCAGCGTGTTTATTAAAATAAGTTAAGGAAGCCTGCTCGACCCCAAAATTTCCATGTCCTAGATAAACTGTGTTCAAGTAGTACTCCAAAATTTTTTGTTTGGAGAACTTCATCTCAAGGGATATGGAAATGGCTATTTCACGAAATTTCCGGAAGAGTGTTTTTTTTGGAGAAAGAAGAGTTAACTTCACCAATTGTTGGGTAATGGTACTGGCGCCTTCTTTGTAGGACCCACTGCGAAGATTCGTCCAAAATGCAGAAATCAGACGAAAAGCATCAACCCCACGATGCTGGAAAAACCGTGCATCTTCTGAAGCCAAAACACTGATTTTCAGATTGCGGCTAATTTGCTCCTGAGGAATTATTAACCTGCTTTCAATACCGTACAGTGTGTGAAATGGTAGTCCAGCGCGGTCATAAAGGATGGTATTTGATGACAAGCCTTTTACAGCTTGCTCAAAATCGAGAACCGCTTCCTTGTAGGTCAGCCAGAATACAGTCCCAGCAACAACCATCACAACGGCCGACATACTGACTGTTATGATAAACAAAAAACC
>ERZ651768.1085-NODE-1085-length-20132-cov-3.980653_pt1 | contig 20132 bp, 19 predicted proteins | sample MGYA00514754_ERZ651768 | MGnify/ENA metagenome assembly ERZ651768
TCAGAGTTGAGTAGGATGCCGCCTTCACCACGCACGCCTTCGGTGACGAGCGTGCCCTTGACACTGGGTGGCCACACCATCCCTGTGGGGTGGAACTGGACGAATTCCATGTCTACCAGGTCTGCTCCAGCTAGGTAGGCGAGTGCGTGGCCATCGCCCGTATATTCCCATGAGTTGGAGGTTACGCGATACGCCTTACCGATGCCACCGGTGGCAAGGATGATGGCGCTGGCGGTGAAGAGCAGCAGTTCACCATCAGTGCGCCGGTAGGCGAGCGCACCAGTAACGCGTTCGCCGCTCTTCAGTAGTCGAGTTACCGTAGTTTCCATCTGCACATCAACTCCATCAATATGCACGACGTGGTCTTGCAGCGTGCGGATAATCTCTAGCCCTGTGCGGTCACCAACATGCGCCAGCCGTGGGTAGCGGTGTCCTCCGAAGTTGCGCTGGCTGATGCGGCCGTCAGGCGTCCGGTCGAAGACCGCGCCCCAGCGCTCGAGTTCACGCACACGCCCTGGTGACTGCTCGGCGTGCAGCTTCGCCATCTCCCAGTTGTTGATTCCCTTGCCTCCCTTGATAGTGTCGCGGAAGTGTATCTTCCAGCTGTCGCGTCCATCTACGTTTCCGAGTGCTGCAGCTATGCCACCTTCAGCCATCACAGTGTGTGCCTTGCCAAGCAGCGATTTCGAGACCAGTACCACCTGCGCTCCTGCCTCGGCAGCCGAGATGGCGGCGCGCAGCCCGGCACCACCCGCACCAATCACCAGCACATCGCACTCGACCCGCTCCATCAGAAGAGCCTCCAGTCAATAATCTCTCCCATCGCGCAGAGCCGCACGTAGAGGTCGGTGAAGCAGACCCACGCCAGCGAAAACCACGCCCATTTCATGTGGCTGCGATTGAGGCAGGAGACGCAATCATAGGCTTTCTGCTGCGGCTTCGATCGCAACGAGATGCGGTCGGCATAACCTCCAATTAGATGGCGTAACGAGTGGCAGCCGAGAGTGTAGCCACCGAGCAGGAAGGCGTTGAGTGCTAGCACCAGTGTTCCGACGCCGACGCCGAATTCACTCCCGCCATTGGGTGTTGTAAACCAAAGCGCCTCCCAGGCGTCCCAAGTCAGGATGACGCAGAATATGAGCGCAAAATAGAGCATGTAGCGGTGCAGATTCTGTAGCAGCAGCGGCATTGCGTTCTCGCCCCAGTAAGATCCGCGCGGCTCGCCGACTGCGCATGCTGGTGGGTCAGCCCAGAACGACTTGTAGTAGGCACCACGGTAGTAGTAGCAGGTGAGTCGGAAGCCGGCCGGCGCCCAGAGAATCAGGAACGCCGGTGACCATGGTACTGCGAATCCCATAAAATCTTCTGGCCAAAACGATGGTTTTTCCCCAAAAATCGCGTGTTTTGTCTCGCCGAACAGTTCGGGCGAATAGAGTGGTGAAAGGTAGTTGGCACCGCCACCGTCATAATGGTAGGAGGTGCCCTGGAACGCCGCCCAGGTCATGTAGGAAATCGCTGCGGCCAGCCCAAGGAAGACTGCCAGTGGCTGCGCCCACCACCAGTCGCTGCGTGCTGTTGGGAAGAGTCCATCATCACCGGGAATGACGCAGGGTGGGACCTCCCCTCCAGCAGTCTCGGGAGCCATCGCGCCACGAAGCGGAGGGGTGTATTTACTGCCCCCGCGCCCAACCTTAATTTAGGTGTGACAGGGTGGTGCAATAATGCTGCGCGTACCCTTGCTGGTATTGTTGCTGCTGGCTACCTCTCTGGGCGGCTGCCTCGGTCCCAAGGATTTTCGCAGCCAGCCAGATGACGGCGGCTTCAACGAATCAGTACGGCTGGTGATTCCGGAGGAGAACTTCAGTGATTTTCCCTATGACGTGCGCAATTTCAGCGTTATCGACCCCAGCGCGATGGAGGAGGTCGACGAACGTTTTTGGTCAGTCTACGGAACTGTCAATATCGGCCAGTCGGATGAGCACAATTATGGTGGCAATTGCTGCGAACATTACCTAACCACCGATCAGGATGGTATAATCTACAACTTGGGTGGTGAGTGGCCCTGGTGGTCGACTGACCGCGGATTGACTTGGGAGGAGTGGGTGCCTCCTGCAGTCAACACTGATTTAGGATGTGAAGAAGGCCAGTTAGACCCTACTATCGAGCCCGGGCTTGGTGAGGGCTCAATTATCCAAGCACCCAATGGTGATATTCTAGCCATGACCTGGTTCCCGTATCCTAGCATAGATGGTGTTGACCAATTCTATGCAATCTTGGGCAAGAAGACAAGTTCTACCAGCATTGAATGGGAATGGTGCTGGAATTCAGTTGACAAAGAGCCATTTTATGATCGTTCTTGGCAAGTACCTGTTGTTGGACCAATCGACCCTCCTCCTGAATATGCTACCAACAAATGCTCTTCGAATTGTCCATGGGCTAGTATGGTAGTCTCAAATTTCTGGAGTTACAATGAACAGGGTTACCAGATTAGTGTGGATGGCTTGAATTATCGCCCTATACAGATACCTGATAGTAATGCTGGAGGACCAGCAGACATAGAATTCGACTTATATTTTGAGAATCTGGGACCTGAATGGGATTATATGCAACCACATAGGGAAATGCGAGCATCTCCTATCCCGTCCGGAGGTTTGTTGTTTCCACGCTGGTACAGTGATGGTAGCAATTTGTTCATGGATACTAATTTAGATTGGCATAAGCATACGCTACCCGACGGCAAACTACTTCCTTCCCGTAATTTAGTAATTGACAGTTCGGGCGCGCTACACAGTGTTTCTTGTAACGAAGAGAATCCTGGAGCTAAAGGGTGTGATGGGACTTTCAATTTAACGCATCAAATTAGTTATGATGGTGGGTATAATTGGACAAATTACACTCACAAATGGCCAGAATCTTTATCGATTTCAGATAATACTTTTGAATGGGATTTCCAGGCTGATGGCAATTTGGACTTAGCTGTTATTTCCATGAGGGTGCAGACTGAGAATAGTGGAATTTCAAGTGATGCTGATTTAGTATTCCATATAAGGGATTACAGGGAAAGTATGGAAGCTGATTCCATAACTCTTATCGGTCTAGGCGATCTAGACGCTACTTCGGGAGCGGGCAATGACGTGCGTTTCGATTTCTCTTCAATGGCGATTCTCCCCGACGGTGGCGTTGTGGTAGCATACCACGACAGTACTGATGATAACACCGACCCAATGTTCGCCATCGAGCTCGAACTTCCAGAAAGTTATTTCTAGAGTTCGAGGCCGCCATCTGACGCCAGACGTGCTAGCTCTTGGTAGCGGGTTCGCACCGTTATCTCCGTAATACCGGCGACCCCAGCCACTTGCTTCTGGCTACGTGGCTCTCCCGCCTCGCGGCACGCCAGGTAGAGTGCTGCGCCTGCGAGTGTTCCTGGTCCCAGCCCTTGGCCGTAGCCCGCTTCTGTCGCCCGGCGCAATAACTGGCGCGCATGCACAACAGTCTTGTCACTAAGCATTAGTTTCCGGGCGAACCGTTGGAGAAAGTCTGTGGCTACCTGCGGTTCAATTTCCAGCTGCAGCTCACGCACCAGTCCTCGGTAGAGCCGTCCCAGTTCTAGCCTTCCCAGTCGCGACTCAGCGGCAATCTCGTCCAGCGTTAAAGGCATCTTCTCCAATCTTACTGAAGCGTAGAGCAGTGCCGTCGCAACGCTCTCGGTTTGTCTGCCGCGCACTAGTTTACGTCGCAGTGCCTCGGAAAAGAGCTCAAGCGCGCCTTCGCGTACGTGAAGTGGCAGCCGCATTACGTCAGCTAGTCGCTCTATTTCTTGCGAAGCAACTAACAGCGTTCGCCCTGGCGTGCCATGGAGCCGCACAGCCTCCTGCCACTGCTGTAGCAGGTGCTCGCTCGTAGCAGGTGCGTCGTTTGGTGGGGGCGCGACCGCCTCCCTGCCTGTCGCCTTGGTCGGAACCGCGGCAAAGCTACCCCACTCCGGTCCGCCATCAATAATCTCGCCGCAGGCGTTGCAGCGCAGTAGTCCGTCTCCGTCAGGTTCGAGTTCGCGTCCGCCACAGCCAGGGCATTTCATTGACAGAAAAGCTCCCGTCCCAGCAGTTGCGTTGCACGCACGCCACGGGCAGCTCTTACTACCACCCACGGCTCGGAAACCGGACCGAACAGGTCGCTGACGCGTCCTATCCTGCGGCCGCGTGCGTCGCACACAGTCGTACCGGGCTCAATTTTCTTTTCGACTGGTAGCAGCAGCTCGCCTCGGTCGCCCAGTTGTGCGACCTTACCGATACAGCGCATGGCAACGCTCTGCGCCGTTGTGTAATAAAAGCTGACTCCGCGCCTGCTAAAGCAGTTCTGCGAGCGTTTCGCCCAGTTTCGCTGGATTCTCGGCGACTGCGATACCTGCCTTTCGCAGCGCATCCATCTTGGCGGCGGCGGTGCCCTTGCCACCAGCAATAATCGCGCCGGCGTGACCCATGCGCTTGCCAGGCGGCGCGGTCCGGCCAGCGATGAATCCGACAACTGGCTTGGAGACGTGCTCTCGTACGAACTCCGCAGCACGCTCCTCGGCGCTGCCACCGATTTCGCCAATCATTACTATTGCCTTAGTGGCAGGGTCGGCTTCGAATGCCTCGAGCACGTCGATGAATGGTGTGCCGATGACCGGATCGCCACCGATACCGATACAGGTTGACTGCCCGCGCCCAATATGTGTAACTTGGTCTACTGCCTCGTAGGTCAGTGTCCCGGAGCGTGAGACGATACCAACGTCTCCCGGCTGATGGATGTGGCCCGGCATAATGCCCACTTTGGCAGTTCCAGGGGTGATAATGCCGGGGCAGTTAGGTCCAATGAGTCGCGTCCCGGTATCGGCAAGATGTGCCTTGGTACGCACCATGTCCAGAGCGGGAATCCCTTCGGTGATGGCAACCACCAGTTCGACACCGGCATCAGCCGCTTCACGAATCGCGCCAGCTGCAAAGGGGGGCGGGACGAAAACACAGCTGACATTAGCGCCGTTATCGACCGCTTCAGTGACTGTGTCCCAGACCGGCAGGTCAAGGCACTCGCTGCCACCCTTGCCTGGCGTCACGCCGCCGATAACGGGCGTGTCGTAGTCGAGCATCTGCCGTGTATGGAATTGGCCGTTGCGCCCCGTAATTCCCTGGACCACTACGCGTGAGTCACTATCGAGCCAGATGCTCATTTCGAACCTCCGGCGGCGGCGATTGCCTTGCGGGCGCCGTCGTCCATGTCACTGGCGGTAATCAGCTCCAGCCCCGACTCATCGAGCATCTTGCGCCCCAGCTCGACATTGGTGCCTTCGAGTCGCACCACCAGTGGCACACCAATTTCCACCTCGCGAGCGGCGGCAATGATGCCCTCGGCGATGAAGTCGCAGCGCATGATGCCGCCGAAGATGTTGACAAAGATGGCTTCGACAGCCGGGTCGGATAGGATGATACGGAAGCCCTCAGTGACTTGTTCGGCAGTCGCGCCTCCACCTACATCGAGGAAGTTGGCCGGCTCACTGCCATGCAGCTTGATGATGTCCATGGTCGCCATCGCGAGTCCAGCTCCGTTGACCATGCATCCGATTTTGCCATCGAGTTTGATGTAGTTGAGGCCGGCTGCGCTGGCCTGCGCTTCGAGTGGTTCCTCGGCAGCGGTGTCGCGCAGTTCAGCCAGTTCAGGATGCCGGAACAGTGCCGAATCATCAAAATTCACTTTGGCATCGAGTGCAATCACGCGGTTGTCATTGGTGATGACCAACGGATTAATCTCGACAATCGAGCAGTCCAGTTCCTGCCCGAGGCGAGCCAGAGCTGACATGAATTCAACCGCACGGTCGACCTGCTCCCCCTCGAGTGCCAGTCCTTGGGCCAGCTCACGAGCAGCCTTTGCAGGCAGTGTACCGTCTGGTTCCAGGTACGCCTTCAGTATTTTCTCAGGGGTAGCAGCAGCGACTTCCTCGATTTCGACACCACCTTCGGTGGATGCCATCATCACCATGCGCTCGCTATCCCTGTCAAGCACCATTCCCAAGTAAAGTTCGCGAGCGATGTCGCAGCCTGCCTCGACGTAGACTGCCCCCACAGTAACGCCCTCCGGGCCAGTCTGTGGCGTCACCAGCTGCGATCCGAGTAATGCCTCAGCAGCGTCGCGTGCCTCACTGGGAGTGCGGCATAGTCGAATGCCGCCGCCCTTGCCACGGCCTCCGGCGTGCACCTGCGCCTTGACCACCCAGAGTTTGCCACCCAGCGTCGTGCAGGCCGCTTCCGCCTCATCGGCGGTTAGCGCCAGTTGCCCCTGCTGAATGGCAACGCCGTAGTCGCGGAAAAGTGTCTTGGCCTGGTACTCGTGGATATTCACGACGCGTGCATTCGGTCGGTGTTTAAGATGCTGTGTAATATCTTATAGAGACTGCTTCGTGCGCGGGCTATGCGGATTTTTCTGGAGTGTCGCCGGGCATGAGTTTTTCGGAACTCGGCATAGCACCAGGCATTGTCAAAGTTTTGGAAGAACAGGGCATTAAGGAACTGTTTGAGGTTCAGGCCGAAACCATACCAGCCATGCTGCAGGGGAAGGATGTCTGCTGCCGGGCTCCGACTGGTTCGGGAAAAACTCTGGCGTTCGGATTGCCCCTGATTTCACGCTGCAAGCCAGCACACCCGCACTATCCCACCGCCCTGGTCGTCACGCCCACCCGGGAACTGGCGGAACAGATTTGCAAGGTTCTGGTGCCTCTGGCCAAGCAGGTCAAACGGAGTGTAATGGCAGTATATGGCGGAACTTCATACACCAAACAGCGACAGAGGCTTGAGAAAGGTGTGGATATCGTTGTCGCCTGTCCCGGTCGCCTGATTGACTTGATGGAAAAGAGAATGATAAAGCTGGATGACGTAGAAATGATTGTCCTGGATGAAGCTGACCGCATGGCCGATATGGGTTTCATCGACCCGGTGTGCCATATCTTGGACAACTGCTCCGGGGAACGCCAGACGATGCTGTTCAGCGCAACCCTTGATGATGAAGTTTCAGGCTTGATAAAGAAATATCAGGACCACCCGGTCAGAATCGAAATAGGTCCCAAGGAAGTTGGCATGGAAAGCATGCAGCATTTCTTCTGGATGACTCACAATATCCGCAAATCCCAGCTAACTAGTGATGCCGTGAAGAGGGGCGGACGCAGCATGATTTTCTGTCGTACACGTCGGGGAGTTGACCGGGTTGGCAAGGAGCTGAGGGCTACCGACTTGAATGTGGCTACAATCCACGGTGGACTCCGCCAGAACCAGCGTGACAAGGCGATGGAGCGTTTCATCCATGGTGACTGTATGGCACTAGTGGCGACAGATGTTGCCGCCAGAGGCATCGACGTCGAAGGTGTCCAGTGTGTGATTCATTACGACCCCCCGGAGAATGGCAAGGCGTACAAGCATCGCAGCGGAAGGACTGCACGCGCCGGGGCGCATGGTGCAGTCATTTCACTCGTGCAGTCTCCTCAGAAAGGCGAATTCATTAAAATCCAGAGACAGGCTGGAATAAACGTAAATTTCACGTCTCCCGAATTCGGCAAGTTGCCTGAGAGGGTGGCGTATAATCGCCCCAGGCATTCCGGAGGAACGGCGAGTTATTCGGCAGGTGGGAACAGGCAAAAAGGGCGAGGAAGCTCGAATTTCAGGGAAAATAAATTCCGGAACAAGTATGGAGGCAAGAATAGGTCTAAGCCGGGCCGTTCGGGACCTCCCAATAGCGGAAAACGACCCGAATATTCCAGTGGTGGCCATCGCAAGAATGGTGGACGCCCCAGTAATGGCAAGTCACAGAACTGGAAACAGGGCCGACCGACTAATGGCAAGTCACAGAACTGGAAACAGGGCCGACCGACTAATGGCAAGTCACAGAACTGGAAACGCGGGAGTCCCAAAGCTTCCGGAGGCGGGTCGCCTGGTGGGGATGGCGGGTCAAGGAATCGAAAGCCACAGAACTGGAAAGAGGATCGCCGGTCCAGCTGGTTACATTCGAAAAAAAGTTATAGAAGCTGACCAGCTCGATGGCGCTAAGACTTAAATAACACACATCCTGCGCCGGCCCCATGGCGAAGAAGAACCCGGCGCACATGTTTCGTGGGCAGACAAAAGCCTACACGCGCCGAGAATATATCGGCGGCGTTCCTACCAGCCGGATTACCCAGTTCGACGTCGGCGCTCCCGGAGCAAAGTTCGACTCCGAGGTCGTTCTAACCCTCAGCGCCGACGAGAAGTGCCTAATTCGCCACAATGCGCTTGAATCAGCGCGCATCACCGCCAACCGGCATATCATGACTGCAGCAGGACGAGAAGGCTACCACCTCAAGATACGCGTCTACCCGCACCAGGTTCTGCGGCACAACAAGGTCGCTCAAGGCGCCGGTGCCGACCGTGTTTCGCAGGGGATGCGGCTATCGTTCGGCAAGTCTGTCGGCGTTGCCGCCAATGTCAAGGCGGGGCAGAAAATCATCACTCTGCGCACATCGCGTGAGTTTCTCGACGCCGCCAAAGATGCGCTGCGCAAGTCTTCGCACAAGCTTCCAACACCGTGTCATATTGAGGTCAGCGAGGCGAGCTGATGGCGGAAGTGGTCCAGAAGCTGGGACTGCCACCGCCAGAAGGTTTTCTCTACTTTGTCGAACGAGATAATACGGTCTGGAAACATCAGGGTGGCAGCAAGGAGTGCATTTCCGACAAGATGGTCGAGCGCGACGAAGGTTACCTCTACTTCGTGGACCTGAACGGCGACCTAGCGCGACTGCCCGACCCGCAGAAGCGCGATCCTGAGACCAATGCGCTTTTCAAGCCGGGAACACAGGTCTCGGCAGATGAGCAGACCGACTAAGCGCGTTGCTACCAGCATATTGCTTAATCGCGACCGCATCCTGATTCTGAAGCGGTCGGCCGCAGTCGGCAGCTTCCAGCACTACTGGTCAGGCGTCTCCGGATTCGTCGAGCAGGGTGAAGAGCCGCTCGAAACGTCGCAGCGCGAAGTTGAAGAAGAGACCGGCATCCCGCGTGCCAGCCTCGAGCTGCTGGCGCGCGCTCCGCCCCGCCTTACCGAGAAGCCCGGCCAGGTTTTCGAAGTGTATTCGTTCCTCTACCTCTGTACGACCGACCAAGTACGGCTTGACTGGGAGAACGACGAGTTTGCGTGGGTCGCGCCGGAAGCACTGCGTGACTACCGCACAGTACCTTGGCTGCCAGAGATGGTTAGCACGCTGATGGCGGAGCAATAGCTAGTTCCAGAACTTCCACCACGGCCTTGCGGTTTCGCGCATGCGCTGCTCTACCGTCGAACTGCCCTGCGCTAGTCCTTTCATCACCGCCAACTCCAGGCTACGGTAGGCAAGCTTCCCTGCTGGCGACATGTTGGTCAATGCGCGCAGGACGCGCTGCGGCAGCCCCTCGAGCAGCTCTAGCCGGCTGCGGTCAAACTCCAGCTCGCCTCGCGCCTCGACCGGTGCGCCAGCAGCCTGTGATGCGAGCGTTGACAGGTCAGCACCATCCTCCTGCTCGTTCTCGCGGAACCAGAGCGCGAAACCACCGGTAAAGCTCAATTCGGTTAGCACCCACTCGCCCGCTGGCCGCAAGTCAAGGTCGCGTGTTATCCTGCCATCTTCAGACCAGTGATGCTCGACATGTGGACCAAGCTGGTGGCGTAGTCGTTTCTCGAGCAGGTTCCATTCGTGCTTGCGTAGTCGCATTTGTCCGCGCATCCGCTCGAGCAACCATCCATGCCGCGCGCGCAGTTGCATCTCCTCGCCCACGACCACCTGCGCGATGAACTCTGTCGCCTCTGGTTGCGTCGCCAGGTTCGCAATCAGTGTCGGTTCTAACCCAGTCACAGTAGCGGCCGTGTTCAGTTCTAGTGGTCGCGGGAGCAGCATCAGCCAAAGCTGTGCCACCTCACCGCGGCCGGGCTCTTTCACGGCAGCACCAGCGTTCCAGCTGGGTCCCCTGTAAGTGCAGCGGCAAAGTCGCTAGCACCAATAATGCGGCACTTGCACTCTATGGCAACGGCGGCAGCTGCATCCAGCTTGCCCCACATCCCGCCGGTAACGTCGGCGCCCGGCACGTCCATCCGTTGCGTACGCATCACTTTACGAGCGGCCGCGTCCAGCTGTTCGACCAGTCGTGCTCCCGGTTCGGCCGGGTCACGGTCCATCACGCCAGGATGATTTATGACAAATAGCGCGCGCTGCAAATCCAGCGCACGCGCCAGCTCGACCATTAGCGTGTCACCGCTTAGGATGGCTATGCCTTGCGCGTTATCATCGGTAACGTCGCCACAGGTGACCGGTATACGTCCGGCTTCCAGCGCCGCCTCGAAGCTGCTGGTCGGGAAATCCACGATGTTCTGCGGACCGGCGGTGTGAAGCGTTTGCGACGGCAGGACAGGATATGGTTCCATTCCTGCCGAGGCTAGTGCGTCGCATACCAATGCATTGAGTGTACGTACCTGCTGCCGGGTCCGTTCTACCGCCGCTCCTTGTTCGGGCGAGCCGTCGCTCCCCTGCGCCAGTCCGAACCGCTTTGCTAGTGGATGCCCGAACGACCCCGCTCCGTGCACTAGCACTGCTGGCTCTCCGCTAGCCGCCAGCACTTCGGCCAGCGCGGTGATGCGTTCCCGCTTCGGCGCCGGTCTGACAGCCGTCTTGTCAGTGATGAGAGAGCCGCCCCACTTGACCAAGTTCATGGTATCTCCATAGCCGGGCAGTCGAAAAGGTAGGGTGAGCCAGTTGCGACTGTTTCTCCTGCCTTGACGCCCGGTGTCGGGAAGAGCCGAGCTGAGAGCGGTTTAGCGTGCGCGTCAGCCACCGCAGCAACGCGATCGAGCAGCGCCGTCAGCCGTTTCACTCCGACGTCGCCTGGCAGGGGTACTGTGTCGAGCCCGGTTCCACAGTGGCTTGCGTATTCGAGCAGGTCGCTAACGGAGAGCTCGCGCTGCCGGACCGCCTCGACCAGACCAGGGTCTTCCATCACGGCGAACATGACGCCTCGATAGCCTACTTGCTCGACCGGCAGCGCGCGGAGTGCAGTAGTCAGCTGCCCCACGAGCTCTGGCGCGCCACGCGAACCGACTGGCGATCCCAGCAGCGTCATCAGTCGCGCGATAGAACCTTCGCCGTAAAGCCCGGGCGTCAGACTGGGGTCAATACCGAGAAATGGCATATTTGTTGCACGGGCGTCGCGCTCTAGCGCTTCTAGCCCCGGCGAAAGAGCTGTGATTTTGCCACCCGCAGCCAGCACTTGCGGCGCCAGCTCCATCGCCAGCGCAAATCCTTCGCGTTGAGCGAATGCAGCCGGAAAGAAAGGAGTCTCAGTTTCTACATGAGCCAGAGCCGCGAAGCGTAAGTTGTGCTGCGGGTCCGCCTGTGCTAGCTGTAGCATCGCGCTGGCAGCGGCGGTGTTGCCGTTTCCGTTGAGCTGTGCCCCACAGAAGATTGACTTGGTGGTGAGTAGTGCATCTACTGCGGCCGGAACGTTCTCAGCGGAACACGGACCCAGAGACAGGAAGTTTATTCCGGCTGCCAGTGCTGTCTGTTCCAACTCGCGCGCCCGAGTTGGCAGTTCTTCAGCTGTACACCACTCTTCCCATGGTGGTGTCGCGAGTCGCACAGTCTGCACCTCGTGGCCGCAACTACGTAGGTGTTCAGCGACCTTCATCGTGCGCAGCGCCCCCTCGCTAGGCGGGGCGAAACCGGTCACGGCGCGGATTATCACGACTGTACAGTCGCCGCGCCATTAATAGCGGACGTGCTGCCCGCGCTGATGACCGGAAGCGCGGAATCCGGGAGCGCGACAGTGCCAGCGCAATCGCTGATGCTGCCGCTGGCCGGTTCCCTCGCTTACCACGCCACGATTGGCCTTTCGTTCACGCTGGTGCTGCTGCAGGCGCAGGCGTTGGGCGGCGCGCGCGCCGTCGGCCTCGTCGTCGGGGTCCCGATGTTCATGATGGTCGGCAGCTCAGCCTTCTGGGGCGCGATGGCCGACCGCTGGCGCAACCGCAAGCGGGTCGTCCTGCTGGCGATAGTGCTCTCGTCGCTGTTGGCACTGCCGATGCCACTGGCCGGGACTTGGGGGCTAATTGGCCTGCGCGTGCTGCAGTCGTTCTTTCGCGGCGGCGTGGTCCACCTCCACACGCTCTTCGCCGAGCTAGATGCGGACGCGCGCGGCGCGCAGCTGGGGCGGCTGCAGATGACCGCCGGCTTCGGCTGGGGGACTGGTGGCTTGCTCGGGGGGCTGCTGGTGCCAGCCAGCGCTTACGGCAGCGCCAGCTCGACGGTGCTCGCCGCCTTCTTCATCAACTGCGCGCTCGGCATCTTTGCTGTGGCAGCGCTGCTGCGGCTGCGCGAGCGCAGCGTGAAGCTTGGGCAGCCGGAACGGGTGCCCGACGGGGGAGTGCCACTGCCACCGACTGGGATGCTCTGGAGGCTCTGGCCACTCTGGGTCGCGACCGTGCTGCTGTTCGTGGGCTACTACTTTTTCCTCGCCTTCGCGCCAGCTTTCTTCACCACGCTGACCGGCAGCACATCTCGCATGGGGTTGGTGATGCTTGCCTCGGGGTTGGTGCACGGCGTTACGGCGCCCTGGTTCGGCCGACTGGCCGATCGCCACCCGCGCGAAAAGCTGCTGCGACTGGTCAGCCTCGGCTTCGTAGCGTGCATGGCGACCTATACGCTCACTCCGCATCCACTGCTGGTAATCGCCGCGTTCCTGCCGCCCATCTGGATGGCGTTCGACGTCTCCGCGACAGCGCTGGTCGCCGACCGCGTGCCCTACCGGCTGCGCGGCCGCGGCGTCGGCGTCCTGAATTCCTGCATGTTCCTCGGTGCCGGCAGCGGCGCCCTGCTGGCGGGCGAGCTGCATCGTACCCTCACGTATACTGAGGTGTTCGGTGCCGGGACGCTGCTGGCACTGGCTGGTACACTGGTCGCCGTCTACGCGACGCGCTCGACGGTGACACCACGCGACTGAAGGTATTCTCGCACCGCGGGCAATGCTCCGGGGCACGCCTCCGGCATCAGGACACCCGGACCCATCAGGTAACCCGCAAGCAGCTGCTCCGCGAACGCGCACGCCGTCAGGCCGGTGGTGCGCGCCATGCTGCTCCAGCCGTCGGCGCCGTTGTCGTGCACCAGCCAGCCCCGCTGCGAGCCGTCATCGAGCGTCGACAGCACTTGCAGGTGGGTGAATTCCGACTCGCCCGGCTGCAGTTTCCACGCCTCGAATAGCGAAGCCAAGGTAGCGTTGCGTGCTTCGCCTGCCAGCGCTCCAGAATCGCGAAGCTCCATGAAAAGAGTGGCGTGGCCGGGGTAGCGCAGCGTGTATTCCACCATCTCGGGAATTGGGAGTTCTAGCAGGCTGCGCAGGCCGTCAGTCAGGAAAGCCTCCAGTGCAATCCCGTCTGGCAGCTTGGGCACCAGTCCTGGTCCTAACTGGAAAGGGCGACAGTCCGACAGTGCCGGCTCCGTAACAGCGCGACCGCCACGTTTCAGCCGCGCTGGTCTTTCATACTCGGCAACGACGTCCGTTGGTGAGAAAGGTGCCGCATATTCCCAGGGCGGGTCGCGCCGCAGCGGCAGTCCGCCGACAAAAATCTCAAGTTGTTGTGGTGCCAGCCCTGCCAGTTCGGCTGCGAGCAGGTTGCTGAATCCTGGTGCAATCCCAGCGTCTGGAATCACTGTAGTGCCCGTCTCGCGCGCTGCGCTGTCCAGCACACGTGGATCCCGCTCGGTGAAGGATATGTCAACGCAGTCAACGCCTGCATCTATGATTCGCGTGAGGGCAGTATGGCCAGCGCTGCCCGGCAGACAGTTCAGTGCCAAATCGCAGCCCTCCAATTGCTTCGCGGAAGAGAAACGCTCGGAATGCAGTTCCACTGTCGGAGCGTGCTGTGCCACCCGCTCTAGCGCTAGCTTGTCTGGGTCGAACAGACTGACCGTATGTTTACGTGCCAGTTCTGTCGCTACGAACGAGCCGACCAGTCCGCTCCCTAGTACAGCTATCCGCGCCATGTCATACCAGCGGCCGGTAGCTTAAGCGCGCTCAGTCGCCTAGCCGCTTGCGGGCTACTCGTACTCCGCGCGGTGCAACAACTAGCCAGTGACGCGCGACACCACAGATATCGCCATCGACATCCGCTACTGCGCGCTCCAGCTCAGCGAGTACTTTGTGCAGCGTTGATTGGTCTCCCTCTAGCGGAGTATAATCCACTAGCACTAAGTTGCCATCGTGCAGCTCGCTGGTGATACTGCCGACCTGCTCCGGTCGGTCCAATTGCAGTGTCTGGACACGCATGCTCGGCTGCTCGCCATACTCCTCTGCGTGATCAGCCTGCCATCCCCGCAGGTCAAAGAACTGCTCACTGGGAACGCGGCGCATTGTCGCCATCATGGAGCGACCGGTTCCCCGATATTTAGTCCTGCCGGCGCCAGGCGTCGTCTTCCACGACTATTGCCTCGACCGGTTCCTCCACACCACTGCCTGTCGAGGATGGCAGCTGCACATCATCTCCAGACTGCTTTCTAGACGGTTGTTTCCAGTAGAAAAAGGCAGTTACCGCTACTACCATCACACCCAGGGCAACTGTCGCCAGCGCCAGTAGCGGTAGTCCCTGCTCTGCATTCTCGATAGTCAGGTTCAGTGCCAGCTGATTGTTAGCCAGCTCCAGTTCATCCTGCTCCAGCTCAAGGGAGAGGGTGACTGCGTGCCGGCCAGGTTGCGTTGTCCACTCCGCCAGCAGGGTGATGTTCTCCTCTGGGTTGAGCGTCACTTCCCATGTGCGCAGTACCAGACCGTCTAGCTCCAGTGTCGCGGTGCCCGCCAGTTTGTCGGCACCATCATTGGCAACGGTAGCGGCGAATTGCCCTTTCTCGTTGGTGTGGGAACTGCCGCGCCACTCCAGCGCCTGCAACACCCCGTCAGGCCACCCGTAGACGCTCAGAGCTACAATCTGCTCGATTAGTGCGCCGCTACTGTCCTGCAGTGTCACTGTCAGGCCAAACGACGTCTCTGCATCCATCAGTGCGGTCGCAGAGTAGCTGTCGTTGCCGAGCGTCTCATCTAGTGGTTCAAAGCCTTCTGGCCATGCGACGGCAAGCATCTGCGCGCTGCCGTCTGGGTCATGCGCAACGATAGTGAAGCTGAACTCCTGCCCGATGCGCGGCCGGGTCGGGTCGAGGCTCTCGAGCAACGCCTGCGGTAGGTAGTTTAGGTAGAACTGCTCGGTCACCTGGGCGCTGCCGACTGGCTGCTGCTGCACATCTAGCGTGATGGCGTGCATCCCCCCCTCCTCCACTCGCTGTAGCGCAACCGCGGTCGCGTTGGGTAGCGGAGTGCCGTCGAGGCTCCATTGCCATGTCAGGTCAAGGCCCTGCGATTGCGAGCCGTTGAACGTTAGCCAGACGCCCTGTAGCAGTTCCCCCTCGATTTCCAGCACTGCCTGTGGCCGTTCAAACGCTTCGAGCGTTGCAACCACCCAGGGCGACGGCAGCCCTCCCGGCGTGAGTCCACGCACGCGCAATTCATAGCTGCCCGGCGCTTCAGGGACGAAGCCGAAGGAGAACATGTCACCACCTTCGACAGTCAGGTTACCGTCCCACTCCCAAGTCGTCACGCTACCCTGCAGCGCTGTCGCGTTGAAGGAGGTCATTTCATCGGTGAGTGCATTCACGGTTTGTGGGGAAAGAGAGAGCAGTGGCTGCACTACCGTCATTAAGGTCCAGTTTCCGTTGACGGTTGCGCCGTGCGTGTCGGTGATGGTGAGCGACACCGCGTGACTGCCAGTTCCGAGGATTACCGCGATATCAGGTGTGGAATAGGTCTCGCCATCAACTTCCCATGCAAACTCGAGAGGCAGCCCCTCTGGATCGCTACTGCCACCGCCGTCAAGGCCAATTTCCAGTTCTGCCGGGACAATCCAGTACGCGCTGTCGCGGACACCCTGTGGAATCTCGAGCTCAAGCAGTGGGAGTGCGTTCGCCACTGCAAGCAACAGTGTCGTTGAGTTCTGCGCTCCCAGATTGTCCTGCACGGTAAGCGTTACACTGTAGTCCCCTGGCAGCAGATAGTGATATTGCGGACTGTGCTCGCTCGAACTATTTCCGTCGCCGAAATCCCAAGTCCACCCTACGATACTGCCATCTGGGTCGCTTGAGTTATCTACAAAGCTGAAGGTGACCGTAGTATTCGCACTGACGGGCGTGACTGCGAAATCGACCTGCGGTTCGAGGTTGATGACTGTGATTATTACCCACGTCGTGGCTATAGAGTTCAGGTTGTCGTATACCTTGAGCGAGACGTTGTAGCTCCCCGGCTGCACGTAAACGTGTTCTACCTGCTGATCTCCGGACGTGGCGCCGTCGTCGAAGTTCCAGAGCCAGAACTGGATGGTACCGTCAGGGTCCCACGAAGGGGAGCCGTCGAAGCTAACACTCTCGCCCGCCAGCAGTTCCAATGGCTGGGCATCGATAACCGGCACCGGCGGGGCGTTGACATAGATGGTCAACGTTGCCACCGCTTCCAACCCGTCGTCGTCTCGTACCGTGAGTGTGACATCGAAGGTGCCGTAGCCCTCAAAGGTGTGCAGAGGATCCTCAATCCAGGCGAAATTGCCGTCGTCGAAGTCCCAGGTGTAGTTCACCAGATTACCGTCTTCGTCCCACGAGTCGTGCCCCCAGAACTGTAGCTGCTCGCCGAGCTCGATTGCCGCTTCTGCCGCGTCGGAGATTGCATACGGCTTCGAGAGGAAGCGGATGTCGAGCAGGATGTCGTCCCCATCCTTGCGGATGTCGCTGAGGCGCCAGCCTGAGTCGGTAAGATTGTAGGCGGTCGAGTTGGGATATCCTGCATCGGTAAATTCATCGCCCGCGCCGTAAGGATCGTCACTGTCACCCGAGTTCCACCCGTTGTCCAGGTCGTCGTAGCCGTCCGCCTCCTCCAGGTCGAGCCGTTTATGCGACTCGTCGTTGTTGTTTGAGACGTCCTCATCGACGTGCCAAATAAGCAGCCCTTCGCCCGGCAGGTAGGTGTCGTAATCGAGTTTCTGCCTGTTTTCGAGCAGGAAGTATTCTCGCGTCCCGGACCAGTTGCCAGGTATGGGCAGCTGGATAATCATACCTCCGCGCGAGGCGGGTTTGAGCCGCACATCAAGAAGGTCGCCTGTTACTATAACTGGCTCGAGCCATTCCATCTCCGCCTTGGAGAAGCCGCTGAAGTGCACCGGCGTCTCACCATGGTCTGTCCAGGATCCGGACGCCATGACACCCCAGTCACCGATGCCCTCCGAGGAGTAGTCTGTATCGTAGAAGTCGGGCAGTCCCAGCTCGTGGCCAAATTCGTGGCACCATACTCCTAGTGGTCTTCGCTCTCCGCTGGAGTACTCGATTTCCGGCACCTGAGTTACCTCGCGAATACGGTGGTTTCCGTCATTAGTGTTGATGTTCAATCCGGACCAGTGGATTGACCAGATGTCATCGCTGTTTCCGCTCGATTCCTCGCCTGGGCCGGGGTGCACAGCCATCACAGCGTCATATTCGCGGAAGTCGATGTCGTCGTCGGCCGCCTCGATGGTGTCCCTGACGAAGTCAGAGTCCTCGTTACCCCAGTCGGCCGCATCGCCATCGAGCGTGTAGGGGCCGTAGATATCGCCCTCGAGGGTCAGGTTGCCGCGCGAATTTTCATCGTAATAGTCGGTCATCGAGTCACTGGACCCGAACGCCAGTGCTTCGAACCAGTCGCTGTCGTGCTCAGTGTCGTATGTAGCATCGTTGAAATCGGCCAGCAATATCGCTATCTGGACGGTACCGGTCGAGGGAGCCGCTTCGACAGACGGCAGCGTGAGTAGCAGGAGCAGCGCGAGGCCGGCGCTCATACCAGACAGCAACCGCAATCGCATTATTTTTTGCAGACAGAACCGCTATTAAAGGCTCAGGAGGCGACGAAACCGAGCGGGTCGGCCAGAATAGAGTCGCGGGTGTCGTGTGAAATTTTGACTGGCATTCCGTAGAAGAGCTGGCGGTTACCGCGCACCTCGGCAAGGGTGGCAACACCCATCGCGAAGTTGATGGCCGCGCCCTGCCGGAAGCCAGCATATTCGTCAGGGACTGCCGTCAGGTAGTCGTGTACGGGTGTAACATGCTCGGTGGCGTTATCGACCATTGCGTCCAGCATCTGCATCGCTTCATCCTCATTACCAGGGTCAAGTAGCTCTTGAGGCTCGAGGCTGTGCTTATCGAACAAGTATCCTGGCCAGAAGATTTTCTCGTTCTGTAGGATGTCCTCGCGGAAGTCGCGGATGATGTTTACCTTCTGTAGAAAGAGGCCAAAGTCACGCTCATTGTCGTGCAGCGTCTGCGAGTCCTCAGGCGTGATGCGCTTGGCACGTGTGCGGATAAGTTCCGTGAGGAAGCCAGAAGGCGTTCCGGCGACGAAATAGCAGTACTCGTTCAAATCCTCGAAGGAATAGACTGGCTGTTGCAGGTACTTCTGCATCCCGGCGTTCATTTCATGCATCCACTTGACCATGCTTGCCTTGGTGCGCTTATCGAGCGAGCGGTGAACTGTCAGCACCTTGTCGAAGTTCTTGACCAGCCCGCGATAGTGTTCATCTCGCACCCACTCATCCGCTTGTGAAGCGAGCTCCTGCGCCTTCCTGTCCGCCATTTCCGAGTCAGGTCGCTCCAGGATTTCCATGATAGCGTTCATCGCCCGCACACGCTCCTCGAGAGAGACGTGGCGCTTGCCGATGTCGTCCTCGAAAGTATCGAGGATGCGCGCCTCGAGGTAGCCTACCATGATGGGCGCAAGAAGCGCATCTTCAACCAGTGGAATGGTCAGCGCAAACGAGCGTGAGACCGACTGGAGCGCCCACTTGCAGTAGTCCAAGGACTCCACGAGGGCCTCGTTGGCCCGGTTTTTGACTGCACCGTAGAGTGAGGGAGTCATAGTTTTTCTCGCTTGGGCGGGAACTCCTTGACGACGGCCATCCATAAAAAAGTGAGTCCAACGTCATTTGCCGAATGGAAGGTGCTTAAGCCTGCTGCTATTCAGCTGGCCATGCAACCACTTTCCAAGCTACCTGTCGAAGGCGTCAGGGCGCTGCTTTTCGACCTTGATGGCACGCTGGTCGATGAACAACTTGGTGCTAGTGCCTATACCTCGCTCCACGCGGCACGCGATGCTGGTCTGCGCACAATCGCAGTCACTGGCCGCTCAGCTGGCTGGTGCGACCTCATGGCACGCTGGTGGCCGCTCGACGGCGTGGTCGGGGAGAACGGCGCGTTGGTGATGCGCCTGGTCGATAGCAGGCTCCAGCGTAGCAACTGGCAAACCGCAGAGGAGTCTGTGGGTCGCCTGGAAGAGTTGTGGGATACTGTGTATGCGGCATTCCCGGACGCACAACAGGCGGCCGACCAGCCGTGGCGTGTTCACGACCTCGCCATAGATTTTGCCGAGGAGGCCAATCTGGGACTGGAGTGGGCTAGCTCAGTGGCGGAGTTCGTCCGTGCGCAGGGAGCACGCGCCGCGATTTCCAACATCCATGTCAATTGCTGGTTCGGTGACTGGGACAAGCTGGCGATGAGCGAACGACTCCTGGCCGAACTCGAGATGTTGCCGGAGGCGTGCGTCTACGTCGGCGATTCCCCGAACGACGCGCCAATGTTCCATGCCTTTGACCTATCTGTCGGAGTCGCGTCAGTAACTAGTTACGGCGACTTGCTGGAGCATCATCCACATTATGTTACCAAATCAGACGGTGGTGCCGGTTTCGCCGAAGTGGTTGCACATATCACCAGGTGACACCGCGCTGGTGCTGGTAGTTGCCGCTGCGCTCGCTGTAAGACCCGGATGCAGGTGAGGTCAGCGCCTCGAGCACTAGCTGGCAGTAGGTTTCACCGACAGGTAACTCTAGCGGCTCTGCCGCCGAATTAAAGCCTGGAAGCGTCAGCGTACCATCGAAGCCAGCATCAACCTTGCCAAAGCTCGCTTGCACCCCTCGTCGCGCCCAGGTGCTGCGCAGCCAGAGCTGCCCGCAGAGCGCAGGACCGCAGGCGACTCGCTCAAGCGTCGAGACCGCGAAGCGCGTCTGTG
>ERZ651768.1086-NODE-1086-length-20131-cov-4.546325_pt1 | contig 20131 bp, 18 predicted proteins | sample MGYA00514754_ERZ651768 | MGnify/ENA metagenome assembly ERZ651768
TTTATCTTTTATTACTTTTCTACCAGTTATATTTTGTAAAAAAAGAAATAATAAATTGAAGTACATTAATCTAAAGAATCTAATCATACCTTTTGAATATTTCATTAGAGATAAAAAAAGGTTTAGCGATTTATAAATTTTATCATCAATATTCACAAAAAATATGTAATTTTGTCACATTACATAGATCAATTACATAATAAATAAAATAAAAATGAAAAATATTAGAATTTTAAATTTCTTAGTTGTTCTTTCTTTGGTAATCATTGGATGTAATCCACTTAAAAAAATGATTGAACTTTCGAAAGACCAACAAATTAACGTTAATCCAAACCCAATGATTATGAAAGGTGGTAGCGTTACTTTTGATGTAGAATCAACATTACCAAAAGGAATGTTACCTAAAGGAACAAGTTATACATTAAATTTTGCATATGATGGAAACGATGCTGGATCTATTGAATTTAAAGCATCTGACTATCCAAACAGTGTTTCCTCTGTTTCTAAATCATCAAAAACTCTATCAATTCCTTATAACAAATCAATGAATGATAACCCATCTAAACTTACAGTAGTTGGTAATGCAAAAATTATAGTTTCTGGAAAAAATCTTAACACAGAGTCTAGTGATGTTGCTGACGGAGTAAATAGTACCCAAAGATGGAACCAAGCATGGAGGATTGCTCATCCAAAAACTGCTCCAGGATATACTGATGCTGAAGAAACTGAAGCAACAAACGTAAGCTTTTATTTTAATCAAGGAAGTTCCTACTTAAAAGGTTCTGAGAAAAAAAGTGATAGAGGTGAAAAATTTTCTGCATTTTTAGCAGAAAAAAATGTTACTAAAAATGTAGATATTATAGGAGCACATTCTCCTGAAGGTTCTACTAAAATTAATGAAGCTTTAGCTGGAGAAAGAGGTGGAACTATTGAAAAGTACTATCGAGAACAAATGGACAAGTATGATTACAAAGACGAAGCAGGAAATATAGCTTTTAATATTAAGCCTGTTGTAGAAGATTGGAGCTCTTTAAGAGATGCTCTTAATTCTACTGATGCAATAAGTGCATCTGATAAATCTAGTATTTCAAGTATTATAAATGGAGGAGGATCTTTTGTCGATAAAGAAAAAGCTCTTTCAAAACTTAGTTCATATAAAACGTTAATGAAAGATGTATATCCTGATTTAAGAACTGCAATAACTGAAGTAATAACTGTAATTAATAAAAAACCTAATAATGAAATTTTAGCAATAGCTCAAAATATAGTTAATGGTAGTGCATCTGGAGATGCATTAACTCATGGTGAATTATTATTTGCTGCAGGATTGACGCCTGACCTTAAAGAAAAAGCTGCTATATACCAAGCTGCTGTTAAATGGGGAGGTTCATGGAAAGCTCACAGTGATTTTGGTTCAGTCCATATCCAGCTTGCAAAAAAAGAAGAAAGTGGATCAGAAGCTCAGCTTAAACTATTAGAAGCAGCCGAAACACAATTAAATATTTCAATAAACAAAGAAGAAAGTGCAGAAGCTTACTTAAATCTAGCAGCAGCATGTGCAGTAAAATATGAATGGGAAGCTGCTAATGAATATCTTGCTAAAGCAGCTAATTTAAATGATGAAAGAACAAAAAATGCTCTTTATGTTTCTCAAGGTACAATTGCAATAACTGGTGGAAATCACGAAAAAGCGATTGTTGCTTTTGATAAAGTTGGTGGTACTGGTGGTTACAAAGCATGGTCATTATGGAGAAAATCTATTGCTAACCTTGTCTTAGGAAATGCAAGTGATGCTAAATCATCAATGGATTCACTTGGTGAATTATTTGAAAATAATGAATGGGATTTACCTGCAAATTATTATTATGTTCTTGCTATTTGTGCTGCCAGAGATGGAAATTCATCTGCAATTACCAAAAATCTTAATACTGCTTTTTCAATGGATTATGAAATTGATTTAAAAAATAAAGCTGTAAATGATTTAGAATTTAAAGATTATGCTAGTGCAGTAGAAGCCGCATTAAAATAAATTTAAGGTTATACAAACAACATTAACAATTAAAGCCTCACCATGTGAGGCTTTTTTTATTTAATAAATTTGCCACTTAAAATCATATATTTTACTTTTGCAGAAGATGAGAGAAATACAATTTAGGGAAGCTCTAAGAGAAGCAATGGTTGAAGAAATGAGACTAGATAAAAACATCTATCTAATGGGAGAAGAAGTAGCTAATTATAATGGAGCATACAAAGTTAGTCTAGGAATGCTTGATGAATTTGGTCCTGAAAGAGTAGTTGATACACCAATAGCAGAAACTGGATTTTCTGGAATTGGAATTGGATCTGCTATGAATGGACTAAGACCTATAATAGAATTTATGACGTTTAATTTTTCTCTTATAGCTATGGATCAAATAATAAATGGTGCTGCTAAAATATATCAAATGTCTGGTGGTCAATTTAATATTCCTATTGTTTTTCGTGGACCTACAGGAAATGCAGGACAACTAGGTGCTCAGCATTCTCAAAATTTTGAAAATTGGTATGCCAATACACCTGGTTTAAAAGTCGTTATTCCTTCAAATCCATATGAAGCAAAAGGGTTATTAAAAACTTCGATAAGAGATGATGATCCAGTTATTTTTATGGAGTCAGAACTTATGTATGGTGATAAAGGAAAAGTACCAGAAAGTGAATATTTAATACCAATTGGAAAAGCAAAAATTGTGCATGAAGGAAATGATGTTACATTATTATCATTTGGAAAAATGATGAAAATAGCAGAGTCCGCTTACCAAGAAGCAAAAAAAGAAAATATTAGTGTTGAGGTAATTGATTTAAGAACAGTGAGACCCATCGATTATAAATCAGTTATCAATTCTGTAAAAAAAACTAATAGACTAGTTATTATTGAAGAAGCATGGCCATTAGCTTCAATTTCATCCGAAATAAGTCATCACATTCAAAGATTTGCTTTTGATTATTTAGACGCTCCAGTTCATAGAATAACTTGTCAGGATGTACCTTTTCACTACGCACCTACCCTACTAAAAGAAATTGTTCCTGATCTAAATAAAACGATGAAAGCAATTAAAGAAGTTACTTATTCTTAATTCCTTGAGAAGATTCATTCATTCCTAATGCAGACATCATACCTGAAGGTCCTGATTTTTTCATTAATTTCATCACCTTTTTCATTTGATTGAATTGTTTTAAAAGTTGATTTACCTCTTGAACACTACAACCACTACCCAATGCAATTCTTTTTTTTCTTGAACCATTTAATATATCTGGGGTTTTTCTTTCTTTTGGAGTCATGGAATAAATAATTGATTCTATGGGTTTAAAAGATTCATCATCAACATCTAAATCTTTAACTTTTTTACTCATACCAGGCATCATCCCCATTAAATCTTTAATGTTTCCCATTTTTTTAATTTTCTGTATTTGTGATAAAAAATCATCAAGACCAAAAGTATTTTGAATCATCTTTTTTTGTAATTTTCTAGCCTCATCTTCATCAAAACTTTGTTGTGCTCTTTCAACAAGACTTATTACATCTCCCATTCCCAAAATCCTTTTAGCCATTCTATCTGGATGGAAAACATCTATTGCATCCATTTTTTCACCAGTACTTATAAACTTTATAGGTTTATCTACTACCTTTCTAATTGATAAAGCTGACCCACCCCTTGAATCTCCATCAAGCTTTGTGAGTACGACGCCATCATAATCTATTCTTTCATTAAAAGTTCTTGCAGTAGTAACAGCATCTTGGCCAATCATTGAATCTACAACAAAAAGAGTTTCATGAGGTTTTAAATTTTTCTTTAGCCCCTCTATTTCTTTCATCATTTTTTCATCTATAGCCAACCTACCAGCAGTATCAAGAATCACAGATTTAAATCCATTCTTTTTTGCATGTTTAATAGCATTTTTTGCAATATTTAAAGGAGATTTTGATTTCTCATCAGAATAAACCTCAACATCAATTTGTTCTCCAATAACATGAAGTTGTTCTATTGCCGCAGGTCTATAAACATCACAAGCAACTAAAAGAGTCTTTTTTCCTTTTTTCGTTAAATAATGAGCAAGTTTTCCAGAAAAAGTTGTTTTTCCAGATCCTTGAAGACCAGCTAAAAGTATAATGTTTGGATTACCGGTATAATTTATATCAGCTGAGTTACCACCCATTAACATAGCTAATTCATCAGAAACAATTTTAGTAAGAAGTTGACCGGGTGAAACAGAAATTAAAACATTCTGACCCATTGCCTTTTCCTTAATATTTGAAGTTATTTCTTTAGCAACTTTATAGCTAACATCAGCCTCAATTAAAGCCCTTCTAATCTCTTTAATAGTCGAAGCAACATTTACTTCAGTAATACTTCCCTGTCCTTTTAATACTTTAAAAGCACGATCTAATTTGTTACTTAAATTTTCAAACATTTCACCACAAAAATAATAATTAAAGCAAATAATGATTCATTTATTTGGTTAATAGTATTTATATTTCAAAAATAATTTTACAACTCAATGCAAATAATATATAAGCACTGTATTTCTTTAGTTGTTTTCCTATCCCTAACTATATACTTTTTTAATCCTGTTATTTTTGAAAATAAAGAATTAAAACAACACGATATTGAACAATGGAAAAATGGAGCAAATGAAATAATTGACTATAGAGAAAATACAAATAAAGAGGCACTATGGACAAATTCAATGTTTTCTGGAATGCCAGCTTATCTTATAGATGTAAAATGGAAAAATGATATTATAATTTTTTTACACAAGCTATTAGGATTATGGTTACCACATCCTGTGAGTTTAATTTTCATATCCTTTATTTCTTTCTATTTTATGCTTATTTGTTTTGGTGTAAGGCCTGAAATTTCAATTTTTGGTGCTATAGCATTTACTTTATCAACATATATGATAGTAGGAATAAATGCTGGTCATAATACTAGAATAGGTTCAGCGGCATTTATTCCATTAATAGTCGCAGGGGTCCATCTTTGTTTTCATAAAAAAAGAAATCTAGGATTTATCATAACAGCATTATCACTTGCTTTACAATTAAGATTAAATCATTTACAAATAACCTATTATACCTTAATAATTCTTATTTTTTATGGTATATCTCAATTAATCTATTTCTATAAAAAAGATGAATTAAAACATTTTTTTAACAGAATATTTGTATTAATTATTGCTTCATTTCTAGCTATTGGAACTTTTTTTGGAGAGATCTGGTCTATATTAGAATATAGTAAATATTCTATAAGAGGTCAATCTGATTTAATAGCTGAAAATTCTGGACTTAGCAAAGAATATGCATTTCAATACAGCAATGGAGTTTATGAACCTTTAACATTATTTTTTCCACATATATTAGGAGGATCAAGTAGAGAATCATTAAGCAAAAACTCTAATCTAGGTAGGGAATTAAAAAGAAATAATTTTAACAGAGACCAGATTAACAAACAACTTAGAAATGCTCCTATGTATTGGGGAGATCAACCAATTACAGCCCCCTACTATGCAGGAGCATTATTTCTATTTTTATTTATACTTTCAATGATTATTCTAAAACCACATGAAAAATATTGGTTAATAGGTCTTCTCATAAGTAGTGTTTTATTAAGTATGGGAAGTAATTTTTCACTACTAAATGAATTTATATTTGATTATTTACCAGGTTATAATAAATTTAGATCTCTAACATTTATAATTATAATATCAATATTTTCTATAATACTAATTGGATTACTAGCTCTAGAAAAATTTATATCTGATAAAGAAAAATATAAAAAACAATTTATTAAAGCTACTTTGTATACTCTTGGAGTTTATTTATTCTTATACATAACCTCATTTTTCTTATCTTTTTCAGGTCCAGTAGACTCAAATTTTAGTAATATTCCAAATTGGTTTTTAAATGCTTTAATAAATGATAGAAAAGCATTATATGTAAATGATATTATAAATGGAGTAATAATATTAGCAACTTTTTCATTTTTTACTTACCTATTTATTTATAATAAAATAAAAAAATATTTATACTATTCCATCATAATAATAATTGGAATATATGATATGACTTCTGCAAATAAGAACTTTCTAAAAAATGATAATTGTAACCTATTTAATGATTGTTCATTCACTAGAAAAAAAATAAATACTGTAAATATTTCAGAAGCAGATGAATTTATTTTAGAAAATAATAATCAAAGAAAAAGGGTATTAAATCTTCAGAACACTTTCAATGAAGCAAATACATCCTATTTTCATTCTTCAATTGGAGGATATCATGGAGCAAAATTAAGGAGATATCAGGATTTAATTGAAAATATAATTACTGATGAAAGAAGTAAAATAATATCAAAACTTCAAAACAATAACATTGACTTTAGTGATTTAAATACATTAAACATGCTAAATACAGGATACATAAAATTCAATGAATCAAAAAAAGGAGTTATAAAAAATAATTTTTCAAATGGAAATGCATGGTTTATTTCTAAACTTAATAAAGTTAATTCACCAGTAGAAGAACTAAACTTATTAAAAACCATTAATACTAAAAATGAAGCAATTATTGATGTATCAAAATTTGGTAATTTCTCATATAATGACACCTATTCGAATGATGGAAAAATTGAAATAATAGAGTATTACCCTAATAAAATGAAATTAAAAACTTACAATAATTCCACTTCATTTATTGTCTTTTCTGAAATATATTACCCTAAAGGTTGGAATCTTTCAATTAATGGAAATAATAAAGAAATATTAAGAGTTAATTATGTGTTAAGAGGCACACAATTAGAAGCTGGAGAAAATATTATAGAAATGACATTTAATCCAAGCTCATATAGTACTGGAAATTCTATAATATTAATTTCTAGCATAATTCTCCTACTTTTAATTATAATATTTATATTTATTGAAACTAAAAAATCAATTCAATGAAATTTTATATTTTTATATTTCCTTTAATATTCCTTTCTTGTGAAATAAATAAAACAACTGTTTCAAATTCATCAAATATTTTTGATTCAAGAACTCTAAAAAATAAATCTGGTATAAGTCTATTAAATAAAATAAGGACTAGCCCAGGAATAATTATTCAAGGGAATGATGAAGAAAATGCTAGAGTATATACTAGAGGAATGAGCAGTATAAATTTTCCAAAAGAAGTTCTATTCATACTAGACGGATTTCAAGTTGGTACTTTTTCTCAAATTGTTAACATATTAGATCCAAATGATATAAAAAGCATACAAGTTTTAAAAAATGGAGCAGATTTAGCTATATATGGTTTTAGAGGAAGTGGTGGTGTTATTTTAATAAAAACAAAATAATTTTTCATATTAACATATACCTAAACTAACATAAACTGTTTCCTGCCAACAAGCTGAATTATCATCAGGATCTAAAATTGATTTTTCGAAAATATAGGTAAAAGCAACAAATTGTTTTGAGTAAGTATCATTTTCTAAACAGTTATATACATAAGTTACTTGATTTACAATACTGGTTTTATAATTTTCTACATTATCTGGATTAGGATATGGGGAATCTGGAACTTTATTAAATCTACAAGATATTTCATTACATGAAATCATAAAAAATAAAACTATAAAGATTTTTGAACCCATATTCTATTCAATTTTTTTTTAACAAAATATTTTCTTTTAACAAATGTAAGTAAAGCTCCAACACCAAAACTTAATGAACAACCAATCAAAAGATCTTTATTGTAAACATCTTTATACTTAACTTTTTGAACTAATGACAAATTCACAAAATCTATTATAAAAAAAACAATTGAACCTCCTGCTATATATTTTCCTCCACTTTTAAAAAAATTACTAGACTTATTTCTAATATCAACAATTTCAATATCTGAAACACTAACTTCAATATAATTAAATCTTAATTTATCTTCAGAAATACCCGTTATATATGCTTGAGTAAAATTTTCATCATCTTTTAATTTAAATCTAATTTTTTCTCCAGGAAAAAATTTAAAAGATTTAGTTTGTGAAGCTTTTTTTAATTCAAGATAATACTGAGAATGTAGATTATTTGATACAAAAATGAAGAAAAGTATAATATATATTTTTGACATTTTTACACTTTATAATCTTACTTAAAAGTAAAATAATAGAATTATAATTAATGACATGATTGATTATATTTTTTTAATCTAAAATAATTATAAGGAAGAGGAGTAAAATAACCAACAATTAGCATTGGGAAAACAGTATAGAGATTCATAATGGCTCCTCCTGTCATAATATAATCAACCAAATTCATTGCTAATTCCATACTTATCATACTAATAAATGACATTCCTATAGCTGTCTTAAAAGCAGAAAATATAGTCTGAGAATAACTTAATATAATAGTTTCAAGTATAATTGAAGTAATTAAACCATTAACTATAGCTAACAATAATATATAAGAAACTGGGAGTGAATATTCTGTATACTGAAAAAATAAAATTGTTCCAAAATCACCAATTGAGCACCCAAGTAAACACCACAAGGTATTTTTCTTTGCTTTTTTCCAAGTTCCTTTACAATCCCATGATATTCCTAAAAACAAGTTAATTAATCTAAAAGTTCACAACTATCATTAAACTTAAGTATAGTAGAATCACTAAGCTTAACTACATAAAAAACATCACCACCTTTTGTTTTTAATCTTCTAGCATGAACAATTTCTTCATTTGGATAATTAGAATTAACATACTCTAAAATACAATCAACTATATCATCACCATGAAGTTTTCTACATTTATCTTTATCTCTTCTACCTCTTTCACACCTTCCTTTTGCTTCCTTCATCTCTTCTTCATTATTAATAGTTATTGTACGTTCTCCTTCATCAGTTTCAACAATTATATCAACAGGAAATTGAATAGAAGGTCTATCTTTTGAATCAGGATTATTTTTATACCACTCCTCTACCTTTTCTCTATCTTCTTCAGTTTCAATTGTAATCAATGAAGAATCAGGCATTATTAAAGTATAAGGCATAACAAGTTCAAAACATTTTTCCTTGTCTTCTCTATCTTTTTCACATCTTCCTATTATTTCCTTCATCTCATCATCGTTATTAACAGTAATTATACGTTCTCCTTCATCCGTTTCAATAACAACATCAACAGGATATTCTAATGAAGGTCTATCTTTTGAATCAGGATTATTTTTATACCACTCCTCTACCTTTTCTCTATCATCTTCAGTCTCTATTATAATCAATGAACTATCTGGCATAATTAATGTAAATGGCATCACAAGTTCAAAACATTTTTCCTTGTCTTCTCTATCCCAATCTTTATCACCCTTATCTCTATCTTTATCATCCTTATCTCTATCTTTACCACCATTTTTAATATCACCTTTTTTATACTTATCTGCTAAAAATGGATGATCTCTCTCTAATCTCAATGCACCATCTTCATCAAAGGATAGACTTTCATTAGTATTAAGATTAGCCTCAAAACCATATGTTTTCTTACCTACTAAAATATAAGATGAATTTAATTCCTTTGATGAATGAGCAAAGCTTATATATTCTTTAGATTCTGGAGCTAAATATTCATTATCAAGTTCATATAAAACTATATCTTCTGGATCTTCACCAGGAAGAAATAAAGAATCTCCAAATTGACTACATGAATTAATAAAAAAAGATGTCAGAATTACGAGAAAAAATTTGATAAATTTCATAGAAATTATGTATTTTAAATTATTAACTTATACTTATTAGACGATTTAATTAATAATATATTGCTCAAAAATATAAAAAAATAATGAAAAGTTGGAATGATAAACTAACAAATGATAGCTGGAGAATTTTAAAATATAATTCAGAAATTATTTCAGGATTTGAAAAATTATCAAAGATAGGACCATCTATATCGATATTTGGATCAGCGAGAACTAAACCCAAAGACAAATACTATAAAAAAACTGTAGAAATTTCAAAAATGATTTCTAAAATGGGATTTGGAATTATATCTGGAGCAGGACCTGGAATTATGGAAGCTGCTAATAAAGGAGCAAAAGAAGGAAAAAGCGAATCAATAGGTCTTAGAATAAACCTTCCTTTTGAACAAACATCAAATAAATATGTTGATAAAGAATACCAATTAAAATTTGACTACTTTTTTATAAGAAAATTAATGTTTCAAAAATATTCTCAAGGTTTTATAGTTATGCCTGGAGGATTTGGAACACTTGATGAACTTTTCAATGCTTTAGTTCTTATACAAACAGAAAAATCAAGATTATTTCCAATAATATTAGTAGGAAAAGAACATTACAAACCATTATATAATTGGATAAAAAATACTTTAGTAAAAAAGAAACTAATTTCAGAAAATGATATTAATCTCATAAATCTTGCAGAAGAAATTTCAGAGGTTGAAACTATTTTAAAAAATTTCTACAAAAAAAATAAAATTGATCTTAATTTCTAAAACTAATTTAAATTATCTATATAAGGAGTTGGAAAAATTAACTTCTTACTTTTTGAAAATTTTTCCCATTCCATTATTAATTCATGATATATTTTAATGCTATCTAATTTTTTATCATATAATTCAGAAATATCATCCTTTGTACTGTAAAGACTAAAATTATCAATTTTAAATGGTTGTTTTAAATTAATAATTTTCCACTTTCCCTTTTTTAGCATAACATTTCCACTATGCTCAAAAGCAAAAACTTCACTTTTACTATGAATTTTTTCTTTGTATCCATCTATATATGGCAAAATAGAAATACCATCTAATGGTTCTATTTTAGAACTATTAAAAATTTTAGGATAATCAATCTCTAAATAATCATATAAAGAAGGTGCTATATCTAAAATAGATAAAAATTTATCCGAAAACTTTAATTTATTATTTTCTAAACCTTTTATAATCAATGGAGATCTCATACCACCAGAAGTAACATAACCTTTATAAAGCTTAAAGGGCGCAGTAATTGATTCTGCCCAACCAACCCCAAGAGAGACAAATGAATTAGGTTTACCCATATCTTCATAAGCATATGTGAAATGTTTTTGAATATAATTACCATAAGTATTGTTATAATAAAAATCCTCTCCTGCAGCACCATTATCAGACATAAAAACAATAATAGTATTGTCATACTCTCCTATATCTTTTAAAAAATTTATTATTCTACCAATATTAAAATCTAAGTTATCAATCATACCAGCATAAATTTCCATTTTTTTAGACTCAATTGCTTTTTCTTCACTACTTAAGGTTTCCCATTTAGGGTATGTAGTATTAAAAGATGGGTATTCAGTATTTTTAGAAATAAAATTATTTGCTTTAAGATTTTCAAACCTTTTAATTTTTAAAACTTCATAACCTTCATTATATTTTCCCTTGTACTTATCAGAATATTTTTTATCAACTTGTAAAGGCCAATGTGGAGCAGTGTAAGATGCATAAGCAAAAAAAGGTTTACCACTATTAGATTTTATAAACTCTATGATTTTATCAGTATAAAAATCAGAAGAATAGTTACCAGTTTTCCATAATTTTCTAATTCCATTTTCAGAAAATGCAGAATCAGGATATTCTCTTATTGGTTTATTATTATCATAATGAGTAAAAGCTCCAGGTAAAAGTGCATATGTTTTATCAAATCCTCTTTCAATTGGATCACCACCTATATGCCATTTTCCTGCCATATAAGTCCTATAACCATTCATTTTCAATACCTCTGGAATAATAGCTACCCTTTTAGATAAAATACCTTCATAGCCATAATAATTGGATGAAAAACTCTGAATTCCAATCCCTGCAGTATGATTATCATTACCAGTTAGCAACATTGCCCTAGAAGGTGCACATAAAGGTGAAGTATAAAAATTAGAAAAAATTGTTCCCTTTAAAGCTAATTTATCAATATTAGGAGTTTCTATTTCACTACCATAACATCCAAGATCAGTATAACCAAGATCATCTGCTAAAATTATTAATACATTTTTTTTTAAATTATTATTAATATTTATCTGATTACATGAAGCAAATAATAACAATAAATTTAAACTGATTAGCCTTTTTAAAAGTAACATTATGTATTATAGTATTATTCTATATTAAGTTATAAAGATTTATATAAAGCAGTTCCCCTTTAAATTACTACTCGAATAAATCTCCAGAAATAGAAGGAAATAATTTTAAAGCATTTTTATAATAAATTTTTTTTAATACATCATCAGGTAGATTTAAACCATACATTCGCCAATGAGCATGCCTTTTTCTAAAATAATCAAAATGTTCATCAGAAGTTTCTAAAACTCTAAAGTAAAGATGATATTCTGAAACCCTATAAGTATCTTTTCCAAACAATATTCTATCTTGATATTTTGTAAGAAAATTTCTTGCATAAATTGGTTGTCTACCTAATTCTGCTATTACAGCAGCAATTTCAGTCATAACATTTGGATATTTGTCTAAATGACGACCTAACCTACCTAAATCATTACCCATCCATCCTAAATGAGCATTTATAAAAATAGTATTTGGATGTTTTCTAAAAATATCATGTTGTTCTGCAAGTACTTCTTCAAATGATGGATTTTCTTTAGGGTCTCTATATCTACCTGGTCTTTGCCTTAACTCTAACCATCTCTCATTATATTTATCTTTAGGTTCCCAAAAAGATGCAGGTTCACCAGAATGAATTAAAACAGGGATATTCAATTCACCACAAACATTCCAAATAGGATCTAACCTAACATCATTAATAGTAATTCTATTTCCCTTAGAATCTTTATTAGTTAAGCCAAGAGATTTATAAATTTTTAATCCAATAGCACCTCTAGAAACAGCATCTTTTATCATATTAACATTCATTTGAGAAAAACCATCTTCATCTATTCTCTCAAAATCTACGTTCACAAAAAGTCCAAATCTTGTAGGAAAATTATCCTTTATGTTTGATATTGATTTTGAAAAATATTCATCTCTCAATGCTTGTGTACCTCTACCAGAACCACTTAAATTTATAATAAAGGCCATATTCATACTATCCATTTCTTTAACCATATCAGACAAATCTTTTAAAGGCATATTCCAGATATGATTATGAACATCAACAAATGGATATTTGGCTTTTGTAATAATATTTTCAGGAACAACTAATGTAGATTTTGGAGAGTATTCTTCAATATCCATTAAATTATTCTTTGTTTGAACTAGATCTACAACATAATACACAGATAAGCCTATTACTAGAATTGACAGAGAAAATAAAAAAATATATTTTAAAAATTTCATAGATTTCAAAAGGTTAATGAATCAAAATTAGTGAGTGTAATATTAAACTTAGTATAATGAAAAAAAAATTTAATAATCAATAATTTTTAATCCTTATTCTGAGTTTTTTTCTTAATTTAGAAAAAATCATTTACTATCAACTTGAAAAAATCATTTCCAGATAAATTATTTGCATGCTGGCACCCAGTATCCTATAGTAATGAAATTAAAAAGACAAAACCTTTTGGTACTTTTTTATTAGATCAACCTATAGTTATTTGGAGAAGCTTAAATGGACAAGTACATGCTATGAAGGATTTATGTATTCATAGAGGAACTGCTCTTTCTCTAGGTTGGATAAAAGACGACTGTTTGGTATGTCCTTATCATGGATGGCAATATAATAAAAATGGTGATTGCGTACTAATTCCACAATCACCTAAAACTAATATACCAAAAAAAGCAAAGACACCAGTTTATCATTGTAAAGAAAAATTTGGTTTAATATGGGTAGCCTTAAAAAAACCCATATACCATTTACCTGAGATACCAGAATTTGAAAATGGAAAATGGAAATTAGTAAATACCGGACCATTTGATTGGAAAAGTGATGCTTCTAGACAAGTAGAAAATTTTACTGATTTTGGACATTTTCCTTGGGTACATCCAGGTCTGTTAGGAGATCAAAAAAGACCAGAAGTACCAGATTATAAAGTAGAAATAAAAAATGCTGTTTTACATTATTCAGTTATTAGACCAGAATCTGTTAATACTGATGATTTTCCAATTTTTGCAAACAAAGAAATAATGAAACCGAAAAGAAAAAGTATTTATTGTTTGCATTTACCTTATACTATTGTACTTCGCTTGGGATGGGGTGGATTAAAAGGTATGATTTATTTTTTCATATCTCAACCAATTTCTTCTAATAAATGTAGAGGTTTTTGTATAGTTGGACGTAACTATAATCTAAAAGAACCTGATACAATTATTCAAAATTTTGAACAAGTTATATTTAATCAAGACAAAAAAATTATTGAATCGCAAAGACCTGAACAAGTTCCATTTGATTTTGCAGAAGAGTTACATTTAAAATTTGACTCAGTAGCAATGAATTATAGGAAAGCTATGATAAAGGAAAAACTAAATTATTAAATAAAAAAGCTACTAATTAAAGTATTATATATATGTAATTATAAGTTTTTTTCTTAATTTAGAAAAAACAATTTACTATCAACTTAAATAATTAAATATGAAAAATATATTATTACTTACATGCACACTTTTATTTATTATTAGTTGCAATGTAGAAACTGGAAGTTCTGAAGGATCTTCAGCTGCTGTAAATGAGGTTAATGAATCTGGTGAACCTTCTGGATCACATACATCTGCTGAATGGCAAATATGGGCTTACTCAACTGCAGCACCATCTTATATTGCTAAAGACGCTACAGTTCTTAATGAAAAAATGGAAATGTTAAGGGAAGGAACAAATGGATGGACATGTTTACCTGTTAATCCTAGAGGAATGTCTGACCCTGAAAATGGTTGGAAAGATGCTCATGAAGCTATGCCTTTATGTGGAGATGCTGAAGTATTTAAATGGATATCAGCTTATTTAAGTGATGAAGTTCCTGATATGGATTATGATGGTTATGCTTGGATGTTACATGGTGATATGGGAGAAGATAATAGTACTCCTAAAGTTATGTCTAAAGATGATGCTAAAGAAGGTCACTGGATAGAATCTGGACCACATCTTATGAGAATGCCTAAGGACCCATCTTCTTTAGATGGTATGACTACTGATTTTAATTCAGGTGCTCCTTATGTGATGTTTTCAGGTACACCATATGCACATGTAATGTACCCAATACAAGATTATTACAAACATCAGGCACAAAAATAGTAGTTCTTAAATTATTTTATATAACTATTATAAATTTCAATTATATATTAAAAAATGAAAAATTATACTGGTGCAATAATTTTAATAATTATAGGAATTGTATTTCAATTAGATATTTTTTTTGATGATTGGAATTTTTTCTCATATATTATTAGAAATTATTGGCCTTCGATATTAATAATAATTGGCATTTCAATGCTTTTTAAAAAAAAATGCTAAAAGGATTTTTTGTTTAAATAGTTGTAGATTGAAATATTAATAAATTATTATTTCATATAACCATGAAAGAGATTATATTAATTATTGGTTTTGGATTCTTATCAATTAGGATCCAAGCACAAGAATTAATTTCAAAATGGTCATTTGACCAATTCAAGAATACTTTAGTTAGTGAAAATACAACTAACAAAACTGATCAATTATTAGGATTTTACGATTCAGTTTCCGGCATTAAAGGAAATGCTATTTGGTTAGATGGATATACCAGTTACATTAAAAGAGATAAATTTGGACAAAATCTCCCTAATAATTTTACTATCACAGCTTGGGTAATGCTTGAAGCTTATCCTTGGTTTCGTTGTCCAGTTTTTGATTTAAGAATAAATGAAAAAGAAGGTGTTTTTTTATCAATTAAACGAGATGGAACCCTAACAGCAGGATTTGGACAACCCATTAACTGGATAGAAATTGATGGTCCTAGATTACCACTAAAAGAATGGGTTATGGTTAGTTTAGTTGTTAATCAAAATGGATTATCATCACTATATTTAAATGATAAAAAAATTAAAGAAATTGAAAATAGTCCAGTTCTAAGAAGAACATTTAATAATAAATTAACCATAGGTAGAAATGCTATCCTTGAAGAATGGTGGGACTATCAGTATACAGTTACCGACAAATATTCTTTCTTAGATGGAATGATCGATGAAGTTTATTTATATGGAAATTCACTTAGTACAAAACAAATTAAAAAATTATATGAGAATCAATTACCATTACCAAATGTTACGCTTCAACCTCGTGTATTACCAAGTGGTCCACCAGGAATTGGTGAGTTTGGAGCAAACTATACTAGACTAAATTATACCAAACAATGGGATCGACTCTGGCGAGTTGGAGATTATCCAGATGTTTTAATACGCTTTTCTGAAAACAACTGTCGACTAGTGTTTTGGAGAGGTACCAGTTTTGTTCCATGCTGGATTACTGAAAATGGGATCTGGTATACCAATGAATGGGCTGAAACATGGGGACCAGACGTAACAAGTAGCGCAGAACCTTTAATGGATAGAGAAGCACGTTTTAGTCATGTGAGGATTATAGAAAATAGTCCAGCTAGAACTGTTGTGCACTGGAGATATGGTCTTATAGATGCAGATTATAATTTTGTTGCAAAAGACATTGACGGACGTGGTGAATGGGCAGATGAATATTACATCATATATCCAGATGGAATAGGAATTAGAAAAATTGATTTATATTATTCCAATCCTCTCAGAAAACACGACTGGGAAGAATCTATAGTCTTATTATCTCCTGGGCAACACCCAGATGAAGTAATAAATGATCCAGAAATTATATTAGCTAATATGGATGGAGAAATCCATCAGTATTCCTGGAGAAATAATTTACCTATAGAAATGAAAAAACCAGAAAAAGCTAACATTCACGTAGTTAATCTAAAAAGCAAGTATAAACCCTTCTATATTATTTCTCCAGAACCTTTTGAATCTGCTGAAGGTAAATATGAATCACCATTTTTCCGATCTTATTCTGCCGCTTTAGGAGAAAATTATCATCCTGACTCTGTCCCTAGTATTTATGGTTGGTGGAATCATTGGCCAGTAACACAATTACCAGGAGATGGTCGATGGGTAGAAACAAATGATAGAGCATCACATTTTAATCTAACCACTTTTACCCAATGGAAAGATTACTATATGGATGAACGTGTAAAAAGCAGAATAATGTTACACGGAATGACTGAAAACAAACCTAAAGAATTAGTTCCCCTTGCCAAAAGTTGGTTAAATCCACCAAAAATGGAACTAAAATATAATAATAAAGTATTTTATGAAGCCGCAGAAAGAGCTTATGTGGTAAATGAATTAAAAAACGGAATATTGGAAGGAAAATTATTAGCAAATCCAAATCAACCAGCTTGGAAACCAGCAATTATTTTAAATAATATCCGTATAGTAAATCCAAAGGTTATGATAAATAAACAAATACTTGAACCTGATAAGGATTATAAATATGGTATAGTACAGGAATTAGATCAGTGGAAGACTATCATATGGATTGATGCAATATTTAATGAAAACATAGATTTTTTAATTCAATAAAAATCAACTCTTTTTCATTTTGAATTTTGATTTGACAATTGTAAGTTTATAATATGAAATATATTTCATTCTTACTAATATTATTTGCTTGCTCTTCTCAAAATAAGGAAATTCAAAAAATAAATAATGAATCCACTGATTACCAGACTCTGATTAATCTATTCTATGACTGGAGAGAATTTGAAAATCCATCACTACTTAATGGAGCACCAGATTACACAAAAGAACGCTTTAAAAAAAATGAACAGAATTTTGAAGATTTACAAAATCAACTAAATCAAATTTCAATAGATAACTGGTCTGTTCCTCAACAAATAGACTGGCATATAGTAAGAGCAGAAATGAATGGTTATGATTTTAACTACCGAGTCTTACAGCCTTGGGTAAGAGACCCCGCATATTACCAGACTATCTGGATGAATCAGAGCGATGTTCCAGCTCATGAAGGTCCAACAAATCATGGTACACTAGAATTTTGGACCTACAAGTTCCCTCTGACCAATAATGAACAAAAGCGACTAACAGATAAACTAAAAATTATTCCTATATTCCTTGATCAGGCACGAGGCAATCTCACTGGAAATGCCAAAGACCTATGGATAGCAGGAATTGAAAATTTCAAGCAACAGATAGAAAATCTTAAAAAAATTTCAGAGAAATTTAATGAATCGAAATCTAACTCAGATATTTTAGATGAATTAAAAAATGCACAAAAAGCCACAAAAGATTTTATTACTTGGTTAGAAGAACAAGCTTCTAACAAAACAGGTCCATCTGGAATTGGAAAAGAAAATTATACTTGGTATCAACAAAATGTACATCTTTTACCACTTACCTGGGAAGAGGAAGTACAACTACTTCAACGGGAATTGGATCGAGCATGGTCATCTTTAAAACTAGAAGAACATAAGAATAGAGACTTACCAGAATTAATTGCTGCAGACACACCAGAAAAATTTGCAATTCTTACAGAGCTTGGAGTCGAGAGGTTTATGAAATTTTTAAAAGAAAAAGAGATAATGCCAATAAAAGAAAATATGGAGCCAGCTCTTAGAGAGCACATGGGCAAGTTTGTACCTAAAGATAAAAGAAACTTTTTCAATATTGGTTTACACCTCGATCCTCTGCCTCTATACTCTCACTTTGTACACTGGTTCGACTTAGCAGAAATAAGAGATAATCCTCATAAAAGTCCTATTAGAAGAGGACCTTTACTTTATAATATTTTTGATTCAAAAAATGAAGGAATAGCTACTGGAGTAGAAGAAATGTTTATGCATGCAGGACTCTATAATGACAGTCCAAGATCAAAAGAAATTGTATGGATTATGATAGCACAACGAGCAGCAAGAGGTCTCGGATCATTATATGCTCATGCCAACGAAATGACAATGGCAGAAGCAGGCAATGTTCATGTAAAATGGACTCCAAGAGGATGGATGAATAGAGAGCCACACTTATTACAATTTGAACAACATCTTTATTTGAGACAACCAGGATACGGAACATCATATATAACTGGAAAATATCTTGCAGAAAGGATAGTGGCCGAGTATGCTGAAAAATTAGAAAAGGAAGGAAAGGAGTTTACTTTAAAAGATTTTTTCAAAAAATTCAATGATGCTGGAAGTATTCCAATCAATCTAGTTCGTTGGGAAATGACAGGAATAAAATCAAACTAAAAAATTTGTGGATATATTATTAATTCTTATAGGATTTATATTTGTTTGTCTAGGTTTAGCTGGCAGTTTTTTACCCATAATTCCAGGTCCATTAACAGGTTGGGTGGGATTGTTTATTCTCTATTTATCTGAAAGCATTCCTTCAAATTGGACATTTTTAGGAATTACTCTAACTATTGCTTTATTAGTATTTTTATTAGATTATATAATTCCTTCGATAGGAACAAAAAAGTTTGGAGGTACCAAATATGGAATTATAGGAACTTCTTTGGGTCTTATTATTGGCATACTAACTCCTATTCCATTTGGAATTATTATTGGACCATTTATTGGTGCTTTTATTGGCGAAATGATAAATGATAATACCAATCAGAAAAAAGCATTAAAAGCTGCTTTTGGTTCTTTTTTAGGATTATTAACATCTACTTTTATGAAATTTACTATTTCAAGTATCTATTTTGGACTATATATTATACGTATTTGGCAATATAGAAATCTATTATTTTAAATAAATGAAAAAAACCTATGTTTTACAACCTTTTTAATAACCTTTTTATCATCTTGTGATAATTCTACAAAGAAAAGCCCATCAGTTTTATTTGAAATATCTTTTTCGGGTTTATCTGGTGCATTCTTAACTAATGATTTATCAATTTTCGTGCTAGTAGTTGAAAATGAATTCAATAATTCTTCAATAATAGCATCTAATTTACTGGCATCGGAAATTGCCATACGGATAGCCTGAACTTTGTCTACCTCTGCTCTCTTGGCTGCTAAAAAAGCTTTTTTAGCAATCCCTCTTACCATTTTATCTTCGATAACATTTAGATCTTTTATTTCGAGTTCCTTCACTTCTAATTGAAGTGAAGATTCATCAATACTTTCTCCTTTA